>Ga0210383_10004588_pt1 | contig 12224 bp, 8 predicted proteins | sample IncBWC14OmetaG_FD_160072 | JGI IMG/M metagenome (GOLD analysis project Ga0210383, IMG submission 160072) | Forest soil microbial communities from Barre Woods Harvard Forest LTER site, Petersham, Massachusetts, United States - Inc-BW-C-14-O ...
CTTGTCGAAAATCGAAGGATCGGCGTGGAACGTGATCTTCGTGCCGGTTTTGCGCGTCTTGCCCGACGACTTGAGCTTCGCTTTCGGCGCGCCCTTTTCGTAGGACTGTTCCCAGACTTCGCCGTCGCGCCAGATTTCGAGGTCGAGCCAATCGGCGAGCGCGTTGACAACGGAAACGCCGACACCGTGCAGACCGCCGGAAACTTTGTAGGTCTCGCTATCGAACTTGCCGCCCGCGTGCAGCACGGTCATCACGACCTCCGCGGCGGCTTTTTTCTCGGTGGCGTGCATATCGACGGGAATGCCGCGGCCGTTGTCCACGACGGTGACGCTGTTGTCGTCATGCACCGTCACGTTGATTTCGTCGGCAAAGCCCGCTAGCGCTTCATCGACGGAGTTATCCACGACTTCCCACACGAGGTGATGCAGGCCCATTTCGCCGGTGGAGCCGATGTACATCGCAGGGCGCTTGCGGACGGCTTCGAGACCGCCGAGAACTTTGATGGAAGTAGCGTCGTATTTGTGCCCGGCGGCAGGACGGTCTTTATCGGCCATGAGTCGTGCGTCTCCTCAGCAGGTCGCAGGATTTTTACTTACAAATCCTGAGATAAAAAGTTTTCAGGATCTGCGAGCGCAAGTCGTCATTTAAAATTTCGATCGTTGCTCGAACTTGGGAAGGCGGGCCGCGCAGAGCTGCTCGTGGCGTGTCCGCCGCGGCGGACTGGCCTTGCCCATTGGCCCCTGCTCAATCGCTGCGCGAGTCGAGCTGGGACTCGAAGGGTTTTTCAGTGCTCCATCCCGGCACACACCGTGATTTCCGGAGAGCCGCGGCGGAGCTTTGCCCCCTACGGAAGGGGAGTTCCGAAGCGTTGAAAGGCGCTGCGTTGGAGGAATTCGGAACTATAAGATTCTAGCGAAACGAGGTGAAATTCTCAAGATGATTCTGCGCGACTTAACGCAATTAAGTCTTTTCTGGAGAATAAGTTGCAGAAATCTTGCATGGGCAGAGAATCATCCAAGGGAGATCGAGAAAACATGCGAAAAAACGCGATTTTCCGGCAGACGCTCGCTATTACCACGCTGCAGAGAGGGGCCCGAGCGTGGCTTGATATCTGGCGAAGCTGGGGCGAAAATCACAGCGGTGGAAAAAACCAAAAAAACTCGAAAATAACAATTGCTACGAAACTCGCTTTGCTGAATAACTGTGGCTGCTAGGTGTGCCCCCGGAGGGACTTGAACCCTCACCGTCCCGACTACGAATCGGGCTTCCTCATCCGCATGGGCGGGGGCACATCGCGCATCGTCCTATTCGATAAATCTCCCGTCAAGATAAAACGTTCGGTAACAGGGGTTATTTGCGCCTCGTGCTGCACATGAAATCCACAACTTTTCAACAGTAGCCGCCACCTTAATTCTTGATCAGCTCAAATCCGCATGGGCATTACGACGTAGCGGTAGCGCGAGGCTTCGTCGCCGAGCGGGCGGAGCTGGCCGGCGGACTGCTCGTCCTTCAGCTCGAAGCTGATGGGGCCTTCGTTCGCGGCGCTGAGAAAATCGAGCAGGTATTGCGCGTTGAATCCGATACTCACCGGCTCGCCTTTCAGCTCTTTCTCGATTATTTCTTTTGCTTCACCGTATTCGGGGCTCGAAGAAGAAATTTCGACGCCCTCCTTCGCGAGCATGAACTTCACGGCGTGCGAGCGCTGATCGGAAAGCTGGGAGACGCGGCGGAGCGCGTCTTGCAATTCGCCGCGCTCGAGCACGACGGTCTTATTCGCGTCGCGCGGCAGCACGGCCTCGTAATTCGGGAATTGACCGGTGAGTTTTCGCGAAGTGAGCAGGCGGCCGCCGAACTGGAAGAAAAGATGGCTTTCGTCCTGCGCGAAGTCCACCACCGCGTCGTCTTCTGAATCCGCGGCGAGGCGCTGAATTTCCGTCATCGCCTTCTTCGGGACGAGGACGCGCGTCTCGCCGTTGAAGCCTTCGAACTTGTGGTCCGTCTCGACCATCGCGAGCCGATGCCCGTCGGTGGCGACCATCGTAAGCGAGCCTGGCTTCAGCACGAGCAAAGCACCGTTGAGCGTGTAGCGCGATTCTTCGAGCGAGATGGCGAAGGTCGTCTTCGCAATCGCCCCGGCAATGAGCTTCGCGGGGATTTTCACGAGCGCGTGAGGAAACGATGGCAGCGCCGGGAAATTGTCTTTCGACATGCCGACGAACTTGTAATTCTTGCGGTCGGCCGTGACCTGCACCCAATGATTCTCCTGCAGCTTGAAACGGATTTCGCCCTCGGGCAGCAGGCGGACGAGGTCGTAAAGTTTTTTCGCGGGGATCGTGCCGGCGCCGTCTTTCTTCGACTTCGCCTCGCACGAGGTGCGAATGCTCAGCTCGAGATCGGTGGCCGTGATGGTGAGCCGGTTGCCGGAAACCTCGAAGAGAAGATTGGAGAGAATCGGGATAGTCGTCTTGCGCTCGACCACGCCCTGCGTCAGCTCCAGCTCTCGCAACAGGTCAAACTTTTTTACACTGAATTCCATCGGGCTCCGTCCTCACATTGATCTTGGCTGCGGCTACTCTACAGCTTTTTCTTATTCTAATACATATAAAGAACCCGCCGCCGTCGCCGCATCTGTGGATTCGGTGGAAATCTTTTAAGCGGCGTGGCGCGTTGCGGTTGCGGCGAAAGTGCCTTGTGGAAAGCCGTGCGCGGGTGGGGAAAACTTCGAAGAACCAGGCGGCCGGGCACTGCTATGGATGATTTCCACAACGCATCCACAGGTGGAAGGAGCACCCGGCCGACACCTGACCTCCCAAGACTAACCGAATGAGTCGAGTAGCCTGTTGATCGTCTTGTTTAATTCTTTGTCGGTCTGGCGAAGCGTTTCGATCTTGTTGATCGAGTGCAGCACCGTGGTGTGATGCTTGCCGCCGAACTGCTTGCCGATTTCCGGAAGCGATGCGGCGGTGAGCTGCTTCACCAGGAACATGGCCACCTGCCGCGGGTACGCAATCACTTTCGAATTGCTCTTCATCTTGAGATCCTGCGCGCGAAGGCCGAAGTGCTCGCCCACGCGACGCTGGATCTGTTCGATGGTTATTTTCTTTTCCTGCGTCTCGATGATGTTCTTGAGCACCTGCTGCGCGGTGGAAAGGCTGAGCTCGGCGCCGGTGAGCGAGGCGAAGGCCATCAGCCGGATCAAAGCGCCTTCGAGCTCGCGAATGTTCGATTTGATCGCACGGGCGATGTATTCAGCCACGTCGTCAGGCAGGCGCACGTGCTCGCTATCGGCTTTCTTCTGAAGGATGGCGATTTTCGTCTCGAGATCGGGCATCTGGATATCGGCGATCAGTCCCCACTCGAAACGCGAACGCAAGCGCTCTTCAATCGAGGAGATTTCCTTGGGTGGGCAATCAGACGAGATCACGATCTGCTTCTGTTGGTCGTAGAGCGCGTTGAAGGTGTGGAAAAACTCTTCCTGCGTCCGCTCGGCGCGCGCGATGAACTGGATGTCGTCGATCATCAGCACGTCCATGTTGCGGTAGCGGTCGCGGAACGCCGACATGCGCTCGAAGCGGATCGAGGCGATCACTTCGTTCGTGAATTTCTCGGCGCTGATGTAGGTGAGGCGCGCCGCAGGATTCCGGCGCTTGATCGTATGCCCGATGGCCTGCATCAGGTGCGTCTTGCCGAGGCCCACTCCGCCATAGAGAAACAGCGGGTTATAGGATTTCGAGGGCTGCTCAGCCACGGCCAAGGCGGCCGCGTGCGCGAACTGGTTGGAAGAGCCGACGATGAACGTATCGAACGTATAGCGCGGGTTAAGCTGGTTATTTGCGGAGTCGAAGTCCAGTCTCGCTTGCGTGGTGACCGCGGGATTCTGCGGCGCGGGCTCCTGCTCGGCACAAACGAAGTCCAGCACCAGGTCCGGCTTGCCGATTTCGACCAGAACGGCCTTCAGCAGCTCGCCGTAGGTCTCCGAGAGGCGCTTGCAGAAAAGGCGCGTGGGAACGCGTATCACCAAACGATCGTCTTCGGCGCGCTCCTGGCGCGAAGGACGAAACCAAGTGGCGAAACTGTGTGGATTTACCCGACGTTCGGTGTGTTGGAGGATTTTGTCCCAAAGATTCACCGGAAAACCATCCCCTAGCGCAATTTCCACATGCGTGGAAATGCTGTGGAAAATCCCCCTCCCGCGCAAGGGGGAGGGATTTTTAATTTGGAATTTCGGATACGCTGGCCTACGAACGCGCCCCGCCTGCCACTTCTAAAATTACCGAGCTTCCATTCGCAAATCGCCGTGAAACTAGAGCGGGGATTCTGCCCAAACGCAGTGGAATGAGCAAGAGAAAATTACTCGAATCGAGAGAGAGCGCTCCACACGCGATTCACAGCTTTTCCACAACACGAGAATCGCGGCGGCCGCCATTGTCGCATCGCGATTTGCCTTTTGTTTACGCGCTTTCTCGCGCCAGTAGCGCACGATTTCCCGCGCGATCAACAATTACGCTTTTTGAAGGGCTGTGGAAATCTCTTTTGCGCGACAATTGAATTTCGTCGTCGCCACATCAAGTCTCGCAAAATCTTCGGAGAATGAGGCGTGAATGCCGCGGGACAATCAACGCTACACACCCTTACTTCGCGGCGCGATACGGCGCGAGCAGCGTCTCGAGATCGGTGAGAATGCGCGTGGAGGCCTTCCCGTCGCGATGCACGGCCCAATTGAGCAGCGAGCCGCCGATCACGGCTTGCACTGCGTCCGCGAGGCGCGCCGTGGGGCAGGGACGCAGCTCGCCGGCCCGCACGGCTTCCGCGACGAGCGACCGCAGCTCGGCGCGAAATTTTCGCGCGTGCTCGAGAGCGAGCCGGTGAAAATCGCGGTCCGCGAGATCCATTTCGAGGAACGCGAGATGATTCGCAAGAGCTTCGGGAGACTTCGCCATTCCCGCCATGCAGCGGGCGACCTCGCGGATCGCGTGAAGCGGCGAGCGCGAACGCGCGCGAATCGCAAGGAACTGTTCGCGAACCCCCGAGGCGCCCTGGCCGGCAACCGCCAACAGCAAGCCGCGCTTCGAACCGAAGCGCTGCACGAGCGTGGCGGGCGCGAGGCCGACTTCCTGGGCCACGTCTGCGAGCGTGAGCCGCGAGGGGCCGAGCCGCTCGATTGCACGCGTGGCGGCCAGCATGATTTCGGAATCGGGCAGCGAGCGAGGGCGAGGCGACACAGCTGGACTATAACCGAATCGCCGTTCACAAACAAGGCTTGACAGTAAATGAACGCACATTTATATTCAGCCGCAACACATCGCCCCCAGGAGGCCAGTGATGAGCACAAGCGAATCGGGCACTTCGTCCTCCGGCAATCCTGCCGCCGGGAAGCTCCAGGGGAGAGTGGCTCTCGTGGCGGGCGCCACACGGGGTGTTGGCCGCGGCATCGCCCGCGCGTTCGGCGAAGCGGGAGCGACCGTTTACTGTACAGGCCGCAGCTCGCGCGCACATCGGCCGGCCGGCGCGACACAGCATAAACCACGCAAAGCCCGGAGCGAGGGAACGAAACTTTGGCCCTCCGAGTTCTACGCCGGACGCCCGGAAACGATCGAAGAGACGGCAGAGTTCGTGACGGCGGCCGGAGGGAAGGGAGTCGCGGTTCGCGTAGATCATTTGGAGCCCGCGCAAGTAGAAAGGCTCATCGAGCAGATTCGGCGCGAAGCTGGGCGCCTCGACTTTCTCGTCAACGACATCTCGGAAAGCGCTGAATACGGGTTCGGCGAGACATTCTGGAAGATCGATCTCGAGCGCGGCTTCGCGATGTTTCGCAACGGCATACACACGCACATCATCACGAGCCATTTCGCCGCGCCGTTGATGATGGAGACGGCGAAGCCCGAAGCGCCGGGCCTGATCGTCGAAATCGGCGACGGCGATTCTTACACCTATCGCGGCCACATGATTTTCGATCTCGTGAAGACAACGGTGATTCGCCTCGCGTTCGGGATGGCGCGCGAACTACGGAAGAAACATATCGCAGCCATCGCGCTCACGCCGGGATTCCTTCGCTCGGAAGTGATGCTCGAGCATTTCGGAGTCACAGAAGCGAACTGGCGCGACGCGATCGAGAAGGACCCCAACTATGCCGTGTCCGAGACGCCGCTTTTTGCCGGGCGCGCCATCGCTTGTCTCGCTGCCGATCCGGAGCTAATGAAGAAATCTGGCCGCGCATACAGTTCGTGGGGACTTTCGGAGGAATATCGATTCACAGACGCGGACGGCAGCCGCCCGCACTGGGGCAATCACGCCCGCGCAAAGTACGGCGACATCTTGAAGCCGTGCGATGAAGGTTTTTATCAGTATTGGTTCGGCGGGCCGGTGGACACGATGTACGCGGACTGGCCGTAGAGTCTGCGCCGTGGCCGTGGCCGCGGTAAGCGCACAACTGGCGCGAGAACGAATTATTGCTGCTTCGGCGCGGCCGTAGGTGGCGGAGTGCCCGCCGGCGTAGCGGCGATGCGCGCCGTCGGCGCGGGACCGATCGCCGGTCCATCGGGCGGCGCAAATTCGTAAACGCCCCACGGGTCGGCCGCAATCAAAAAGCGATCCGGCTCGATGAGGATCGCCGTCGGATGCAGGCGCGCGCCACCCTTCAGCGTGAGGGAAAACATCTCCATCGGCTCGCCCGCTTTGTTGAAGTGCACGAGCGTATCGCCGATGCCGGCCCAGACTTCCTGAGTCGCGGGGTCAATCGCGATCGCCGTGATGATCGGCTTATCCGCTGCATTGGTGCCGAGGTCGCCGAGATTCACGCGGACGCTGGCACCTACGCTCGTCTCACCGCCCCCGAAATGCCCGCCATGGCCGTAGCGCGAGTCGAATCCCATCGGGCGCCCGCTACCAGCGCCTGCTCCCGGGCCTGCCGCACCCTTTGCGCCGCTTCCGAGCGCAGCCCCTGCTGGAGCTCCCGACGTGGTGCCGGGTACGCCGAGCGGTCCAGTGGTTGGTGCCGGCAAATTGCCGCCGCCGAAGAATCCGCCGCCGCCGTCGCGGCCGCGGTAGGCGAAGGAATTCACGGTGGAGCCCAGAAAGAAAGCGTTCGATATGCCAGGGCCTTCGCCGTACTGTTCCGTGCCTGCCGGTGCATAAAGCTCCGAGCTGCCGAGCGAGGCGTCGCCGAAAAGTGCGGACTGCGGATCGCTCGGCACCGAAAAATCCGGCAAGCTCGGATTGTAGGCTTCCATGAAGTTCGGGTCGTATCCGAAGCCTGAACGGCCGCCCGCGCCGTAGAAACTCAGCGACGCGCTATTTCCACTCGATTCGCTGCTGCTATTGCCGCCGCCGAGGCCGCCTCCGCCACCTCCGTGACGACCTCCCGCGGAAAGCGTGCCCATGCCAAACTGAATGCTGGAATCGCCATTCGGCGCCATCTGCCCCGAGAAAACGCCCGCAACCGGCCCGCCGCCGATCCCGCCGGGGAAACCGCCTGCTCCCGCGAATCCACCGGACGATCCACCCCTCATCCCACCACGCCCGAATCCTCCACCGCCTCCGCCGCGATTGAACTCGCTGACCAAGCCCGGACCCACGCCGCCGCCGTATTTCAGATCGCCGGAGGAGCCGATTCCGACCCACGCCTGTGATTCATCGTAGAGCGAGTAGCGTCCCACGTTGAATGCCAACTCGAAACGGTCCGTCGGCGCACTTTTCAACTGCTCGAAATATTGCTCCGGCACGGTCGCTTCGTACGCGACGTATCCATAGCGGTCATACTGACGCAGCGTGGGATCGGCCACCGTGGTAAACGCGAAAAAGATGTGCCCCGTGGAATCGCCCGAGATGCGGCCGAGATCGGCGAGAGCTTTTTTGTCGGAACCTTGCGGGACTTCGGTGGGATCGCCGAAGCTGCGGACGTAGTTGCCCTGCTCGTCGAGCACCTGCACGAGGCGCTTCGAGAGGAGCGACGTGACGGCGAACTGTCCGCCCGAGAGCGCCACGACGGAAGTGGGCGCATTGACGGCCACGCGCGCAACCGGCGAGCCATCGGGCGCGAACACTTCGATCGCGTTCGCCCCGCGGTCCACCACGACGATCTTGCCTTCCGGACTGATGTCGAAATCCACGGCGTAGCGGATTGTGGCGTTGCCGGAATGCGCGTTCGGAATCTGCCCCATGAGCTTGCCGTCCGCGCCGTAAATCCAGATCACGCTCGCCGGTTTTGCCAGCACGTAGTAATGCCCGCTCGCATCTAGTTTCAGCGTTTCCACACCCGGGCCCACGGCGGGCAGCACGCGCCCGCGCGCTTCAATCGCCGTCTGGATTCCTTGCCCTTCGGCAGCCGCTGCGAGACCAGCCAGGGCGATGCCCATACTCATCAGCCGGCTGAATTTCCACCGCTTCGCGCGCCACACGACGCACCCCTTGATTGAGTTCCGATACCGAACCAGATGCTCTATTTCATTCCCGCGATGCCCGGCGAAAGTTCCGGGGTTTCCACCGACGGCCCCAATCTTCGACGCGCCAACAGGCACGGGAGGTTTCAGTCCAGGCGGAAGTTGAGGCGTTCGATCGAGCGGGAGCGGCCGGTGGATTCGTCTACGTCGAGGAGAACAGTATTCATCTGAATGTCGCCTTCGGCAACAGAAAATCGCGTGGGCATGCCGTCCAGGAAGCGCTGAATGATGGGCGCTTTTTCCATTCCGATGATGGAGTCGTGCGGGCCCGTCATGCCGACGTCCGTGATGTACGCCGTGCCGCCGGGAAGCACGTGATTGTCCGCCGTTGGGACGTGCGTGTGCGTGCCGAGTACCGCAGAAACCTTACCATCCAGAAACCAACCCATCGCCTGCTTTTCGGATGTCGCCTCGGCGTGCATGTCCACGACAATCACTTTTGTGCCAGCCGGAATCTTCGCCAGCTCGCGCTCGGCGGCCTTGAAGGGGTCTTCCAGCGGCGTCATGAACGTGCGCCCTTGCAGATTCAGCACGGCGTAGGGGACGCCGTTCTTTGCCGTCCCCGAGTAGAGCCCACTACCAGGCGCGCCGTTGGGAAAATTTGCTGGACGCAGCAAGCGCGGCTCGTGCGGAAAGTATTCGAGAATTTCTTTGCGGTCCCAGATGTGGTTGCCGCCGGAGAGCACTTCGATGCCCGCGGCGAAGAGTCCGTCGGCGAGGCGCGGCGTGATCCCGAAGCCGGAGGCTGAGTTCTCGCCGTTCGCGATGCAAAGATCAATGCTCTGTGAGGAAAGAATGTCGGCGAGGCGCTCGTCTACAATCTTGCGCCCCGGCGAGCCGACAATGTCTCCGATGAAAAGAATCCTCAAGCGATGGCCTCGTTAGAATTCAGCGGCACGAAGTCCGCGCGCCATTCACGCGTGAACCTTGTAGCTAGTGGAGACAGGTCCACTTCGCCGTGCGTTGCTAGGCCCTGAACCCCGTGTATAGGTGGGCGCCCTACGCCCGCTTTAAGGCTTCCCGTGCGGCGGTGAGCCGCCAGGGCGTGCACAAGGGCGGGACGACACGGACACCCAGGGATCCAGCATTGGTTCAAAAGGCTTTCGCAGCGTCACCTGCGTCGCAGGCCAGCTCCACCGTGCAATTGTAGCAGGATTCATTCACGCGACTGTTTCGCCGGCATGAACGATTGCAAAACCCGGCTCGCGCGAACCCCTTGCGCGCGAAGGCTAGCAAACCGCGAGAGCAAGGCGCGCGACGCCGCGGCACGCTTCAGACAACAAGATTGGGCAGCCCCGAGCCAGGTTGCCAGTCGCAAAATCGCCGCCAAGATGGCGGCGCTACACGGCTCACGCGTCGTCGTAATCCTCGGTGAGCGACGCGAGGAAAGCCGCCAGTGCGTCGACATCCGCCTGGCTGATCGACATGCTCTGGAACTCCGGCGGAGCATTCCGCATCAGGCCAGCGCGCGCCAGCTGCGACATGTTGATATAGAAATTGACCACATCTGGGAACTTCAACCGGCTTCCGTTGTGGAAATAGGGCGCCGAATCTTCGAGGTCGCGCAGCGTGGGCGTCTTGAATCGCGCGATCGTCGTCGCGAGCCCCTGATCCACCGCGCAGTTCTGACTAATGGCGCAGACGAGCGACGAGAGATTCGGCTGCGGATTCGGCATGTCTGGATTCAAGTAGACATTCCACAAGCCGAGGTCCGCGAACTGCGGGCTGCCGCCGACCGCCGGATGGCGAAACGTCTCGGTCGCGTTCGGATGGTTCTGCGTCACGGGAAGATACGCGTTGTAATTCTGGTTGCGCGTGGCGAGATTCGGGATCGACAGCGCCAAGAACGCGCCCGCGCCGTTCGCTACGTCGTACTCCTCCTGGCTCACGCCCGTGTTGTGGAATTGGAAGTCGGTGAAGTTTGGCGCGATGTGGCAAGCGGCACAATTACCCGCGTGCTGGGAGCCATCCGTCGCGTTCGTCGCAGCCGTGAGAAAGATCTTCAGCCCTTGCAATTCCTGCGCGCCGAATTGAAACGGCTGCGCGTGATACTGAAAATGTCCATAGGTGCCGTCCACCCAGATTGGATTGGAGAGGGCATTCACTTCTTGCAACAGCCGCTGGTCATACTCTGCCGGCGTTTCGCCGGCTATCGGCTGCACGGGCAGGTGATTGATGCGCAAGAACACGTCGTAGGACGAGCCGATGTAGCGCCCGTACGCGTCTTGCTTGAAGAGAAGGCCATCCATGTATTGCGCGATGAGCTTCGCGATGTCCTGCACGATCTCATCATCGCTTGCGGTCGATACGTCGAGGCGATATTGCGGGGGCAACAGGCAATCAGCGGGAATCGCCGGGTCCGTGCCGAGGAAAATCTTCGCGTAGGTAAGATTGCAGCCATACTCGGCGGCCGGCGTGTTATTGCCGTCGTCGCCGCGGATGATCGTGGCGATGTGCGCTTCGGCTTGCTGAAATTCGTCCGGCGCCCACCCGAAGTTGCGGCCCGTGAGCGTGGTTGCGACCAGATCTTCGGGCGTCGCGAACTCGCCGTCGAAGTGCAGGAACGTCGGCCCCGTGTGCGGCTGGAGCGACCCAACCATCTGCATCGCGTTGCGCGGCGTGGCGGTGAAGCCATTCATAGGCCGCGGTATCGGACTGTGATCGATAAAGTCCGCATAGGTGCGATTGCCCGCACCCGGCACGCCCTGAAACTCAACGACGAAGTGGCACGAGCGGCAATTAATGGATTCGCCCGCGAACGGCCCTGGTAGCGGCCCGTTCATGGTTTGTACCTGCTGCACCACCGGATCGCCCACGCCGAGCGGATCGTTCACGCCCGTCATATTCGCGGCGAAATATTGCGCGAAGCGCGTCTCGACGAATAGGCGCTCACCGATATTCTGCTCGGCGGGCGCGCCGACTTCGTTCTCGATTTTGAATGACGGCGCAACGCCCGAACTGCACGCCGCCATGAAGATCACGAGGCCGAGCGCGAGTGACCGCGTCGCTCTCTTCGGAAAATTCGCATACCCGGAAATTCTCGCCGCCCGGCTCATCGGTCGTTTCCCTCGGAAGACTTCGCGGTGGAATGATTCTCCTCGCTCACACCCAGGCTCTTTACGTATGCGATGACTTGCCAGCGCGATGGCTCCGGAATCGCGCTCCACGACGGCATTCCATGCGCGATCACGCCATTCTTGAGCACCCAGAAAAGCTCGCCGTCTTTCGCTTGCTGGATGCGGTCCGTGCGCAGGCTCGGACGCGTCTTTTTGCCGAGCGCGTCTGCGCCGTGGCACTTCGCGCAGTGGTCGGCGAAGAGCCGCGAGCCGGCTGCGACTGCATCCGTATTGCCCGCATATGGATTCACGCGCCGCCGATCGGACTCCGGCACCTTGCTCATCCACGAGCTATCCGACGCCGCAATCAGCAACACGACCGCACATGCCGTGGCCAGAATTCGCAGCGCGTTCATTGCTAAGTTCATCTGTTGTGGGGTGCTCATCGGCCATTGCCGCGCAGCCGATGGAAGAGCTGCTGCACTTCGTAAGAAATCTTGACCCGGTAGATCACGCCCACGCTGTTGTCGTTCAATCCAAACGTCGGCGAAAACGTGACCGTCGGCCCGCGCGGAATGTCGAACGCGATCGAAGGGCCCAGGTATTGCGACGTTGCCCTCCAGCCGAATCCGTTCGTGTCGCCCAACCCGCCGTAGAGTTCAAGCCCGGCGGAGAGATTTTCGCGACAGAAAACGCAAGGCTTCGAACCGGCGGCCAGCGCCAGCGGAC
>Ga0210383_10004590_pt1 | contig 12223 bp, 13 predicted proteins | sample IncBWC14OmetaG_FD_160072 | JGI IMG/M metagenome (GOLD analysis project Ga0210383, IMG submission 160072) | Forest soil microbial communities from Barre Woods Harvard Forest LTER site, Petersham, Massachusetts, United States - Inc-BW-C-14-O ...
TCCATGCCTTCCAGCTACACACGACTCCATCGGTCTTGGTGAGGACGGACCCACCCATCAACCCATTGAAACCGCCATTCACCTCCGTGCCATCCCTAACCTCGCCTTCTGGCGTCCCGCTGATGGCAACGAAACGTCGGCCGCTTACTATGTCGCCCTCAAATCCACTAAGACGCCTTCCGTGTTGTCACTCTCTCGTCAGAGTCTTCCCAATCTCGAAGGGTCGACCATTGAGCGCGCCGCTCGGGGTGGTTATGTTGTACACGAGGAGAAAGATGAGGATTTGACCATCGTCAGCTGCGGTAGCGAGGTCGCCATTGCTGTAGAAGCTGCTGGGAGGCTCAAGGGTCAGGGAATCAAGACCAGGGTTGTGAGTTTGCCGTGCTGGCTGGTGTTCGATCAACAAGACGAGGAGTATAGGTTGAGCGTGTTGAGGAGTGGTGCTCCCATTCTCTCGCTTGAGGCGCTTTCTGTGAGATTTTTCTCCATTTGGTTTTGATACTTACTAACACCGCTCCTTAGACTGCTGGATGGCACAAGTACAGTCACGAAGTATGGCATTGAATATCGAATATCGAACCTACAGTTCTAATAATTTTCGCAGCAATATGGTCTTCCGGCTTGGGGCTCGTCCGGACCCTATCAGAAAGTCTACGAGAAATTCGGCATCACTGGATCCAGTGCGTTTGCAACATATTAGACTCGTAACCATTCCTTCGATGACGATGCAAGCTCTTCTATTGAAGACCTTAACTCGTCTCTTAGAACGGATGGTCACCAGTCTATTATTATGTCCTCTGACCTTTTGGTTTCCACAGATATTGCCATCATTGGCAAGAAGGTCGTCAACTTCTACAAGAAGAGAGGCGGCGAAGTTGTATCCCCTCTCGTCAAGGCTTTCACATTGTAAGGATTGTGTATCCACAGGATAAGGAGAAAGTAAACTTATAGACTGTAATTGGAAACAATTATACGTGCCCTTCTGCAAAGAACTTGTAGGTCTGAAAGTTACTTTTTGGAGCACGGAAAAACCCACATGTATACGGACCGCAAAGAGGTAGTGTAAGGACCGAGATTTCATTCACCTTCTGTATTTGTTGCACTGTACATGATGTGACTCCTCTGCGTTCGACAAAGTCCATCCGTTGTGAATTCCGTTTTGCATGCAATACGAATTGCCGCGATTTGACAAGGAAGGGTTGCTTGCTTCGAATTTAGTGTTTTGGAGATAGGAGTCTATTTCCTCTGAACAGTGATTGTGTCCCATTGTAACCTCTCCGCATCCTCCTTCATAACATCTTCAACGTGTGGTTTGAGATACCGGACATCCTGAGGCAAAGAAATGGTTAAATGTGCACAAGATCGCGAATGTTGGTTGACGGTACCTCTTCAGGCTTGAGCCATAGTTCTTTGGAAAGAGGTGCATGCTGCATACTGGCCTGGGATGCACGTTTAAGGCGGTAGGCACGGTCGTACTTTTCGCGAGGAGTCAAGCGACCCAGAGCCTGCGAAGAAGTCAACAAGTGATCCGTCCGTGTACATATTGGCCGTTCATACCCTCTGAACATCAGGGCGTTCCTCGACCACTATGAAAGAAGTTCAGGAGTCGAATGGCAAGAGGGATGGGCAACACGAACAAAGATCATCGTATTGAAAGCCATATCTCCTATAGCCCGCCAGGTTGGCGTACCAGGACGCCACAGGTTTTAACCATCTGGAAAGCGTGCGCGATGACTGGACATACGGCGCAAACGAGAAGCCAAGAGGGCCAGGCATTGAGGAATTATAGATTTGTTTCAAGTTGGACGGGACGCGGGACGTTCGGAAATTTGTATGCACTTATTTGGTGACTGTGATAATCACTATAAAATCAAAATCAGATATTGTATTGACAACTTGAACTCTTCCTTCACCACTATTTCCCTATAGCTAGGCCTCTCCATCTTCCAACATGTCTGTTCAAGAGCGTACTTATATCATGATCAAGGTAAGGTCATTGTAATTCAACCAGCTGGCCGACCTCGATAACCAAAGTCAAGCCCGATGGAGTTCAACGTTCCCTCGTTGGAAAGATCATTGCCAGGTTTGAGGAGAGAGGCTATAAGCTGATCGCCCTTAAACTTGTTCAATCTACTCCCGAGCACCTCGAGAAACGTGAGCCTTGGATGTCCATTGCCCCTCGTTATAGTTGACGTGATATTATTAAATGTGCCAGACTACGCCGACCTCAAGGGAAAGCCATTCTTTCCCGGTTTGATCAAATACATGGCCTCTGGACCTGTTGTCGCAATGGTCTGGCAAGGACTCGACGCTGTAAAGACTGGACGTGTCATGCTCGGGGCAACGAACCCCTTGCAGTCCCCCGTCGGTAAATCATGTTTCTACTCGTCCTTGGTACCAGTAGCTCATGTTTCATGTTTCATTAGGTTCAATCCGTGGCGATTTCTGCCTTGCTGTCGGTCGCAATATCTGCCACGGCTCTGACTCTGTCGAAAGTGCTGAGAAGGAGATCAAACTGTAAGCCATCTTACCGATTAACCTTAATGTTTGACCTCTAACGTATTCATTAATAGATGGTTCCCTGAGGGCATTGTTCAATACACCAGCGCATTGGAGACTTGGGTCTTTGAGTGATCGACGCGTTCCACATAGAGAAAAGTCGTGGGTCACGTGTTGTAATAAGTCTGGCGTCCTTGAACTTCAGATAAGTCTGTCTGATGAGAAGAGTCCCTAGTCCCTGTTGAGCAATTACATTCTGAATGTGGATACTCCATGTCCCACTATCAAAAGGTTTTCACCGACAGTGTCTAGACGGGAGCGGTGTTGACAGGTATTGAGATGAGTTGTACATGAAAGCACCGTTACAATCAAAAGGCACCAGCTGCATGCCCATGAATGAAAAAGTGTGCACTGATATGTTCACAAAATCCATAGTATTCGTTCATATGTAATGTGGTACAATAATGGTGATGATGCATCAAAGAAAGGGAGGCGGTATATGATGATAACGCAGAGGGTATGTATGCAGACTGAACTAAATCGAGACACGAAAGTAACTCCGTACCAGAAACTACATGCATCCTGGGGCGTACAATTGATTGTAGGCAATGTTGGCCTTCCGATACTCCAAGCGCCGGAACGCACAAGGAAGTAGCGACATAGGTGACCCGCCGTCCGGTGAGTGCCATGCGTCTGCTGCAACGAGCACGGCGAAACACTACAACGCAGGGTATGTCATCACGATTGTAACATCACGTCCCTGCAGCAAGGATAGAAGCAAGATCTTTCTCGCTGGCAGCTGGCAGCTGTCTTGAACGGGCCTTTAGGCGCACTTAAGAACAAGCAACAGTCAGAGACGCTGAATCACACAAATCAAATATTTGAGTCTCACAATTCCGGTCCAGGCTAAGCAAGACGACCTTGATCGCACCCCCCGTGCCCTTCGATGCGACCTCAGCCTTGAGCATAGCAGACCGATCCACCCAGTGCTCATCCTGCCAAATCGCAGCCTTCAGAATTAGATCATCCATATTCCGCTCCAACGTTCCGTTGGCGAAATCAACCTGTTCGGTCCGTACACTGAGCGTCGTCAGATAGTTGCCTTTAGATGTCTGTACTTTCAGTGAGGTTGAGTGCGAGCGAATGTGAGAAGAGACATATGTCATTGCGCCTTGCGCCGCTTCACCCAGCTGGGAAGTGTTGGAGGACAATCCATCAAGCTCCATGATGACGGGAAGGGGCACAACGACAGTCCAACGGAGGCTTTCGATCACAGAGGCGAACATCGACAATGAAGAAAGTAGGATGTTGGTGTCCACAACGAGAACAGTGTAGCCAGCTACAATAGGCAAAGGAGGCCTGGTGAATGTCTCTTTTCGAGAGGTATGGGGCCGAGGACGCCTTGGGGATGATGGCATCGTAGGACCTCGTTGCGACGACTGAAGCAGGCTTCGCAAATATGTTCGTCGTGCCTAGACCGAACAAGTCAGTAGCTTGCCCGTTGTATAAACTCATCAATAGACAGACCTTGAGAGCCTTAACCTCTTCCGAATCATCCTCATCTTCGTTATCACTCTCCTCAGACAAACCATCGTCCAAACCCTCATCGTCAACATCCATAGAATCATCAGCCCAGCGGGTTCTCATCCGCCTCCTCTCTTCTTCCTCTCGTTCGATCTGATCTGCCTCTCTCCAGTGCTTAACCTTCTCAGCAAGGGAACCCTCAACCTTCCACTCTCTTGTCCCCTCAATCCAAGTAAATCCATCCACGACACCCACAATGCCAACTGCACATCGTACAATCCTCACCCACCTTCTCCCCATCTCACCACCCAATCCTGAACTCCTACTCTCGCCCTCGTCGTCATCATCATCCTCAATATGCCCATCCGTAATCTCTCCGGCCTCTGACTCGTCAAGAACCTCAATCTCTGCCCTCCTCTCCTCCCCACTCTTCCAAAACCCTCGCTCGTAAACTTTCCGGCCAACCCACTCCATACCCCTCAAACACCAATCCTCGTCGAGAGGCGGCGCACACCCACTCGTCAACATCACCCACCGATCGCCACCTCTCGACCCGTGCCGCTTGACCTCTGCCAATCCTTGAGCAGCCATCACATTCCTTGGTACTTTCGCAAAAAATCTTGCCAGCTCCTCCCACGGTACACTTCGCTGCAACATCTCCAGGGTCTGCGGGTGTTTCAACACAGTCGCCAAAAATGTCAACAACACTGTCAGATACGGATTCAATGTCGACCGCGCAAACGGAGAGGACTTCCGCGTGGGATGCCGCAAGACATGCGAGAACATGGCAAATGTGAGCTGCAGCGCGAGTTTGAATGGAGCAGGGTGCTCCGGCGAATCTGTTTCAGCGTCGGACATCGCAGGGGATACCTGGACTGAATTTGTGAAGAGAGCGGCAGTCGCAGAGGAGACGGACTGCATATCGACATCAGTTCCGTGCTCCCCATCAACATCCATCTTCTCCTCGTCAACGACCCCTCTCTTGGCCATAACCCTCATCGCGGCAGGGCCAGCTTCTCTTGGGCCAACTCCACCAGCCCTCTTCAAGACGCCACTGGGTTTGCCGTATTCCAACACAGCACTGAGATTGACCACGGCCATCATAATCCATTCCCTCTCCTCTGCGCCCTCGATCTCCAGCCGCTCCACGAGTCGCGCAAGCGTTGGCTGAAAATCGTCCAACTGGATATTTGTGAATAGCATCCCATGTAGTAGGACAAAGAGGTCATGGACTCGGGCATCTGGGAGCGACCGCCGTGCCTGTGCTGCTGCAGACCAGATCGGCAAGACTGATTCCCGGGAGGTCATAAACGGGTGTAAAGTTGTCATGCTAGCACGGGAAAAAAAATAGAGCAAGAAAGAAAAAAGCTCAGTCAGCCCACGTCTACCAACCGCCACCATTACACACCTCTTGACATAATGATAGATCCCTCTTAAATCCTCTCCCTCCACCTCGCGGCTCAACAGCCCCAAATGATGATGCAACTTGCCTGTCCCCGGCTGATCTGCCAATCCCATCCCATACCAATCCCTCGCAATCCCTCTCCACCGCTCTTTCTCCGGCTCCACATCCAACAGTCGCGCAGCAACAAGCCCCACACTCGGCGAAGGAGAATCATCAATCCTCGCCGCAGGCGCATCGCTGACCGATTCTGGTGCAGGGCATGCGACTATATTGCTGGGACTGGTGTTGCCGTTTGTTAGGTCAGAGGAGTCGGCAGCAGCGGACACCGCTGCAGTAGTAAGAGCGGTTCCGCTGCCTATATTCCCCATGACCATAGCAGCAACAGCCATCCTATACCTAGCCAGATCACCCAGGGCTTCCAACCATCCACTCTTGAAGGAGTTCAACATGGGTTCCTCCAAGAGGCCAGTGTAGAATGTGTAGGCATAGTAGATGAAGTCCTGAAGATGCTCGAGGGCGAGGGGGGATGAGAATGATGCGCGACGAAGGGATTCGAGGAGCTTGTGGAAGCCATACGTCCAAAGCCGAACAATGATGTTGTACTTTGTGGGTATGTTGCGAAGGGATGCGGGGACGCTGGGCGCAAGAGATATCTCCAGGAGATTATGGGTTATTTCAGCCAACCTATAATGTGTATTATTTAATCAGTCCTGACAGAAGCGAAGGATCTGCGAAGCTTGCCTTTTATGGTCAGCGATTTGTTTCTTCCACTTCTCTCTCTCATAATCTTCATTATCGACCTCCTTCCCTTTCAACATGATTCGTCCCCCTTCTTCGAGGTTCTCCTCCAGATCTTCTTGCTTAACCTTGGTTTCCAAATTTGTGATGGCGCGATATAGCTTTTTCAGCTGTACCGCAAACACATTGTTTCCGGGATCTTCGTTTGGCTGGCCTTGACGCTCGAATATTGCTGAAGATGCTGATGAGCCATCGGTTGTCGAGGACAAGGAGAAAGTCGATGAGGCCATGGAATTTGCATACGAGGATGTTGATGAAGCAGAGACATGGTCGCCCGAGGATTTGGGTGTCGGGGAGGGTCGACCCTGTGGGCGGGCGAGCACAGAGAACCGCACGGGATCATCTTTCCGGTGATCGAACAACTGGCGAGCAGGAGCATCGCGGTTGTGGGCATTTGATGCCCCGCCGTGACTGCTGCGTGGGACATATGAGCTGCTGGCTGCGTCTGACATCGATTCGGGTTCGGCAGTGCGCTTCATGGGTATTGGATCTGTTTCGGGATTGAATAATTTGGAGTTGTGGTGCTTGGATGAAGGTGGTGTGGGGGAAGAGGATATTTTAAGACGGCGAGAAAAGTCATCCGGATCTGCTTCTACTGCTGGGCGGGAGACGCCCTGGTGTACTGCAGGATGAGATTTGCGGGGTGATGCGGGTGAAGGACGGGAAGTCGAAGCTGATCCGGGAGGTTTTGGGGACTTTTCTGGGCGAGAAGATGATGGAGATAGTTGTACTGGTGGCATTCGTTCTGATTTTTCTCTCGGACGGGTTGCACTTGGATGTTTTACAGATAGTTAATGGAATTGGCGGTGAACAATTCTGAGGAGGGACATACCCAGCATTCCTCCGTTTCATAGCGATCAGTTTCTCAGCAAAATCAGTTGGCTGAGGTTCACGATGAGGAGAATCACGATGAAGTGGATCGCGCTCCTTTCCTTTTCTTGTTGACGGTTTTGGATGATCAGACAGAGACTCGAGCTGCATGATGGTAGCAAGAAGAGACACGAAGGGGGCAGACCTGTTGAAAAGCAAGACCTACTGCGTGGCTGCGGGCTGGCCGACTGACTCTGAATGGGCTTATAATTTGCGCAGTCGCAGTCCGTAAGATCGTTTGACCAAAACAGTTCTCCGCAGCAGCAGCGCAGATTAGATCACGATCACTCCAACCTGGCTAGATCCGACTACAATTCGTACACCGTCGTCGTCGCCGTCGTCGTGCCCGTCGTCGTGCCCGTCGTCGTCGGTGAACTCGACTCATCCATCCCCGTCGACCATACGGCTTGCCCTCATCCTCAACCACTCGTCTGAATCCTCTCAGGTCTCATTACTCTGAGTATCAGCCAACACCAACTTCTGATCCCCAGAACGATACCTCGTGTCGCAGCATACTCCATGCACTTGCACGTACATCTTTATTCACTTTCACTCCAGCGGATGGATAACCAACACATGATATTAACACCCGATGCTTGACACCTTGCTAATTACTAATCGTCCACGTCAGATGAATATACTCTTCAAGTCTGCGAATCTCCTCGAATTAAGATCCTTGTCAAGCGATTCTCGTATTCGCCACCTGAGTCATCCATCCCACACGAAAATCCAATGCCGTGCTGTGCCGATGTTGCAGAGTCAGCCCCGTTGTACCTCTCCGAGGATGCCCTTTGCAATAAAGCTTGGTTTACATGTCGACGATGCGCAGTACTACGAGCCGAGCAGGCGACGAAGAATCACAATTTGTGTGGCTACTCGTACTGCGCACGGGCACTACGGCACGAAGCCAAATGAGTACGCAAGCATGGGAAGCATCGACAATACGTTCGCCACCGGCGGATGATCGGAACAAGGAATGGAAGGGGAGTTAACACTCATCGAGTACTCATCCTTCGCCGTCTATCCTCATCATGTCAATTTTTTTTACCGGTTGCAGAATAGTCCACACTTCAACTCCCCGTACATACCTTCTGTTCCTATCCTGAAGCTTGTCAATGAAATTATGTGCAAGTGAAGGGCAAACATCAGCAATGCGCTTCCGCACCTGAGCACCAAGCCATCACGCCTCCTCCAAAGGTGGGCAAAATCGAGCCAAGTTACCTTGGTAGGTCGGAAGGGTCGTTTGGAAGCCGACGGGATCATACGCTTTGGCCGCGCCGCAGTCAAGAATTACTAACCATGCCGAAGATCCGGACAAGCAATGCTTTGCCTCGCACACGTCACAGACCGGTCCTCACGGTTCGCCGCATGATTGAACATGCGCATAAGACCGTTGATTTAAATCATTGGTCTTGGGCAGCGCGTAATGAGGTATCCCTCCAGCTCAGGACCTTTGACTCGTCTCACAAGGCGGTAATCTTATACTCTTACACGCAACCCACTTTCTGTCGCATTAACTCTTGGTTTGCACAGTCTTCCCTGCGGAACCACCGGAATTATGCGGTCGTACAGGACAGAACTCCGGCGGAGTGTAATTTCATACAGCTAGAGTTCCTGACTAATCCTTGACTGCGGTACACGGATCTCGAAAATTACAAACTGATGCTGCTGCTGCCTTGCCTCCAATATCGATTTTGTTCAATTCTTTATTAACATGGCATCCAAGACCCCTGGTTTACGTTGGAGTTATTTTACTGTATCACCCCAGACGACATTCGTAAATAGACATAAGCGTCCACCACCGCCCCACGATTCCTCCAATCCTTCATATGTCAACTGAAAAATACGCATACTATCCCAATGCTCCTTTGTGTTGTCGGATTTTGCGTCCATCGTACACGAGGATCAAGCCTGTCCCAGGGCTGCCTTCCATGAGGATTTGGACATTCCAATCAAACACAACAGGTATCGCGGAATATTCAAGCGACCAGGATTTCTGTTTCCCTGACTGCGCCGCATGCCCCCAACCATTGCAGCTGTCACATGCGGACGCCTTGATGCGATTTTTCTGGTGTTATTTTGGTACCTCGCAAGTCCAAGCTGGCAGCGGCTTTCGCGTCGCCGGTGATACGCCTTCCAGGCATTTGTGCGGAATGGATGCAGATTATTGCATCCTCTCCGATCACTTCTTAGTCCAACAACAGTTACCTCGTTCCCCTTACTGCTTCACGGGCTTTGACGCTCCCCTAAATAGGCTATACATAGGAATACCGTCCCGCCGTGGTGACCTCGCTGGTGACCCCTGCTTAAGGAAAGAAGCGTCACCACTCCAGTACAGGAGCCCCCTTGTGCCTTGCTTCGTTTTTCATTATACGACATATATTTAACCCCAGGCAGTGCGTTGATCAATAATTATATAATTGCAGAACCAATCATACTTGGCCATGGATCCCGGGACAAAACGATGACACATGTACATCATCCTACGTTCTTATGCACGGTTACGGTTTCGAACCACCACAGGCTTCCTATTCCATGAGCTGAGAATTAATGACACCAGCATGAGGACGACTCACCCATGGTTCCATAGAATAAAGAATGTTATATTTCGTATTGAGCCGGCGTCATAATAAACTTGGTCAGTTTGTTTTTACAGTTGAAGCCTGAGGATGATCTAAACTCCCAGTATAGAATATCACTGCTCCATCTTGGCTCCGAAGAGACTTGCGAGATGGGAATGTGACGAATCGGAATGTATGTGAAACAAATAAATCTACATGGACATTCGTTTAACCAATTCCGCAGCACGTCCCCTTCACCATATCAGGTGTCGCACAGAACACACTGATATCGTGGGGACGACGAACGTCGAATTTACCTGCCAGGTTTGGACATTCCGAAATTTCGTTGGGTTGACTGTCCTGATCCACAGTACAGGGATGCGGAATCGCAAGCTGCTTTCGCAGACGAGGTTATGAAGGACTCTAAATTGGCTATTGATCTCGAGGCTGATATTCCTGCCCTCGACTTGGTTGCAAAAGTGTGGCGTTGGTATGTGTATCTCCCTCAACGCTCTTGTGACACATATTTTTCAGATTCCATCATCATCGAGCGGCTGCATAAATAAGTTCTCGTATTGCTTTATGTAAACATTTACTATCTCCTTCCTGTCCTTGCACCAGTTTCATAATCTCACCAGGCATTTGTTCAGGCCATCCCCGAAATACTTCATTTATTCGTCACCACGAATGGTGTCCCCCGCTAACAATAATGCTGTGCCCGACACCAACAAACCAATTTAACAACTTGAAAATTGACAACACAAGGTATCACGTACTCGCTTCCCGTACAAAAACTGGATGCGTCGCTAGCCAACCAAGTAACCACCCCCCGAAGTTCATCTGGCCTCCCAATTCGTCCCATCGGGTTCATGCTCGACCACTTTTCCAGGAGGTGTGGCTGCTTATCAAGATACGCCGCAGTCATCCTACAGTTTCGAACATTAATATAATACGGTTTGAAAATCAAGGTGAGGACATCTGGTAACACAGCGAACCGACAAAAGGGGATCGGGAAATAATTTCTGTGGATGTGCACACGTACTGGGTGTAGATGTGTCCCGGAGAGAGCGAGTTGACGCGAATTCCTTTTGTTCCCAGTTCACAGGCCATACTACGGGCCATTTGGATCACGGCTGATTTGCTCGAGTTGTACGAGACCCATGCGTGGTCCTTAACGAATTTGTGAGCTGATGGCTTGTTCGACTGGATAATTTCAGAGCGTACGCGATTCGTGATACTCCCGCTCATAGATGCGATGAGTATAATACTCCCCGGCTTACCAAACCTTACCATCTGCCTCCCGGCGGCTTGTGCAGTGAACAAAACGCCATTCGTATTCACGTCCAGCACCTAACCCACACAACAAGAGAGCATGGTTAACGCAAGAGCTCCATATGTTCATAACATCTTCTCACCTCTCTGAACTGCTCCGCAGGATACTGCAAACAGTCCGTATGTGCCTTCAGTATCCCTGCCGCAGCAATACAAACATCCACCCGTCCTTCCATCTCCCCAACCTCTGCTACTTTCCCCCAGATCCCCTTCTGATCCGTCACATCGGCGCAGATATACTCCAACCTCGACCCATTCCCCATTCTCCTGATATATTCCCGCGTGCTCTCCCACTCCTCCGAGGCCTTCGCAGGTAGATCAACGCAATACACAGCTCGCGCGCCTGCTTCGCAAAGTGCAAGAGCCATTTCGAGCCCAAGGCCACGGTTTCCACCCGATACGATGCCTACGCGGTCCTGGAGTGAAAATTCATCGAAGATCTTTGGACGAGGGACGAGGGAAGGGTCAGAAGATGCTTGGAGGGCGGCGCTAACTCCCAGTGGGGCCATAGATGAATAGGACTGCACTGGGGATAGTTTTCCGCCATCACGTGTTGCGGAGGTACTTGAAAATGTACGTCCGTGGATGATATGGCGGCGCAAAGTGCTTCTGATAGTCGTCGGGCAACGTGGAATCACCCCGGCCACACTGCGAATTATCAACCCACTGCGAGATGCTCCGAGGCCTGTCATGTCGAGTCCAAGGACAAAGGTAGTTGAACGGGGTCGAACCCGCACCACCTTTATACTCTAAATCTGCTTTGTATGTAATATGTGAGTGTTCTGAGGATAACCTCAGCTGACCTCCAAAACTTTCCAGGATGACCTACTAATGGCTCTAGAATTACCCAGGAAGCGCAACGTGTTATCCATGAAAGGAAAGTTGTTGACTTGTCTGGGAATTAGGCATGACTTTTCTCAGGCGTAGCTCCAGTTCAAGTTCCACATGTTCAAGGAGATCATCCAAGAAACGTAGAGTGTGCGTTGTTCGTGGGTTGGTGAATTACATTGAATAATCCAGACTATCATAAGTACATCCTTTGTATCTGCTTCGCCAGTGTGATAGACTCCCTCTGAATTCGAACTCATAGATCATCAAATGCGTCTCCTCAACCTGAATCTGAGTGCTTAGGTACATGTACTAGCCAAGGTACCACCTTGGCGTTCATCCGTCGGAACAAGGAAGCGCCGAATCTCGTAGGTAGGTCCTTCCCACCCCACTGTTCGATGAGCCT
>Ga0210383_10004592_pt1 | contig 12222 bp, 11 predicted proteins | sample IncBWC14OmetaG_FD_160072 | JGI IMG/M metagenome (GOLD analysis project Ga0210383, IMG submission 160072) | Forest soil microbial communities from Barre Woods Harvard Forest LTER site, Petersham, Massachusetts, United States - Inc-BW-C-14-O ...
CGCTCCCACGCGGCATACTATCTTGTGCTCGCCGAAGAAGGTGCTTCGGAAGCAGCTACTCATGCTGAATGGCTCGATCGTTTCGAGATTGAGCATGACAACTTCCGTGCCGCGCTGGAATACCTTATCAAGATCGGCGACGCCGATTGGGGTCTTCGCCTCGGAACAGCCCTGTTTCGCTTTTGGGAGACCCGCGAATATCTCACCGAGGGCCGCAATCGCATCGCCCGCCTCCTCGCCTTGGAAGGAGCTGGGGCACGTCCGAAATTGCGCTCGCGCCTTCTGTTCGCTGCTGCGGTTCTGGCCGGCGAGCAGGGGGATTACACTCCTGCGCAACAACTGTTTGAAGAGAGTCTGGAAACCTGTCTCGAGTTAAACGATAACCGTGGGGTTGCGGTTGCGCTTAACGCCTTGGCCGTAAATGCTCGCGATCGTGGCGAACTCGCCACGTCGTCCTTTCTGTTTGAAAGATGTGTCGCGATATGGAGAGAGGCGGGAGATCCGGCGGACATTGCTCGTGCTCTCAGCAATCTAGCCAACGTGACCAAGCTGCAAGGCGAGCTTGCGCACGCGTCTGCACTCTATGACGAGTGTCTGGCGATTTTCCGTAAGGTGGGCGATGTGGCCGGTATCGCCTGGACGTTGAACTACCAAGGCGACGTTGCCAGGGAACGCAATGATTTGACGGCTGCCCGCTCCTTCTACGAGCAGGGCCTGGCGGCGTTTAGCCTCTCGCGCGATGGCTGGGGAATCGCCTGCGCCCTATCTGATTTAGCCAGTCTCAGTTGGGATCAGGGTGACAATGACGAGGCTCGTCGCCTCTACGGTGAGAGCATCCAGATGTTTCAGAATCTGGGTCATCAGCGCGGCATCGCCAGGGTGCTCGAGTGTCTTGCCGCAAACGCTTCGGCACAATCCAACGCCGCGCAATCGCTGCGCTTCGCCGGAGCGGCGGCTGCACTGCGCGAGCGATTGGGCGCGCCGCTCGCGCCCGCCGAACAGCACAAACTGGAGAAAGTCTTGGAGTTCGCCCGTCGCACGGTCGGTAATGATGTGGGTATGACGGCGTGGATGGGAGGCTGGGCCATGCCCGTCCAACAGGCCATTCAGGAAGCGCTTAGCACCGGCGAAGGATCCGTCCTTCGAACCGGAAATGGCGGATAACTCAGCCCGCGGTGTCGGGGTCCATCATTCGCCGCACGGCCGAGATCCGATTGGCGGGGAATCCTCCGCGGCGTGCGTGTTCGCGAACCGTTTCCTCGTCCGGCGCCAGGTACACGCAATAAACTTTATCGCCGGTGACGTAGCTGTGCAGCCACTTGATCTCCGGCCCCATCCCCTTCAGTACGTCCACCGATTTTCGGGCGACTTCCTGCAGTTCCGCATCTGAAAAACTCCCCGCGCCCGGGATTTCCCGTTCAATCACATATTGGGGCATTGCCACCTCACCGAACGGCCCATGGTAGCAGATTTTTGCCGTGATTCGGAAGCTACGGGAGGCTGTGTGAGACACTCTCAGGAAATGAGTTCACTTCTCGACGAAATCCGACGGTTAGCCTCGAGCGCGCCGTCTCTGAGATCTCTGCAAGAAGGGATTACCAAGGCGATCGCGGAGCAACTGGCGCACTACAACTGGACTGGCTTCTACATGCTTGATCCGGACGATCCGGAAACCCTGGTCCTGGGACCCTTTGTGGGCGCGCCCACACCTCACGTGCGGATTCCGGTGACTCAGGGCATCTGCGGGGCGGCAGTAGTCTCGGGCGAAACCGTCATCATCGATGATGTCGGCTCCGATCCCCGGTATCTTTCCTGCTCCATCGATACGAAATCAGAGATCGTCGTTCCCATCCATGCGAATGGCCGCATTGTGGGCGAGATCGATGTCGACAGCCATAACCCGGCCGCTTTCACCAACGCCGATCGGGCCTTCCTTGAAGCGGTGGCTCTCATCGTCGGGGCGTACGTCGAGCAGGATGTTCGCAAATCCCAGACCGCGCAAGCCAAGTCTCCTGGCAGTCCCTAGCAAAAGCCGGCTCTGAAAGTCGGATCCCCGATTGAGATTGGACCGGCGGATGGCCCTCAGTTGCCGGACGTCCCTATGACGACGAGAAGAAACTCCGCAACCGTCAGTACGCTCCCCGCATCACTATTTTTCGAAAGCGGCTCCCACCCCGGTAGGCCCGTACCTTAGCGATCTCAGCAAATCAAAATTAGACGGCAAACGTCCAGTGGAATACCAGACTCTTTATCGCACGATACAAATCGACGGCCTCTCCAGTTTTTACAGAGAGGCCGGCCCGATGCCGCATGCATGGTGGCGGAGCAGGCTGGGACCGACCTGCCGCAATGACGGCGCCATGAGCATGTAAATCGCGACTATGTCTTCACCCGTTACGCACCTTAATACCGGGGACCACAGCAGAAAGGAGTGAGACGATCACCGCACACAAAGCAACTGCACCAGAAACCAGGAAATCCGAACTACTCAAAAGGAGGCCACGATGACCCAAACCAGCCTTACAAAACCAGACAGTAAGCAGGCAAATGACAACAATGCAATTCGTCCGTTTCATGCGAACGTTCCAGAGTCGGAGTTGGCCGACCTGCGCAGGCGCGTCAAAGCGACAAAGTGGCCTGAACGCGAAACGGTTACAGATGCATCCCAAGGAATACAGCTCGCGACGATCCAGGCGCTCGCGCACTATTGGGCGACAGAGTATGACTGGCGCAAGATCGAAGCGAAACTGAATGCCCTGCCGCAGTTCATCACCGAGATCGACGGGCTGGACATTCACTTCATTCACGTCCGTTCAAAACACGAAAATGCGTTGCCGCTGATCGTTACGCACGGATGGCCCGGCTCGATCATCGAACAGATGAAGATCATCGATCCCCTGACCGACCCCACGGCGCACGGCGGCAGTGCTTCCGATGCGTTCCATCTGGTGATTCCGTCAATGCCGGGCTACGGATACTCGGCCAAACCGGCCATCCCCGGGTGGGATGTTGCCCACATTGCGCGTGCGTGGGCCGTGCTGATGAAGCGCCTCGGGTACACCAAATTCGTAGCGCAAGGCGGCGATTGGGGCGCACTCATCACCGAACAAATGGGCGTACAGGCGCCCCCGGAGTTGCTCGGCATCCACACCAACATGCCTGGCATCTTTCCTGTCGACATTGACCAGGCGGCTTTTTCCGGGGCGCCGGCGCCATCGGGTCTCTCGGCCGATGAGAAGGTCGCTTACGAACGTTTGCAGTTCGTATATCAAAAGGGAATCGCCTACGGGTTCCAGATGGGGCTGCGACCGCAGACACTCTACGGAATTGCGGACTCGCCCGTTGGCTTGGCGGCTTATTTCCTCGATCACGACGCGCGCAGTTACGAGCTGATCTCACGAGTCTTTGAAGGAAAATCCGAAGGCCTCACGCGCGACGACATCCTCGACAACATCACCATCACTTGGTTGACGAACACGGCGCTTTCTGGCGCTCGTCTCTATTGGGAGAATTGGGGCAAATTCGGGTATTTCAATGCCAAAGGTGTCTCCATCCCGGTTGCAGTCAGCGTCTTCCCTGACGAACTCTATCCCGCCCCGCGGAGCTGGACAGAGCGCGCGTTTCCCAAGTTGATCCATTACAACAAGCTCGACAAAGGTGGACACTTTGCTGCTTGGGAACAGCCGCAACTGCTTTCAGAAGAGGTGCGCGCGGGCTTCCGGTCGCTGCGGTCCGGCATGTCGCAGTCGGATCTGGCCTTCGCCAAAGCTGGCTAACGGTTGGCAAATCAGCAGGAGAGCCTCCATGGTGAGGCTCTCCTGTTTCGACTCAAGAATTTAGTAGGAGAAATACGTATGAAACGGATCGCTTTCTTGCTGGTTGCAATTGCAGCGCTGGCCGGCGTTGTCGCCTTCACCGCTCGTGCTTCGGGACATGCCGATGACCAGGCCGCCGCCCCGATCTTCGTTACCGAAATCCCTCAAGGGTATCGCGACTGGAAGTGGATCTCCTCGGCCCATGAAGCAGGCAACCTCAACAGTTTAGGTGCCGTTCTGGGCAACGATGTAGCGTTTAACGCCTTCCGGGAAGGGAAGCTACCGTACCCGGACGGCACAATCATTGCTGCTTTGCATTACCGGAACGTCCCGTCAGCGGAGAACAATAAAGTCTTTGGCCAGGCCCAATCTTTCGTTCCCGGGGCCCCCACGAACATTCAGTTCATGGTCAAGGACTCAAAAAAGTATGCCGCAACCGGCGGCTGGGGGTTCGGTCACTTCGCGGGCGGCAAACCCGGCGACGCGGCGTTTATGAAAACCTGCTTCCCCTGCCACGAGAAGACGAAAGCGACAGACCTTGTCTTTACTCATTACGTACCTTAATACCGGGGAACTCCTTGCACGTATACCGACACCTCTTAACGCCGAAGCCGCCGCCTGAAGGCGGCAGCAGTCTTAACCGCTGATTGGAGGAATCATGAGTACCGCAACCACCGCCTCTGCCATCCAGCGCAAGCCGGAACTCGCCGGGCAGACAGTCCTCGTGATCGGCGGCAGCGCCGGTATGGGGCTCGAGACGGCCCGGCTCGCCCGTGCCGAAGGAGCCGACGTGATCCTCGTCGCACGCGACCCGGATCGCCTGCAACGCGCCGCACGCGAGGTCGGGGCGCTGAGCACCGCCGCCTTCGACGCCACCGACTTTGAACGGCTCGGTAAGTTTTTCGACGACCTGCCCAGGCCAATCGACCACGTGTTCGTCACCGGCCCTGGTCCCTACTACGCCCCGCTGGCGGAGTTCGATTTCGACAGGGCGCGCCGCGACCTCGAGGCCCATCTTTTGCTGCCGCTGCAAGTCGCCCGCAATGCCGTGAACAAGGTTCGCCCGGGAGGTACCCTGCTCTTCATGGGCGGCACTGGTGGCCGCCACCCGGCTCCGGGATCCGCGCTCATCTCGGCCCTCACGGCTGCGGGTCCCGCCATGACAAGGAACCTCGCGCTCGAACTCGCGCCCATCCGCGTCAACCTCATCGCCGCCGGCTTCGTCGACACGCCGCTGTCGGCTACACTCCTCGGCGATCAACTCGAAAACCGCCGCAATCAGCTTCGCGCCACGCTTCCCATCCGGCGCGTCGTCGGATCGGCGGACGTTGCCGCGCTCGCCGTGCATATCATGAGCAACACCGCCCTCACCGGCGGGACCTACGACATCGACGGAGGGCAGCAGCTCATCGAAGGCTGACGCTCAAGAATCTGGAAGGAGGACACTGTATGAAACGAATCGCTGTCTTGTTTGTTGCAATCGCATCGTTGGCTGGCATCGTTGCTTTCACAGCCACAGCATCTGGACATGCCAATCAAGAGGCTTCCCCGATCTTCGGTATCACAATTCCTCCGGGATACCGCGACTGGCAGTTGATTTCCGTGGCTCACGAGGCAGGTAACCTCAACGATTTGCGCGCCAATCTGGGCAACGATATAGCGATCAAGGCTTATCGGGAAGGAACCCTGCCGTTCCCGGACGGCACAATCATTGCGCGGCTGGCCTGGAGTTACGTCCCGTCGGAGGAAAACAACAAAGTCTTTGGCCGTGACCAATCGTTCGTGGCCGGCGCCGCGACGAACGTCCAATTTATGGTCAAGGACTCAAAAAAGTATGCCTCGACGGGCGGGTGGGGATTCGCTCAATTCAAAGATGGGAAACCTGACCCGACGGCTACGGCGGCGGTTCTCAAAGCTTGCTTCCCATGCCACGAGCCTGTTAAAGCTCGCGACTATGTCTTCACCAAGTACGCACCTTAATACAAGGAATCGAAACTACGGTACGAAGGTTCATCTATGTCAGACAACAAAACTGCAATCGTCACGGGAGCATCGCGCGGCATCGGCGCAGGTTTGGTCGAGGCCTTTCTGAAGCAGGGTTACAATGTCGTCGGAACGGCTCTTGACACCACCAAGTCGTTGACTGCCTCGCCCAGCCTGGTTCTCATCGATGGGGACATCGCTAACCAGGAGACCTCCGCCAAAACCGTCGACGCAGCGATCCAGCACTTCGGAACCATCGATGTTCTGGTGAACAGCGCCGGAATCTACGGCACCAAGCCCTTCACCGACTTTAGTACCGAGGACTTCAATGCCTTGGTCTCGGTCAACCTGCTCGGATTCCTTTACATGACTCAGCTCACCGTAAAGCAGATGCTGAAACAGAGATCGGGAAACGTTGTGACCATCTCCGCGGCGCTTGCCGATCAGCCAATCGCCGGCATCAACGCCTCGGTTTCGATGATCACAAAAGGCGGCCTCAATACCGTGACCCGCAGCCTCGCCATCGAGTATGCGAAAAACGGTATCCGCTTCAATGCCGTGGCCCCCGGCGTCGTAGATACGTCACTCCACAAGAATGATTCCCCGGACTCTCTTACATCGAGGCAGCCCATGGGCAAAATCGTGCAGGTAAAAGACATTGTTGACGCTGTCCTCTACCTGTCACGGGCGGCTCAAGTAACTGGCGAGGTACTTCACGTGGATGGTGGATCTCACGCCGGCTGTTGGTAGCTGCCGCGGCCGACCGAAGGACACGGCGCACCCATTATCTCGATAGCTCACATATCCAGTTGACCTCCCAGGTCTTGCCGCCATCCGCCGAGAACGACTGCTCCATGCGTGCGGACTTGGGAGAGATATCGAGCCAGACATAGCGCACTAAAATAGCGCGGCCCTTGTATTGGTCCTCACCGAACAACTCGCCGCGCTTTCCGCTAAAGCTGCCCACCACATGAGCCTGGTCAATCGTCCCCTCGTTCACATCCAGCAGATAAATGCTCCACTGGCGCGTTGTAGGGTTGTAGAGGCGCAGCGTCTGGGCTTTGATACGCAGCTTCTTGTCAGTGCTGGTGACGTCGAATTCTTCAAAGTTTGAGTTGCTATCGAGGATTTTATGGTGGTTCGAGATGCCGTCGTACTCAACCCAGACATTGGAATTGTTCAGGCGGTCAGGAAGGCGACGGACGTGGGCCTTCCAGTCGCCGATGAGAAAGTCAAAGTCGTGCGAGCCGTCGCGTTGCGGAAGGTTTGCCGGATTCGCGGTGGTTTGCCCGCTAAGTGAAACACAGAACACCGTCACCAGAACGAGCACAAGACACTTCAGCCTGTTGGCCCTCATCATGGTTTGCCCTCTCTATACATAAGACGCATGTGACCGGTCTCGCTTCGTTCTTTGACGTTGACTGCTCAAATCCGGTATCTGTTCCCAGCCGGGTGGCCAAATAAGCGATTGCCCCATTCAAGGCCCTCGTTTGGCCTCGAGTGGGATTTTCCTCCCTGGCAACGACCAGCGACGACGTTCACCCATCACCTCGGACCGTGACTAACTCGCTTGGTGTTTCCCGCTCCTGCACATACACTACCGATGGAACGATGAGGGAGAGCTGTGTCCTTGGAGACGCGGCCTGATCGTCACTTCATCGTCGAAGTAGAGGTGGCTCGACCTGTGATGGGGCCCGTTCGTTCTCGATTTTTCCCCCAGCTACATGCCAAGGCCTCTGTCCGTCCTCCAAAAATCCCATCTAACTCCTTTGTGCAGAGGACTTTGCCTATAACGCTCACGCGCTCACGAACTTGCGCGCGTTTCCGCCTATCTCCATGAAAACAAGTATTTTACGAGGTGGGGGGAGGGGGCATCATCAGTTTTATGGCTTCGGCCATTTTGGGAAAGGGCATGATTACGGCTCCAGCTCTGTGCTGTTCGCCACGGCGATCTCTACGTCTTCCCCCATGAAGTCCATCACTTCCTGCGGTGCCGTCGACAGCCAAACCGGCGCGAATGACATTCGGTGCAACGGAGTCGGGCCTTTCTCGCGCAGCGCCTTCAGGTGCACCGGAGCGCTGTACCCTTTGTTCGACGCGAGCCCGTATCCGGGATACAGCCCGTCGAACACCCGCATCATGGCATCGCGCTCCACCTTGGCGATGATTGACGCCGCTGCGATCGAGGCCGAGAGGGCATCCCCGTGAATGATCGGAGTCTGTTCGCACTCGCAGCTCAAGCGCAGAGCATCCACCAGCACGTGATCAGGCGTCGGAGCAAGTTTCGCGACCGCATCTTCCATCGCCTGCTTCGACGCCCAATAGATATTGATTTGGTCGATGATGGCGACATCCACCGCCGCGACTGCCCAGGCCACGCAATTCTCTCGGATGCGCGGCGCCAGCTTTTCGCGCGTCTCTCGGTCGAGCAGTTTGGAATCGCGCAAGCCGCGAATGCGATAAGTCGGATTGAGAATAACAGCCGCCGCGACTACCGGGCCAAAGAGACAACCGCGGCCGACTTCATCGACACCGGCGACGAGCTTCGCGCCCGTGTCCCATGCCTGCTTTTCGTATTTCAGAGTGCACTTCAGGCTCTTGAGGAAACGCAGCTTGAGGGTGGCGTCGGTGACTTGTTCGTCTTCGTATTTCAGCAGCCGCCTCTGCGTTTTGTATTTCGCGCGCTTCACGAGTCTCGATGCAGGCCTGTTGAGCTGAATTGTAAAGCAGCGGCCGTTGGAAAATTCGGCACAAACACAAAAGGCACAGAATCTCTGTGCCTTCATGTCTCGCTAGTGAAAGAAACTCTACTGGATCGACACCAATTGTTCCTTCGCCGCATAGTGCGATTCGACGTAATCGTTCAGGATCTTGGTGAACTCGGCGACAATGTGATCGCCTTTGAGCGTCGTCATAAGACGGCCGTCTACGTAAACGGGAGCCTTCGGCTCTTCGAACGTTCCGGGCAGCGAGATGCCGATGTTCGAGTGCTTGGACTCTCCGGGTCCGTTGACCACGCAACCCATCACTGCGACCTTCATCTCCTCAACGCCGGAGTAGCGCGTCTTCCACAGCGGCATCTGCTCGCGGAGGTAGCTCTGGATCTGTTCCGCCATCTCCTGGAAAAAAGTACTTGTGGTGCGCCCGCATCCCGGGCAAGCTGTCACCTGCGGCGTGAAGCTGCGAATCCCCATCGACTGCAGAATCTGCTGCCCAACAGTGACTTCTTCCGTGCGATCGCCATTCGGAGCAGGTGTCAGTGACACGCGAATTGTGTCGCCGATTCCTTCTTGCAACACCACGGCCAAGGCCGCCGAACTGCCCACGATGCCCTTGGCGCCCATGCCTGCTTCGGTCAGCCCTAGATGCAGCGGATACTCGCAGCGCTTCGCTAACTCGCGATACACATCGATCAGGTCTTGGACGCCACTCACTTTCGCGCTCAGGATGATCTGGTCCTTGCGCATTCCGTAACTCACCGCCAACTCCGCTGAGCGCAGGGCACTCTGCACCATCGCTTCCATGGTTACATCGCGCGCATCTTTGGGCTCGTCGAGCTTTGAGTTTTCATCCATCAAGCGCGTTAGCAGCGATTGGTCCAGCGATCCCCAGTTCACGCCGATCCGCACCGGCTTATCGTTTTCGATGGCGACTTCGATCATCGTCTTGAAATTATCGTCATCCTTCTTGCCGATAGAGACATTGCCCGGATTGATGCGGTACTTTGCCAGCGCCCGCGCACACTCCGGATACTTCTTGAGCAGAATGTGCCCGTTGTAGTGAAAATCGCCGATGATCGGCACGCGAATGCCCAGCCGATCGAGGCCGTCCACGATGGGAGCCACCGCCGCTGCCGCCGCGTCGTTATTGACCGTGACGCGAACCAACTCCGATCCAGAGCGCGCGAGCGCTGCCACTTGGCGGATGGTGCCTTCAATGTCAGCCGTGTCGGTGTTGGTCATCGATTGCACCACTACTGGTGCATCGCTGCCCACGCGAACCCCTCCGACCGTCGCCGTATACGTCTTTCTGCGTTGTATTTGAGCCATACAGGTAGACTTCAGTTTACCATGTTGCCGAAGTCGGGCCCCGTCCCGCGGCGTCTTCATTCCTCGTACGGAACAGGAGTAACTGCGCGCAAATGCTTAGTATTGTTAGGGGGAAAAAGGGAGGGAACTAATGCCGCACCCCAACGGAAATCATTGCAGGCGACCACAATCCCAAGATTGTCAGCTTGCGTCTCGCCAACCGGCGTAGAATAGCCTTGGCTGGGGAAACTACGCGAACCATTTCGGGTTCTTAGGGTTACAGGTTGTGCGAGGCAGCACGATTGTCTCCACATGCCTTTCGCCGGTCACCGAGAAGGTATGGATATGCGTTTTACTTTGCGGAACATCAGCTTGTTCGCCTTCGCATCCGTGCTCGTTGTTTCGGGTTCGGCATGGGCACAGGGCTATCCGACTCAAGGTTCAACCAGTGCACCGTCGGCCCAGACCCAAGACCCATCGGCTGCGCCGCCCGTCCAACCTCAGGGGCCGTCCGCTGCACCGCAGGCCCAGACTGCGCCGGAACCGGCTGCGACGCCAGACGACTCTGCCGCGAACACAAAGCCCGACAAGAATGCCCCCAGTCCGGCCACGCTGAAAGATATAGACGCCATCGGCAATCGCAATGTGGGTTGCAATAAGGGTGCAGGGAACTGGTATTCGCTCGACAAGCAAGTCGCGATGGGCCAGCAGTACTCGCAGCAGGTTGAACACGGTGTGAAGCTGATCTCCGACCCGGTGGTCACGGAGTACGTGAACCGTATCGGCCAGAACCTGGTGCGCAACTCTGACTCCAAGGTACCCTTTACCATCAAGGTTATCGATACCGACGAAATCAACGCCTTCGCGCTTCCCGGCGGATTTTTCTACGTGAACACAGGCCTGATCCTCGCAGCCGACAACGAAGCTGAACTGGCTGGCGTGATGGCCCACGAAATTGCCCACGTCGCAGCCTGCCATGTAGCCCGCGAGCAGACCCGCAGCAATATCGTTAACCTTGCCAGCATTCCCCTGATCTTTGTTCCCGGCGGCTGGGCTGTCTATGAAGCTACACAGGTTGCCATGGGTATCGGCGTTCCGCTGACGTTCATGAAGTTCTCGCGCAACTTCGAAAGCGAAGCCGACTTCCTGGGCATGGAGTACATGTACAAGACGGGTTACGATCCGCAGTCGTTCATCTCGTTCTTTGAGAAGATCGAGGCCCAGGAGAAGAAGAAACCCGGCGCGATCGCCAAAGCGTTTTCCTCGCATCCGATGACGCCCGATCGCGTGGCAGCCGCTCAGAAAGAGATGGCGACGGTCCTGCCTCCTCGCGACGAATACGTCGTGAATACCTCGGAATTCGATCAGGTGAAGTCGCGCCTTGCCTCGATTGAGAACAAGCACAAGCTGCAGACCGACAAGAGCAATGCCGACCGACCGACTCTTCGTCGCAGCACCGCTGATAATCCCACCAATAACAACGGTACGGGAACACAGAACGACGACGATCGTCCGACGTTGAAGCGCAGCGACGGGTCATCAAGCTCATCAAGCTTGCAGTGATTTAAGGTCTGAACCGATAAGGCTCCCTCCGGGGAGCCTTTCCCATTAGGGATTCGTGCGGGAATCAGTAGGATCGGATTGGTCCTTCGGCTGCGTCATTCATATTTCACGACCTTCCTGCCAAATAAAATGGGACACACGTAGCGCCCCATTTATAACGCCCAATCGAAAACTACGGCAATCTCTGCGCCAGCCCCGGCACAGCCTTCATGATGTCGTTATAGATCACCACCACGGCAAACAGGACAAGGAACACAAACGCAGTCTGGTAGATGCGTTCCTTGATCCGAATGCTGATGTCGCGCCGCAGAAGCCCTTCGATGGCCAGCATGAGGATCATGCCACCATCGAGAATCGGAATCGGCAGCAGGTTAAAGATGCCGAGGTTGAGACTGATTCCTGCCATCAACGCCATTAGCGGAGTCCAACCCGGTTGGCTGGCGGCCTCGCCGGAAGCGCGCGCGATACCGATTGGCCCTTCCATCTGCTTGATGGAAGTTTCGTGCGACAGCATCTTGCGCACCAGGTCCACGATCAACAGTGAGTACTTCTTGTTCTGATCGAGCGAACGGTCCAATGCCGCTCCAAACGACAGCCTGCTGACCGTAACTGGCTCCGACTGAAAGCCCAGGCGGTAACGCTTCTGCCCGTTGTCTTCGGTCATTACCGGAGTCGCGGTGAACTTCAGGTCCTGCCCATTGCGCAGCGCTGTGATCTCGACCGGCTGGCCATTACTCTTCTGCAGGTCGCCAATGACTGCCATTAGCGACCGCACCGGCACTCCGTTGATCGCTACGATCTGGTCGCCGACGCGCATGCCTGCCTGTGCCGCA
>Ga0210383_10004595_pt1 | contig 12213 bp, 13 predicted proteins | sample IncBWC14OmetaG_FD_160072 | JGI IMG/M metagenome (GOLD analysis project Ga0210383, IMG submission 160072) | Forest soil microbial communities from Barre Woods Harvard Forest LTER site, Petersham, Massachusetts, United States - Inc-BW-C-14-O ...
GCTCGTCGAGAACCTACAACGAGCCGACCTCAACCCTATGGAAGAGGCCGAAGGCTACCAACGTCTGGCAGGCGACTTCCACCTGTCGAGCGAAGAAATTGCCCAGGCGGTCGGCAAAGCCCGAACGACCATCGTCAATTCGCTCAGGCTACTCGCGCTACCTGACAGGGTGAAGGGTCTGGTGCGGGATGGCTCGATCTCTGCTGGCCACGGTAGGGCGATTCTAGGGCTGGCCGGAGAACACCAGCGAACCGACGCAGCGTTAGTCGCGATTGCAAGGGGTTTTAGCGTTCGCAATATCGAGGAGTATGTGAGGCAAAAGAGCGCGGCGCCAAAGGTCGCGGTGGCGACAGCGCAGCGCGACCTTGATGCTCCGCCAGCGAACGACACCAGAGGACCTCAGGTTCGCCGAATCGAGGATCAACTGAGAACGTATCTTCAGACCGACGTGCGCGTCGATTTGAGCGGACCGGAGAGCGGCAACATCTCCATCCGCTTCTACTCCAGCGAAGATCTCGATCGAGTACTGGAGCGCATCGTGGGACCCGCAGATATCGACGAGGCGCGATAAATGTCCGACCCCTCTCGCGAATTCAACCCGCGAGCACACGGCAATATCTACACGCCGCACGCGGGACAGATGGTCATCCACGTCGCGCGCGAGAGTGGGCTGCAGAGTCGCACCTTTGTGCTGAGCCCGGGGCAAGTCCGGCTGCTCAGATTTTTCTTCCGGTCGCGAGCGAGTCGCATCGGGGCCGTCATCGCGCTCGTCTTTCTCGCGCTCGTGATCACTCAAGCCGCGCGCGTGCCGATGCTCAACTATCGCATCGCGCACATGGAGCACGAGGCCGCGCGACTCGATACCCTCGAGCGCTCCCTCGCGGAGTTGCAGAAGCGGTACGACCAAGTCCAGCATATGCTCGGGGCCAGCGCCGAAGCGTTCCCGGCGGCGGGCGGCGATACACTGCACCGGGCGCGATCGGCTCGTGCGTCACGAACCAACGTCGATCAGGCGACGGATTCGCCAACCCTCGCGCCAACAGTCGCGCCAACGAACGAGACGACGCAGACAACCGACTCGACAGTCGCGCCACGGCCATCGAAATCGGCCGATCCGATGGATTGACACGGACTGACATAGACTGACATACGTGCCGGTAGCGATAGATTGTTCGTCAAACCGGAGCGATCTCTCGAAACCCCCAGTCTGAGCAACCCGCCATGGCCATGTTCACCAAAGACTCCCCGGATAAGTCCGACACGAAGCAGTCCTCGGCCGCGCCCAATGAGGCAGCGCTCTCGATCATCGCCTTCGGGATGAAAGTCCATGGTGACATCGACACGAGTGGTGTCCTCAAGGTCGAGGGTACCATAGAGGGCACAATCCGCGGCGCGCGCCAAGTGCTCGTCGGCCGACAGGGCGAAGTGAAAGGCGACGTCCACGCGAAAGAAGTCGTGATTGGCGGGAAGGTCGACGGCACCGTCCACGCGACCGAGCGCGTCGAGATACAGGGCACGTCGAGCGTGAATGGCGATATCTATACGAAGTCGATCGTCGTGCTCGAAGGCGGGAAGATCAACGGGACCGTCCGCATGGACGAAGCGACGAAGTCGAATCCGGTTCGCACGGACACGAAACCCCTCCCGGTCTCTCCGGTCGCCGTAGTTCGATGACGCTGGCGCGGCCGCGCTCAGTCCAAGCGAGGGCCGCGCTGGCTAGTGTCGCCATCGCTGGCGCAGTCCTGGCGCTCGCATGCGGCGAGGCGCCGGAGGCGCATTCGCACAAGCTCGCGTCAGAGCGAGCCGCCGACACGAAAACGGGGCCGTTCAAAGTCGCGCTGCTCACACCCGGGCCGATATCGGACCAGGCGTGGAACGCCGGCGCCTACAATGGGCTCCTCAGAATTCGAGATAGCCTCGGCGCCGAGATCAGCAACGTCCAAACGAAGACGCCAGCAGAATTCGAGGAGAATTTCCGGCAGTACGCGACGCAGGGCTATAGCCTCGTCATCGGCCACGGATTCGAGTTCCAAGACGCGGCCGAGCGAGTCTCACCAGATTTTCCGGCGACGGTGTTCATCGTCACGTCCGGCGACCGCAATGGGCCGAACTTCACGGGGATCAACTTCGCGTTCCAAGATGGCGCGTACTTGGCCGGTATAGCGGCTGGCGCCATCACGCGTAGCAACACGATCGGGGTGATTGGCGGGACGGAGCTCCCACCCGTGAAGACGAGCTTCGACGCCTTCGCGAAAGGCGCGCAAGCGATCAACCCGAACGTGAAAGTCCTTACGTCATACATTGGGAACTGGGAAGACGTGAGCGCAGGGCGCGAGCAAGCCCTGGCACAGATCGGCCAAGGCGCCGACGTCATTTTCCAAAATGCGGACGCCGCGGGACTCGGCGTTTTTCAGGCCGTCAAAGAATCGCAAGACAAAAGCGTGTATATCATTGGCGCCAACTCCGACCAGAACGCGCTCGCGCCGAACGTGACGCTGGGCAGCGTCGTCATCGACCTTCCCCACGCATTGCTCATGATCGCGCGTGAAGTGAAAAATGGGCTGTTCATCTCGCGCCCGATCACGTACGGCGCCAAGGACGATGTCGTGAAGCTCATACTCAACCCGCAGCTCACGTCGCGGATCCCCGACCGCGCGATCGTGGCGATCGACTCCGTGCAGAAGCTGCTCGTGTCGGGGCGCTCTGTCGAATAGCGTCAGCTCCAGTACGATCGCCGAGCATCTCGATGGGATCCTCGGCACGGCCAGCGTTCCAGACTACCCGCCGGCCCTGAACGGACTCCAGGTCGCGAACCGCGGTCCAGTACGAAAGATCGCGACCGCCGTGGACGCATCACTCCGCACCATCGAAGGCACGATCGCCGCCGACGCGAATTTGCTCATCGTGCATCACGGCCTGTTCTGGAGCGGCGTCCAGCGACTCGTCGGCCATCGATACGAGCGCCTGCGACTTCTGCTGGAGCACGACGTCGCGGTCTACTCGTCACATCTGCCGCTCGACCGACACCCGACACTCGGCAACAACGCCCTGCTCGCCCGTGCGCTCGGACTCGAGCCCACTGGAGAATTCGCGCGCTACGAGTCGATCTCGGTCGGCGTCCGCGGCGAAGACACGCGGCCAACCGCAGAGATCGTCGACGCCGCGCGCGCGTTCGCTCAACAATACGGCGGCAGTGTTCATACGAGCGATACGAGCGCCATCGCACCCGGACGCGTCACCCGGCGATGGGGCATCTGCACCGGAGCCGGCGCGTCGGCTGAAACCCTCGACGAGGCCACCGCACTGGGCCTCGACACGCTGATCGTCGGCGAAGGACCGCACTGGACGGCGGTCGCGGCACCCGAGCTGGGTCTCGTCATCATCTACGCCGGTCACTACGCGACCGAGGCGCTCGGCGTGCGCGCGCTCGGCGAGCACGTCTCACAAACGTTCGGTATCCCCTGGACGTTCATCGACGCTCCGACCGGCACGTGAGCGAGCTACAGCTCCGCAACATCTCGAAGCGATTCGGCTCAGTCGCTGCGCTCGACCACGCGCAGCTCAACGTCGACCACGGCACGGTCCACGCGCTCCTTGGCGAGAACGGCGCTGGAAAAACAACGCTCATGCGCATCGCCTACGGGATGATCCACCCGGACAGCGGCACGATCGCACTCGATGGCGTCGAGCAGAAATTTGGGTCGCCGGCGGACGCGCTCGCGGCTGGGATAGGGATGGTCCAGCAGCACTACGCGCTGGTGGACCGCATGACAGTGGCCGAGAACGTCGCCCTTGTCGGGACAGCGGCGCGTGACTGGCGCTACAGCGCTGACCAGGCCGCTCGCACAGTGCGGCAACTTGGCCAGGAGGTCGGCCTCGAGATAGACCCCAGCGCGCGAGTGAGCGATCTCTCGATCGCCGGCCAACAGCGCGTCGAGATCTTCAAAGCGCTGGCCCGCTCCGGCCGCATTCTCATTCTCGACGAGCCCACCGCGGTGCTCGCGCCGGCGGAAGCCGCGCAACTCCTTGCCTGGCTCCGTCGGGTTGCTAACTCCGGCCGCACCGTTGTGCTCATCACGCACAAGCTCCGCGACGCTCTCGGTGTCGCCGACAACGTGACAGTGCTGCGCCAGGGTCGCACCGTTGCCACGATGGCGGCGCGCTCGGCGACCGAAGAGTCACTCGCTGTCGCCATGCTCGGCTCGGCCCCGCCGCCCACCGCGAAACCGACCCGCTCCACGCCCGGCGCACCAGTCATTCGCGCGGACGGAGTCGATATCGTCGACGCGAGAGGAGTCCTTCGCGTGCACGGAGCAACGTTCGCCGTTCATTCCGGGGAGATCGTCGGCATCGCGGCCGTCGAAGGCGAAGGACAGGTCCCCTTGCTCCAGGCGATCGCGGGGCGGCGACGCGTGGCGGCCGGGAGAATCGAGGCTCCCGCCGACATCGGGTTCGTGCCCGAAGACCGGCTGCGCGACGCGCTCATCGAAGACTTTCCGCTCTACGAGAACGTCTATCTCCGCGGCGCGGGCCGCGCGCGCGGACTCGTACAGTGGGCCGCGCAACGGCGGGCGACCGCGACGCTCCTCGAGCGATTCGACATCCGAGCGGCCGGACCAAACGTGAGCGCGCGCACGCTGTCGGGCGGCAATCAGCAACGCCTGGTCCTAGGCCGAGAGCTGGGCCGAGAGCTGGGCCGAGAGCTCGGCGGGGCCGCGGGCGCAGCTGCGGCTGCTGGTGCTTCCATAATCGCGCTCAACCCCACGCGCGGTCTCGACATCCAAGCCACGGCCGCCATCCACGACCGCCTCCTCGCCGCGCGGGACGCCGGCGCGGCGATCGTGCTCTATTCGAGTGATCTCGACGAAGTACTGGAGCTCGCCGACCGGGTGCTGGTGCTCGCCCACCGAACGGTCCAAGAGATCCCGCCGCCATTCGATCGCGATCTGGTAGGCCGAGCGATGCTCGGATTGCGCTAAATTGGGCATGTGACGAGCTCCGAGAAGAAATCCGAGTGGTGGGCCACGTTTCGGCGGCCTGCGCTCTGGCTCGCGGCATTCGCAGGGGCGAGCCTCGTCTCGTTTCTGGGCTTCTGGTACCGGTACTTGGAGGACGTCGTCATCGGCCGACACGGGACCTTCGTGTGGCGGGCGATCGACGAGTGGACGGGGGCGGTCTACGGCACGCCGATCGTCGTCGCCACGCTCGTTGTCGGCTGGTACTTCCCGCTCGACCGTGCCCATTGGCGGAAATCGCTCCCGATTCACGCCTTCGCGTTGCTGTGCTTCTCCGTCCTGCACACGTCGCTCAACTGGGGCGCGCGCGTCGTCCTGTATCCGCTGTTCGGGCTTGGGGCCTACGACTACGGCCAGATGCCGCTCCGATATCTCATGGAGTTCCCGAACGACGTCATTTTCTACCTGATCAACCAGGTGGTCGTCGCGACGTTCCGCTACTATCGCACCATGCGCGACCGCGAGCTATCACTCGCGCAAGCCGAGCTCCGCAACTTGCGCTTGCAGCTCCAGCCCCACTTCCTGTTCAATGCGCTCAACACGATCTCGGCCACGATGTACGACGACCCGGCCGCGGCGGACGCGATGATCGCCGAGCTCAGTGAACTCCTCCGAGTGTCGCTCAAGACCGTGCACACGCAGGAAGTCCCGCTGCGTGCCGAGCTCGAGTCGCTGTCACACTACACGGCACTGATGCGGGCACGGTTCGGCGACAAGCTCGCGGTCGCGGTCGACGTCGACCCCGGCGCGGCGGATGCGCTCGTGCCGTCGCTCATCCTCCAGCCTCTGGTCGAGAACGCGGTGCGCCACGGCAATGTGTCGCTCCTGGGTCGAGGCCGGATCGACGTCCGCGCGCGACGCAACGGCGATCAGTTGACGATCGACGTGCTAGACGACGGACCCGGCACGACCACGCCGCAGGGCAAAGGCGTGGGCCTGAGCGCGACGGCCGAGCGGCTGCGATTATTGTACGGCGACGCGCACCGGTTCAGCGCCGGCAACGCGTCGAACAGTACAGATAGTGCAGATAGTACAGTCGGCGGCGGCTCCGGGTTCGCGGTTGCGATCGCCATCCCGTTCCGCTCGTGCGCGTCCTGATCGTCGACGACGAAGAGCCTGCGCGCCGCAAAATTCGCCGACTGTTGAGCGGCGAGACGGACGTCGAGATCGTCGGCGAAGCCGCAACGGGAACCGAGGCGATCGAGGCGATTCGCCGGCTCACGCCCGATCTCGTCTTTCTCGATGTCCAGATACCGCCCCCAAACGGCTTCGGCATCATCGATGCCCTCGGCCGCGATAACGCGCCTGACGTCATCTTCGTGACTGCGTTCGACGAGCACGCGCTCCGCGCCTTCGAGGTCCGCGCGCTCGACTACCTGCTCAAGCCGGTCACTCCGGCGCGATTTCGCGAGGCGCTCGATCGGGCGCGCGAGCGATCGGCCGCTCCCAGCTCGGCCCCTGCCCGACCAAAGCCTTTGGCGCGTATTCTCGTGCGCGACGACACCAAGGCCTTCTTGCTCGCCCTCGACCGCGTCGATCGCATCGAGGCCGACGGGAACTACGTGCGGCTCCATTCCAATGGCCGCAGCTTCACGGTGCGTATGGCCATTGGCGCCCTCGCCGGGCGACTCGATGCCGACCAATTCTTGCGAATCTCCCGCTCCGCGATCGTCCGACTCGATGCGATCAAAGAGCTGCATCCGTGGTTCCACGGCGACTACCACGTGGTGATGACCGACGGCGCCCGCCTCACATGGACCCGCCGCTATCGCGCTGCAGCTACCCCGGAACTTGGCGGCAGTCGTGGAACTTGAGGCTAACAGTGACCTCGGTGCCGCCGAGTTCCGTTCCAACCGACTTGGCGGCAGTCGTGGAACCTGAGGCCAACAGTGAGCTCGGTGCCGCCAAGTTCCGCTCCAACCGACTGGGCGGCAGTGGCGTTTCCTAAGTCGGCGCTGCGCGACGTCCTGCTCCGGCCGACCGTGGCCGTCCTCGCCGTCGGCCTCGTCGTCACCGCGACCGGCTACGCGCCCGGTCCAGCGCTCGCGGCACTCTGGCGCGGGTCGTTTGGCTCACCATACGTGATCGTCTCGACCACACTGGTGCGCGCCACGCCGCTTATCCTCACCGGCCTCGCGGTCGCGATCGCGTTCCGCGCCAGCGTCTGGAACATCGGCGCCGAAGGCCAGCTACTCGCCGGCGCCACCGCTGCCGCCGCACTCGGCGTCGCGACCGGATCCGCCCTGGGACTGGCCGCCCTCCCCCTTTCGCTCTTACTCGGCGCACTCGCCGGGGCCGCCTGGGCCGGGATCGCGGCGTGGCTCCGTCGACAGTTCGGCGTGCTCGAAGTCATCAGCACGATCATGCTCAATTTCCTGGCGCTCGAGACCGTGGGCTGGCTGGTTCGCGGACCGCTCCAGGAGCCGACTCATATCTACCCGCAGACGTCGATGCTGTCGCAAGTCTTCGATATGCCGCGATTGGCGCACAACAGGCTTCATATTGGCTTTTTACTGGCGCTAATAGCAGCCATTATTGCTGGCTGGATGCTGAGAAAGACAGCTCCGGGATTTCGGCTCAGGGCCACTGGAGCGAACCCCTTCGCAGCGGCAAGCGCCGGTCAGATCGATGTCGACAGAACCGCCACCCGGGCCTTCCTCGTGAGCGGCGCCCTCGCCGGCCTCGCCGGCGCCATCGAAGTGACCGGCGTGACCCACGCGCTATACGAAGACATCTCTCCCGGCTACGGCTACACCGCGATCGCCGTAGCCCTCCTCGCCGGGCTCGAACCATACGCCGTCATCGCCAGCGGCATCCTCTTTGGCGCACTCGAAGCCGGGGCCGCGGCGATGCAGCGCGATGCCGGTGTACCCTCCGTCGTCGTGTCAGTCGTCGAGGCCACGCTGATTCTCCTATTCCTGATTCCGAAGGCGCGTGAACGTACTGCCTGACTTCCTCGCGGCCACCGTCCGCACCGCCACCCCGCTGGCGCTCGCCGCGCTCGGCGAGACCGTCGGCGAATCCGCCGGCGTCATTAACGTCGGCCTGGAAGGCATCATCATTACCGGCGCGTTCGCAGGCCTCGTCGGATCGATCACCGTTGGGGTCTACACGGGCTTCGTCGCCTCGGCACTCGCCGGAATGGCCGTTGCCGCGTTGTTTGCGTTGTTCGCGGTCGTCCTTCGCGCGGATCAGATCATCACGGGAACGGCGGTGACACTCTTTGGCCTTGGGCTCACTGGGACGCTCTATCGGCGTGCCTTCGGCGCGACCGGTGCCGCGCTCCGCGCGAGCACGCAGCACGCGACGGGCATTCCAGTGCTCGACAAGATTCCGATCATAGGGACGGCGTTGTTTGCGCAGCCCGCCATCACCTATCTCGTCTATCTCATCGTGCCAGCCCTCTGGTGGGCGCTCTATCGCACGCGACTTGGCCTCGCGCTCCGCGCCGTCGGCGAAAACCCCGAGGCGGCGCGCGCCGCTGGCATCGACCCGCGAAGAGTGCAATTTGGCGCCGTGCTCTTCGGCGGCATCATGGGCGGCCTGGCGGGCGGTACACTCGTGCTGGCGCAGGTCGGCACGTTCGCCGAGGGCATGTCTGCCGGCCGCGGATTCATCGCGATCGCGGTCGTGGCGCTCGGACGATGGCACCCGCTCGGTGCCGCGATCGGCGCGCTCCTCTTTGGCGCCGCGTCGGCGCTCCAGTTTCTCTTCCAGGCCATGGGCTGGGCCGCGCCGTATCAGCTCTTCCTCGGACTCCCCTACCTCCTCACGCTCGTGGCACTCGCCGCACTTGGGCGCAGCCACCCGGCGCCCGCGGCCCTCGGCAAGTGATCCGATCGCTTCCGCTCGAGCCACAGCCCACGGCGCGTCAGACGCGCGAGATCTTATTTCACGTCGGCCACGAGCTGGCCGCGCTCGGCGCCCGCGTCGATCACTCGCTCATCGGCGGATTCCGATTTCGGATGCCGCCAGCATGGTCGCTAAAAAAGGGCGGCCCCAAGTTCTTCATGGCCATCTCGTCGGGCCGCGTCACCATTGGCGCGAATGCCGGCGAGCCGTGGCAAGTGCGCTACGAGCTCAAGTTCACGGGCCTGTTGCTGCTCGTGACTGCACTCAGCCTCATGCTGATCCTCCTCGGCGTCCCTGCCTGGGCGCGCGGGCGACTGCTCGACTCCCAGCTCGCCTTGTGGACCGTCGCGTACGCACTACCATATCTGTTGGCGGACGCCTACTTCCGTCGCTGGCTCAGAGCCGCGTGTGCCGCAGCGCCAGTGACGAGGGCTTCGGCGCGCGGGTCTGCTTGAGACGGGGAGGGGCGTGTGATGCGCACTGCTGTCGCATTGGCCGTTGCGGTATGGCTTGGATCGGCGTGCTCGAGGTCCAACACCATCTCGCCGGGCGTGTCGGTCGCCGGAGAGTGGGCCGCAACGGACCCGACGCAGCGCGTCATGGTGCTCAACTTGAAACAGACCGGTACCCACGTCTCGGGCACCGGCACCGTCGGCGGCAGTCCGCTCACCACAACCGGCTCGAACGAAATCTCGAGTTGCAGTTGTGTGTGTCCGTGCGCAGTCACGTTTCCCGTCACGTTGGCGATCGCCGATCCATCGGGTGATACGCTCCACGCTGACGGAGCGCTCGTTGGAGCCCCCGCGACCTCCGACACGCTGGCGCTGAGCATCCTTCAGAGATCCGGGCCGCCGCCGGGGTTCCCCTTCGCCGGCCCGAGTATCACGTTCGTCCGCCAGTAGCCACTAGATAAAATGCCAATGCGCATTCCGCTCGTCGCGCTCGCGATCGCGTGTGCCGCCTGCACCACCGGGCCCGGTGGCCCGCCCGACACCATCGCCGGCACGTGGTCGAGTCAGTCGTCCGTGAACACACCCGCCGGCCCGATGGGGCTCGTCCTCGCTGACTCCGGGAGCGTAGTGAGTGGGTCAGCCTACTGGGCCGGTCAGACCTACATCGTGACTGGCCAGTACGCGCGGCCGGATGTCACGTTGACGCTTGGACCGGAATTGGTCGGTGAGATGGTCAGCGGCTATGCCATTACCTACAAAGGCACGGCACTCAACGACAAGACCATGGTGCTCTCAGGTACGACCTTCCATAGGGTGGGCTCAGCGCCCTAACAACCGGTGTACGCGCTACTCCAGCGCAGCCGCCACTGACCTGGGGCGGCGCGCTCGATCAACGAGTAGACACCGCCATCGCCATAGTCACGACTCAAGACAATCGTCGGCGTTCGACCGGGACCGAGGCGCACCGTCGCGAGCACCTCGTTCGTCTCGAGGTCATCCTCGGCGCCCGACTCGCGTTCCGAATACGCGGCCACCCAGGCGAGCGGCTGGTGCGTGCTGTCGCGCTCGGCGATGAGAAAGATGTGCTCCTCGCGCGGATTCGCTTCCTCGTTCACGTGACGCGCGAGAACAGCGGCGATCCCGTCGATCCCGGGCGCGATCGAGAAGCGGCCCCCGCGCTGGACCTCGAACGGCAGCCCCTTGAACGCCGGCGCCGTGTCGTTCGTGAGCGACGAGGCGATGCGAGCGATATCGGCCGCGCGGCGCGCCGAGTCGACCGGTGAGAGCACGGCGATCGAGTCCATCGCGAGCGCCGCCGCGTGGCCCGTGACGAAGCCGACTGCCCAAGGCCCGGGAACACCCCCGGTCGCGCGATCGAGAGACCGCACGTGAGCCGTTGGCCATGCTGTGCATTCGCCACCGAGCACGCCGGCCGTCTTTGGCACAATCACCGCTGTGCCGATGAGACCGCCGCGCGCGAACAGGTCGGCCTTCCCGCGACTGATGCCGCCCGTGTCCAGCGTCGAGACCGTGCCGAGCGTGCTGTCGGTGAAGTGCGGGTAGATAATGGCGGCTTCGGTCTCGTTGCTGCCCGCGACAAAGAGAACCGGGCCTGCGCTCGCGTCATCCCACGTCAGCGCCGATCCCGCGTTCGCGCTTGCTGCATTTCCTGACGGCTGGCTCGCCGGCGCCGAGGCGCGCTTCTCGCACGCCGCGAGCGCCAGCGCAAAAACGGCACACCGTACGGCGCGCGCACTCACGCGGCTCCGCCGCGCGTCGATGCGCATCGCGCTCGACTGGTCGGTTGACCTGTCGTTCGCTTCGCTCATTCCTTCGTCTCCAACCAGTCGTGCCCGACGCCAATGTCGACGACCAGGGGGACGGTCAGCTCCGCCGCGTGCTCCATCTCGTGTCTGACGAGCCCTTCGACAGGCTCGAGCTCACGCTCGGGGACCTCGAACACCAACTCGTCGTGCACCTGCAGCAGCATCTTCGCGTCCGGGTGCTCGGCTCTCAGTCGGCGGTCGATGCGAATCATCGCGATCTTGATGAGGTCAGCCGCCGATCCCTGGATCGGCGAGTTCTGCGCCGCGCGCTCGCCGAACGCCCGAATATTGTAGTTCCGATCGCGTAGCTCGGGAATGTACCGCCGACGACCAAAGATCGTTTGCACGTACCCTTGGGATTTGGCCTGCTCGATCGTGTTATCGAGATACGCCCGAATACCGCCAAAACGCTCGAAGTACCGCGCGATGAACGCTTTCGCCTCCGCATGCTCGATCTTGAGCTGGCGCGAGAGCGCGTGCGGGCCCTGCCCGTAGATCGTCGCAAAGTTGACCGTTTTGGCTCTCCCCCGCATGACCGGCGACACCAGATCGAGCGGGACGTCGAACAGGATCGACGCGGTCTGCCGATGAATATCACCGCCAGCCTTGAACGCCTCGACGAACGCCGGATCGTGCGACAGATGCGCGAGCAGCCGCAGCTCGATCTGCGAATAGTCGGCCGAGATCAGCATCGAGCCCGGGCGCGGGATGAACGCCCGACGGATCTGCCGGCCAAGCTCCCCACGAATCGGGATGTTCTGCAGGTTCGGGTCGTTCGACGAGAGACGGCCCGTCGCCGCGACCGTCTGGCTGAACGACGTATGCACCCGCCCATCGTCGGGATGCACCATGAGCGGCAACGCGTCGAGATACGTCCCTTCGAGCTTGAACAACTCCCGGTACGAGAGCAGCATGACCGGCAGCACGTGCCCTTCGTCCGCCAACTCCTGCAGCACGCTCGCGTCGGTCGACGCGCCAGTCGCCGTGCGCTTGCGCACCGTGAGCTTCAGCTTGTCGAACAGGATCGTCCGCAGCTGCGGGTTCGAGTTGATATTGAACTGCTCGCCC
>Ga0210383_10004597_pt1 | contig 12208 bp, 9 predicted proteins | sample IncBWC14OmetaG_FD_160072 | JGI IMG/M metagenome (GOLD analysis project Ga0210383, IMG submission 160072) | Forest soil microbial communities from Barre Woods Harvard Forest LTER site, Petersham, Massachusetts, United States - Inc-BW-C-14-O ...
TTCCTTTTCCAGAACTCGAGCCATGCGGTTGGCGTGTTCCGCGCTGCGCCGCCAGAGGTCGCCGGTCAGAAGAGCCTCGAATTGCGCCGCGATGAAGCGCATCTTCGAGGCCAGTTGCATGCTCTGTTTGCGCAAGTAGAGGAAGTCTTCGCTCTGTTCGGGACGAAAAAACACGACCGCTTCGCCGCCCAGGATTCCATTCTTCGTACCGCCAAAAGAGAGTAAGTCCACGCCTAAATCGCGCGTGGCTTGACGCAGCGTTTGGCCGAGCGAAACGGCGGCGTTGGCGATGCGCGCACCGTCCATATGCAGGAACATGCCATGCTCATGGGCGAAGCGGGCGAATTCCTGAATCTCTTCCGGCCGGTAGACCGTGCCCATCTCTGTGGATTGAGTAATCGAGATAACGCGGGGCTGCGAGTGATGCTCGTCGCCGATGCCGTGATACGCATGGCGTACGGATTCCAGCGTGATCTTGCCTGCCTGCTGCGGCAGCGGAATCAGCTTGCAGCCCGCGTGCTTCTCCGGCGCGCCGCATTCGTCGGTGTAGATGTGCGCATAGTCGCTGCACAGTACTGAGTGAAACGACCGGGTCAGGGCTTGCAGGCTCAGAACGTTCGCACCGGTCCCGTTGAAGGTGAAAAATACTGCGATGTCCGGTCCAAAATGCTCCTCGAACTTCCTGACCGCCGACCGTGTGTAAGCATCGTCGCCGTAAGCGACCACATGGCCCTGATTGACGCGGGCAATGGCCTCCAGAATCTCGGGATGCACCCCGGCATTGTTATCGCTCGAAAAGCCGCGGGCAGGCTGGGAACTCTTCTCCATAGCGCAACAATGTAGCAGAGTCGAGGATGTCAGCGGATGAGATGCCTCATGTAGGGATACCTCGGCTGTCCGGTCGAGCGCAGCGAGACCGGCCTCTTACCCACTGCCAGCAGCCCGATCCGCAGCATCAAGGACGTGAGAGGCAATAGCCTCGACCCGCCCGGCAGGCCCCGCTTCTCTATTTCTTCCCCCATTTCTTCCCCCGCATCGCTCGATTATTTTGCGTCCCCAGGAGCCTCTGTGGAATCTTGTACTGGATGCACGACCTTGGGGCTGCAGCATTGTCCAGATTGTGGGAGGTTCATCAGCAAGTTCATGTTAAAAAGCACTCGTAAATACTTAACCCAGGCGTTTCTCTTCCCCGCCCTTCTGGCCAGCGGAGCGACCCTAGCCTGTTCGAGCCACGCCGCGCAGAGTGCTCACGCCGGCGGGCCGCCCGCAATGCCGGTGAAAGTGGAGGAAGCGCAGGCTACCGCGGTGCCCGATGCCAGCGAGTACGTAGCCACGCTCAAGTCGCGCGATTCGGCCGTAATCATGCCCCAGGTGGAGGGTCAGGTCGTCAAGATCTTCGTCCACTCCGGCGATGCCGTTGCCACCGGCGCGTCGCTGATGGAAATTGATCCGCTCAAGCAGCAGGCGACGGTCAAGAGCCAGGAGAGTTCGCGGGCCGCCCAGCAGGCGAATGTGATTTGGACGAAGCAGCAGTATGAGCGCTCTCAGGGACTTTATGCGGCGGGCGTTATCAGCAGGCAGGATCTCGACCAGGCAAAATCCGCCATGGACGCGGCCCAGGCCCAGGTGGACTCGCTCGACGCGCAAGTGCGCGAGCAGGAAGTGCAATTGCATTACTACCGCGTAGCTGCTCCCTGGGGCGGAATTGTCGGCGACATTCCGGTGCACGTCGGCGACCGCGTCGCGGTCACCACGCAGCTCACCACCGTGGACAAGCCCGGCAGCCTCGAAGTCTACGTCTATGTACCGATTGACCGCTCCACCCAGCTCAAGATGAACCTGCCGGTGCAGGTGCTCGACAATAGCGGCAACGTGCTGGCCAACAGCCGGGTCAGCTTCATCTCGCCGCAAGTGGATACGACGACGCAAACCGTGCTGGTGAAAGCGCGCATCTCCAACAGCAACGATGCACTGCGGCAGTCGCAATTCATTCGTGCGCGCGTGGTCTGGGGAACGCACCAGAATCCGCAGGTTCCTATCCTCGCCGTCTCGCGCCTCGGAGGCCAGTACTTCGCCTTTGTGGCTGAGCCGCAGAATGGCGGTTCGTACGTGGCGCGCCAGAAGCCGTTGAAAGTCGGGCAGACGGTGGGAAACGATTACGAAGTGCAGGAAGGCCTCAAGCCCGGCGACAAAGTAATCGTTTCCGGAACCCAGTTCCTGCTGGATGGAGCGCCGGTGGTTCCGCACAGCTGAGCGGCGGGCTTCGGCTTTCGGGCTGCGGGCTTCCGCTCTTAAGTCGTAGTTCTTCAAACCATTTTTAGTGATTTCGAATCAGTTGGGCTGAAGCCCGAAAGCCGAAGCCCGAAGGCCGATCCTCTATGTTCGTTGAATTCTTTATCCGCCGTCCTGTATTCGCTAGTGTTTGCGCGCTGCTGATTATTCTGGCGGGCGCGGCAGTGATTCCCACGCTGCCGATCGCGCAGTTTCCCACCCTTGCGCCGCCGCAAGTCGGCGTCACCAGCTTCTACACCGGCGCCAGCGCCCAGACCGTCGAGAGCGCGGTCACCATTCCTCTGGAGCAGCAGATCAACGGCGCCGAGGGGATGAAGTACATCACCTCCACCAGCGGCAACAACGGATCCAGCACCATTACCGCTACCTTCGATCTGAATCGCGATCCCGACCTGGCAACGGTCGACATCCAGAACCGCGTCAACACCGCCCTGGGACGCCTGCCCGCCGCCGTAAAAAACATTGGCATCACCACCGCCAAGACTTCGCAGAACTTCGTCTTCGGCGCCGGCGTCCTCGCCGACAATAACAAGTACTCCACGCTGTTCGTCAGCAACTACCTCGATGTCTACGTCAAGGATTCCCTAAAGCGCATTCCGGGCGTCGCCGACGTAATCATTTTCGGCGAGCGCAAGTATTCCATGCGCCTCTGGCTTGATCCAGGGCGGCTCGCGGCCCGCGGTCTGACCGCACCAGATGTAGTCAACGCATTGTCGGAGCAGAACGTCGAAATCGCCGCCGGACAGGTAGGCCAGCAACCCGCTCCTGAAGGACAGACGTTCCAGATCAGCGTACGGGCCGTCGGTCGTCTCAGCGAACCCGCCCAGTTCGAGAACATCATTCTCAAGACCAACGCCGACGGAACCCTGGTTCGCCTCAAAGATGTCGGCCGCGCCGAGCTAGGCGCGGAAGACTATGGCACCGACCTGCAATTCAATGGGCAGGATGCAGTCGGACTCGCCGTTACCCAGCTCTCCACCGCGAACGCGCTCGATGTCCACAAGCGCGCTCTCGCGGAACTGGAGCGCCTTTCGAAGAGCTTCCCCCCCGGAATGCGCTACCAGGTGGCCTTCGATGTCACCGACGCCGTTAGCGAATCCATACGCGACGTGATCTACACCGTAGGCTCGGCGATCCTGCTGGTCATCCTCGTGATCTTTATTTTCCTCGGCGACTGGAGGACGACGATGATTCACTTCATTGCCACTCCGGTTTCGCTCATCGGCACCTTCATCTTTGTGAAGTTGCTGGGTTTCTCCATCAACACGCTGACCTTGTTCGGCATCACGCTCGCCACCGGCCTGGTGGTCGACGACGCGATCGTCGTGATTGAAAACATTGAGCGCCATATCGCTGAGGGCGAACACGATTCCCATAAAGCGGCGTCGGCCGCCACGGCTGAAATTACCAGCGCCGTCATCGCCACCTCGCTCGTGCTGGTTGCCGTGTTTGTGCCAGTTGCGTTTTTCCCAGGGACCACCGGCATCCTCTTCCGCCAGTTTGCGCTGACCATCGCATTTTCCATCGCCATTTCCGCCTTCAACGCGCTGACTCTGGCGCCGGTACTGGCCGCAATTTTTCTGCGCGACTCCCACCGTCAAAAGTGGTGGTGGCTGCAAAAATTTGACGACGGCGTCGCCGCCCTCACCCGCGGATACCGCAGCCTGCTGGGTTTCCTGCTGAAATACCGGCTGGCGATGATGGTGTTGTTCTTCGCCGGCCTGGGACTCACCTATTTTGTCTTCAAGCGCGTCCCCACAGGATTCGTGCCTGACGAAGATCAGGGATATTTCATCATCGTCATGCAAGCGCCATCCGGGGCCTCCCTCGAATACACCAAGGGAATCGGCAAGCAGGTTGCCCACATGCTGGCCGATGTCCCGGAAGCGGCGGGCACCTTCTCTATCGCGGGCTTTGGTTTTTCCGGCAGCACGTCAAACCAGGGACTCATCTTTGTTCCACTAAAGCCCTACTCCCAGCGCAAAGGCGATCAGCACACCGCGTCGGCCATCGTGAACCGCGTTCGTCCCCGGCTGTTTGGCATTTCAGGAGCAATCGTGTTTGCCACGCTGCCTCCCGCCATCCAAGGGTTGGGACAGTTCGGCGGCTTCCAATTCGTAATACAAGACCAGGGTTCGCACCGGCTCGAGGAACTCGCGGCCACCACACAGGACATGATGCGCCAGGCCTCCGCGCGCAAAGAGAAAGATCTCGTCGGACTCTACTCTTCATTCACCGCGAACGATCCGCAATACCTGGTCAACATTGACCGCGAGAAAGCCAAGAGCCTGCACGTCCCCCTGTCGCAGATCACCGACACTCTGGGCGTCTACATGGGCTCGAATTACGTCAACGATTTCGATTTCAACAACCGTTCCTATCGCGTCTATGTGCAGGCCGACAAACAGTTCCGTGCGCAGGCGCAGGACATGAACAAGTTCTACGTGCGCTCCGACGGCGGCGCCATGGTGCCGTTGGACAATCTGATCAACATTACGCAGACCACAACCCCGCAGGTGATCAGCCATTACAACCTGTTCCGTTCCGCCGAGATCGATGGCTCACCCGCGCCCGGCTTCAGCTCCGGCGAGGGAATCGTGGCCATGGAGGAACTGGCCAAGAAGATGCCCCAGGGCTTTACCTACAGTTGGACGGGGCTGTCGCTGGAAGAATTACAATCCGGCGCAACCACGCTGATTCTCTTTGCTCTTGGCGTAGTGGTCGTCTACCTCACACTCTCCGCGCAGTATGAAAGCTTTGTGCTGCCTTTCATTGTGCTGCTGGCCGTGCCCATGGCGCTGCTGGGAGCGCTGGGAGCGCAGTGGATGCGCGGCTTGCAGAATGACGTTTTCTGCCAGATCGGACTGGTCATGCTGGTCGGGCTTTCCTGCAAGAACGCGATTCTGATCGTGGAATTCGCCGAGCAGTTGCGGCAACGCGGCATCCCGCTTGTAGAATCGGCAATTCAATCGGCCTCGATCCGCCTGCGCCCGATTCTGATGACTTCACTCGCCTTCATCCTCGGAGTCGTGCCGCTGGTCGTAGCCACCGGTGCCGGCGAAAACGGACGCCACTCCGTAGGCACAACCGTTTTCGGCGGCATGATCATGTCCACGTTCCTGAATCTTTTCTTTATCCCCGTCCTGTATCTGATAATCGAAGGCTGGCGCGAGCGCGGCAAAGAGCCGCAAAAGCGGTAGGCTGGAGCGAATGCATATCCCGAGGATAACGGTCGACCCAAAGAATATCGACTTGGGTCCCTGTATGGATGGGCGCATGCGGATGGAGAATCCGTGGATCGAGATTCAGCGCGAGGGGCCTTTTGTCCTAGAGATCGACCGCGAAGCCATTGAATGCTACAACGACAAGAAGCGCAAACCCGATCAGAAAATAGACACGTTGTTGATCCCCGAGCCGTTCATCGGGAATCCTAGGTCCGCGAAGCTGGTCTTACTGAGCCTGAATCCGGGGCGTGAAGAGAAAGATGCGGAAGCGCACGCCATTCCCGAGTTCAGAGAGGCGATGCTTCGCAATTTGCGCCACCAACGCCAGAAGTACCCGTTCTACCCCTTGAATCCAGCCTTTGAACGGACACCCTGCGCCAAATACTGGCGAAGAATCACTCGGGAATTGTTGGACGGGATAGATCATCGTGCGGCTGGGGAAAAACTGCTAGCCATCGACTGGTTTCCTTACCATTCCAACAAGTCGGGATTGCCGAAAAAACCAAAACAGTTCCTCTGCGAATCACAACGCTACTCATGTCAACTCGCGAAGGAGATGGTTGGGAAAGGGGCACTGATGGTGCTATTGAGATCGAAAGATCACTGGGGCATTTGCGAGGAGGGTCTTTCGAAGCTGCCGCTTCCCAAGAGTCGTCAGAATCCAGTAATAACCCCTAACAACTTCGGTGAAGACGTGTTCAGACAAATGCGGCAAGCTCTAATATAGAGTTCTGAGCGAGGCGCCTTCTTCGCAAAAGCGGCCCGCGTACCTCGCGGCTGGAGGTAACCATGAAAAAGACTCTGCTCAAAATAGCCGCAAGCAACCTGCTGCTCTGGAGTCTCGCCCTCGCCATAAGCTGCAATTGCGTCTGTAGCAAGCCCACCAGCTTTGGCAATGCCATTTCGCGCGCACCCGGCCAAGCTTCCGACGACAAGCGCGTCGAATCCTGGCGTTTCGTAGTCTCCGGCGATTCCCGCAATTGTGGAGACGTAGTCATGCCGGCAATCGCCGCCGGAGCAAAAATGGATGGCGCTGCCTTCTACTGGCATCTGGGAGACTTGCGCGCCATCTACGACTTCGATGAGGATATGGTTCAAGCCGCAAAAGTCGCCGACAAGCCGCTGACCATCATCGCGTACGAGGCCGACGCCTGGGAGGATTTCAAGCGCAACCAGATCGCACCCTTCGAGAACGTGCCCATGCCGTTCTACCTAGGCATCGGAAATCACGAAACCATCACCCCGAAAAGCCGCTGCGAATTCGCCAAGACCTTCGCGAGATTCCTCGAGAAGCCTGAATTCCAGGACAGCCCTGCTTCCCCCAAAAGCGCTCAGCCTGCGGCCGCGCGCGGAGCAGCAAAAACTTCGAAACCCAACGCCAGCGCAAGCTCGCAATTAGAGACTGTGGCGAAAGCCGGCGGCGCAGCTGACGAGTGCGAGCAAACCGACCCCAAAACCTACTATCACTGGAACAAAGCAGGAGTCGACTTCATCTACCTCGACAACGCGTCAGACAAGGAGTTTGATGATGCCCAACTCGCCTGGCTCGACAGCGTGATCAAGAAAGACGAAGACGATAAAGGCATCAGCACCGTGGTCGTGGGTATGCACAAGGCTCTGCCCTGGAGCGTGACCTGCGATCACAGCATGAACGAAACGAAAGAAGGAACAAAGACTGGCGAAATCGTCTACGGGAAGCTGCTCGAACTGCAGAAGAAAAAGAAAGTCTACGTTCTCGCCAGCCATTCCCACTACTTCATGAAAGATATTTACAACACCAGCCACTGGCGAAATGACGGCGTTCTGCCGGGCTGGATCGTCGGAACAGCCGGCGCTCAACGCTACCCGTTGCCGCCCGGCGCCGATCTGACAAAATCCAAAACCTACGTCTACGGATATCTGCTGGCCAGAGTTTATTCCGACGGGACCATCGACTTCTCATTTACCGAATTGAAAGAAGAGAATATTTCAGCCGACATCAAGAATCGCTACACAGAATCCTGGATCGACGAGGCCTGCTTCGACAGAAACCGGAAAACGGACGCGTCTCCCGAGCCGCCCTACTGCAAGGAATAGCGCCGGTTAAACCCAGCCGTCAAATTGAAGCACAAACGAGCCGACAGCAACCTAAAATTCCATTTCGAAACGCTTTACCCCGTGAACCCCCGTGTCCTCCGTGGTTAAAAGGTTTTGGATCTTGTTCTGGACGCTAGTTTTCGAGGAACACTCTTCTTTGCGCCCACCTTTTTACTCTTCGCCTTAGCGCGCCGCCGCATCTTTGCCATCCATTCCCGCGAATACATCGTCCCGCGGCACTTCGGTGAACCGCAATGGCAAGGCGCGGGATCATCGTCGTCATAAAGGTTGTAATCCCAAAGCAGTTCTTCTCCGGCCGCAATGTCGCGGATGGCAAAGATCCACACCCGGTTCTTGATTTCATCGATCTCGCAGTTCGGGTCGCAGGAATGATTCAGGTAAGCGCCCAGCCCTTCGCCGTCGATCACCCACTTGCCGTCTTCCAACCCATAGAGGTACGTGCGGGGCGCGTCATCGTACAGCCGGTCGGCTTCCTCCGGAGGAATGCGCGGACCGGCATACTCGACAATCCGCGTACCTTTGCGAACCGGCGTGGTGGTGAACACTCCAACCGAATGAATGTGTGAGGGACGAACCACTAGAGGCATGCATCTAATTTCGCACGCCTGGGAGGTTTGTAGAAAGACGAAAAATTAGAAAAGGATTCGGCGCAGGGTAACTCGTCGGGCTACGGATCGTACACTGCGCTGCCATAACCTTGTTTCCGAGCGGAATCCTGCATTTCTTCCAGACGCTTCCTCATCTCTTCCAGTTGAACCTGCATCCCCTCGGCCTGCCGCTGCTTTGCCTGCTGGTGCTCGTTCCACTGCACGCAATTGGCCACGCAGTTTGCGGGAGCAAATTGGATCGTCTGATTAATCCCCTCAATTTGTTTTTGCAGGGAGGCAATCTGGCTTTTCTGCGCCGAGATCTGTGACGTCCAGGCTTCAGCCGTCTGCTTCCCGCCATTCGCAGAAACATTCGATGGAGGAGTCGAACCGGCGGGCTCCCCGGCATCTGGAGCCGGTGCAGTCCCCGGCTGCGAATGAATTTCTTCATTCGTGATGACCTTGGATGTCTTGGCATCCTTTCCCTGTACGGTCTTTGACTTTTCCTTTTGCTGCCGCTGCTGCCGGGCCAGGTCCCCCAGCGACGGCGAATCCTGCGCATAGCCCGTCGTAGCGAGCAGGAAAAGCCCCGCTACACCAAGAAAACAACTGCGCCAAATGCCCATGGAAAGGCCCTCCCAACACACTGCTCCAGCTATGTTAGGCGCGCAGCCTTCACTTGCCAGCGTTACCAAGGGACCGTGTACAGGCGGATCAGAACATCGCAAGAGAGATAGGATTTATATCGCGTGCTCGGCGATAAGCCCGTCGAGCTTCGCCAGCAAGGCCCCATTTCCCTGCCGGGGATAGTCTGCCAGTTTTTCCCGATAGAGCGGCAAGTTGTAAAGGAAGGACTCCACTCGCTCCTTGTTTAATTCTTTCCAGTACCCGCCGTACTCCATTTTCTGCAGCCAGTAAGCGTTGAAAATCTGTTCGAACTGGTGCTTCACCGGGACGGCGAGGTAGGGCTTTCCCAGATGCAGGGCCTCCGTAACCAGCGAAAATCCGGAGTTCGCCACCAAAGCCCTGGCGCTGGTAAGGTCGCGCATAAATCCATCGAGCGACGGCTTCTTGTAAACCACGTTCCCCTCTTGACCCTCCCGGCCAAAGCCGTAAGCGATAAACGGTGCGCGCACCGCGCTCAACATCTTGGTCAGCGCCGGCGCGGGCGAGGTCACATAAACCAATATGTGTTCCCCCTGCGTAGGAGTGGCTTCAAGAATCTCCTGCCGCAGCAGCGGCGGAAACAGAAACGTGTTTCGCTTCTTCACCGGCGCTGTAAAAAACGAAATTACCAGATAAGCGTCGGCATGCGGAGTCATCAACCGCGTTACCAGCTTCGCCGCCGCAGCATCGCGCCGGTACTCCCGTGGATACGACACCACGGCATTCGTCAGGCAATGCTGATTGTCGATCGAGATGACGGGCAACCCCATCCTGTGCCCCACATGACAACTCAGAGGCTCGAAGTCCGTAATCACGAGATCGATCTTCCAGGCCGCAATCAACTCCTTAAGCTGCTTCACGCTCTTCGCTGCCTCACGCATCGTCACCAGGTTCCTGGCAAGAGTGCGTTTGTAACGCACGCGATTGTTCACATAAGCAAAGCGGAAGCCAAAAATCTCAGTAACATCAAACTCACCGCCGAGGTTGCGCATCCCGCGATCAAACGAAGCCACATGCAGCGTATGCCCCTGATCCCGCAGATGACCAAGAACTTCCTTCGCCCGCGTAGAGTGCCCGGCCCCCTCGCCGTTGACTCCATAAAGGATGTTCGCCATAGGTCGAAGCAGTATACGGCAGGAAGGTGAGCAGGGGATCCTGGGTGCCCCATTTCTCGCGCGTTCTTTGCGCGAGAAGTGGGGATTTTCGACAGAGCGAAGCCGAAGGGGACGGCACGACTTTCTCGCGGGTCCTATGCCCCTACTGCACTTGCAGACGCGCTCATCCCCGCCAGCCGGCTCCCCGCAAGCGCCGGCACAAGCTGTATCTGCACCAAACGAGGCGCAGAAACTTTCTCCTTCTTAGCCAGCAGATTCGCCGAAGGAATTCCAGTCCGCGCAAAAGACTTCTCGCAATCCGCCGTGGAAGGCCCGCGCATATTCCCTTCCAAAAACGCCAATCCAGGACAACGAGAGCAAGTCGATCCATGCGCGCACTGCGAGCAACTCGATAGATCGCGCAACCGAATCGAGCGCACTTCTTTCAACTGTTCGGAGTCGCGCCAGATGTCGATGAACCGCTTCTCCCGCACGTTCCCGCAAGACAACGGAAACTGCACGCAAGGATAAAACTCCCCATAAGGAGAAACGTAGCATGCATTATGCCCAGCGCCGCAAGGCAAAGCATCCATGCTGCCTTCATTCGACGTAGCCGGCGGCGCGCAGAACTCAGCCGCATTGCCCACGAAAGCCTCATCGCGAAAGAGATTACGCAGCGTGGATTCCCCCGCGTTCAACGCCAGAGTCGAGCGATCGCCATCCATCATCGGCGTGACCGTAGGATCCAGTGAGCACTCCACGCCCAACTCATCCCCGAGCGCCCGCACTTCGTGATAATCGTGCATGTTCTCCGTCATCAGCACATTCGCGATGACGACTTTCAGCCCTTGCGATTTCAAAAAACGAATCGCCTTGATCGACCGCCGCAGCGAACCCGGAACCTTGGTGATCGCATCATGCACTTCCGGACGGTGCGAATAAATGCTGATCTGAATCGATTCCACACCCAGATCGCGAATCCGCGCCGCCTGCTCTTCGCGAATCAACACCGCATTCGTCTTGAGCTTGATGCAGAAGGTAAGCGCCCGAGCGTGCTCCAGAATTTCGAAGAAATCCTTGCGCAGAAAAATCTCGCCACCGCTCAGCGTAAGAATGAAGACCCCGGCCTCCGCCATCTCCTCCAGCAGATGTTTGATCTCCGCCGTCGTCATCTCCCCGTGGTCTTCGTGATCGAGATAGCAGTGAACGCATTTCTCGTTGCAGCGGTAGGTAAGATCAAGCTGCACGCTGAGAGGAACGCCCAACTGCAGCGCCCGGTCGCTCGCCTCCTGAAATAACACGCTCATCGCGACTCCTGCACAGACGCAACCGGCTTCGGAATCGGCTCCTCCGAGATCAGCAGAATCCCATGCTTGGCCAGGTCTTCCGCCAGCGCCTCCGCATCGCGCAAGGCTTCTCCGGGCTGCACTGCAAACTCCGAGCAGATGCGGCGCTCAACAATCTCATCCAGCGGCGTAGCCCCATCGGCAGCCTGCCAGAGAATCGTTGCGGTAGGGTTCAATGTAAACAACGTCGAACCCTGTCCCGACATCACCAGCGTCTCTTCTCCCAGCCGGCGAGCGGCGATGCGCGGGCTGCGCGCAACATAAAGCTTCCTCATCGAATCATCTCCCAAACCCGCGCATCCGGCACAAACGTAAGCCGGTAAACCGGCACCTCATGGACAAAGTCGCACACCATCTGAAATGCCCACTGCACCAACTCCTGATCCTCGGCAAAAAAAAGCATGTTCGCCAGCAACTCACGCCCCGCATTAGCAACACTCACCGGCTCAATGCGATTCTCCGGACCTTGAGCCAGCAGATAAACCGCACCCACCGGCGCAGACGTATTCTCGCCAACCTTCGCCAATTCCCCGGTAAAGGGCGTGCCGAACGCAACATAGCCCGCGCCATCTTTGGAAACGGAAACGCCCTGCCCCGAACCCTCCACCTTGCGGACGTACGAGATTTCATCCGTCAGAAGCGTAGCGTCCGCCGGCGCAAGCCGCGAAATCGTAGTCTTCCCCGCTCCCGAAACCCCGCCAAACAAAAACGCCTTCCCATTGCGAACCGCGCTGGCCGCGTGCAGCAGAAACCCACCCTGCCGGGCCATCACCAGCGTATGCACGATCCGCAGAACGGCATCGATCGAATAAGGATTCGCCGACTGCTGAATCCACCCGCGCCGCGCCGCAGGCTCCCACTCGGCGCGAAAATCTCCCCGCTCCATCAGCCACCGGCCGGAG
>Ga0210383_10004598_pt1 | contig 12208 bp, 9 predicted proteins | sample IncBWC14OmetaG_FD_160072 | JGI IMG/M metagenome (GOLD analysis project Ga0210383, IMG submission 160072) | Forest soil microbial communities from Barre Woods Harvard Forest LTER site, Petersham, Massachusetts, United States - Inc-BW-C-14-O ...
GAGGAAGATGCCGATGCCGGCAGCGCACAAGTGGATGCTGAAGCTGTCCCCAATGAGGCGGACTCGGTGAAACACGTTACTCTAGAGGAGGCTCGGATGAAGGTGCAGGGCGCCGTCCGGAACTGGTTGCTGGAGACCATGGCCGAAGAGTCGGCAGCAAAGCCGGGATAGCGCAGGAAGATTCTTGCGGCCAAGGCTTTCCCCGAGTTGGGTAGCGCGTTAATCAAGTGCGTCAATAAAGTGCGACAATAAACTGATGATCCGCAAACCGTTCGGCAAAATCCCCCTCTTCGCTGCGTTGCTCTTCCTCTCCGCGGCCGCGTTACACCCGTCCCCGGCTCCGCCGCCTTCGGGCCCGGAATATACCAGCGACGCCCAGCTGAAGTTTCCCGAGCACTACCGCCAATGGGTCTACCTGACCACCGGCTTCGACATGAGTTATAACCCGGCGCTGCAAATGGGCCACCACATGTTCGATAACGTTTTCGTGAATCCCGAGGCCTACAACGCATTCCTCGAGACCGGCACCTGGCCCGACAAAACCATGCTCGTGCTCGAAGGCCGCGAGGGCCAGGATAAGGGCTCGATCAATCAGGCCGGCAGCTACCAGGGCTCCGAGGTCATGGGAGTGGAAATCCACGTCAAAGACGAAGCCCGCTTCCCCGGGAAATGGGCGTTCTTCATTTTCGACAACGGGAAAACAGCAAAGATGGTTCCAACGAACATGTCTTGCTACAGTTGCCACGCCGACCACGCGGCCGTGGACACGACGTTCGTCCAGTTCTACCCGACTTTATTGCCCATCGCGAAGAGCAAGGGCACGCTCAGCGCCTCATACCATACGGAGACGTCCGCAGAACAAAAGCCGCATTGAAATTGTCGGAGAGTAAATCTGGAACGGAAAGAGACTAATTACTTCCCCGCGCTGGCCACCTTCACACCACGCGACGCAGCTGCATACCGCGCAATCCCTTTGTAAAGCGCTTCCGCAATCTGCTCGCGGTATCCATCGCTGCGCAGCTTCTGCTCGTCGGTGGGACTGCTGACGAACGAAACTTCCGCCAGGATTCCCGGCATCGCAGTCTCGGTGAGAACCACGTAGGAAGCTTCCTTCACGCCGCGGTCGCGCAGTCCGGGATTCTGTACTGCCAAGGTCCCGTAAAGCGAGCGTTGCACGCTGGCCGCAAGACGACGAGACTGCTCAATCTTGTCGTGCAGTTCCGCCGGAGAGAGCGATGCTGTTACAGGACTCTTGTTGCTGCTTGCGCTCTGCCGGGTTTCAAGGTCTTTTGCATTGGGCGACGAAAAGAAGTTCGTGTAGTAAGTTTCCACGCCACGCGCCGAAGGCAGGTCGCTATAGTTGGCATGCACGGAGATAAAAAGATCAGCCTGCGCCTGATTCGCGATTCCAGCCCGTTCGTCGAGCGGAATGTAATTGTCGTCAATCCGCGTGAGAATCACGTCCGCGCCCAGACGGCCCTCCAGCAGCTTGCCCAATCTCTGAGCAATCTCGAGCACCAGATCTTTCTCAAGCAAGCCTTGCTTGCCCACGGTTCCCAAATCCCAGCCGCCATGGCCAGCGTCGACGACGATGCGCATCTTCGGCACACGCGCCCGCAACAGCAAGTCCTCGCGACCGGGTGGAGGAACAACGATCGCCAGCTTCTCTTTTTCGGCCCCGCCCGGGAAAAGATTTACTTGAGCCTTGGTGTCCGCGCCGAGGCGCCGCACCTGCACCACCAGGCGATAAGGATTCGGTTCCAGGCTCACGGAAAAATTCGAGTTGCCCCTGGTTTCCAGCACGACGCGTGTCAAACCGGCTACCGGCTGTGCCACACGAACCCGCGCCAGCAGCGCGTCGCCGATGTCGATGCTCTTTCCGGCGAATTCAGGTGCCAGCGACGTATCATGCAAATCAAAATAAATGCGATCTGGACCCGTCAGGCGATGCGCCTCGTACTGCACCTGATCTTCCAGGTCGAGCACGACCGTGCTGGAATCCGCCGAAGACCAATGCCGGATTCCCGTCACGCGGGGCATCTTCGCGAGTTCCTGCGGCGTCGCGTTTCCACTCAAGGGTTCGGCCGTAGAATCCGCATCGGTCGCGGCTGCGGAATTGGTTTGCCCATCGGGGCTCGTGCTCGGGTTTGCCGAGGCGTTCGTCTCGGAAGCGTCCGGTTTCATCACCGGCTTCGTGATCTTGGGCTCAGGCTTGACCATTACGTCGTCGAGTTGGGCGTTCTTCAGCTTCCACCAAACCCCGACCGCCAACGCTGCTGCGACTACCACCAGCACCAAGACGAGCACGATTCCGGGATGACGGCCACGCGAAGTGCCGATTTCGCGCACGATCTGAGGAGCAATCGCGTCCTCAGCGACGCGCTTCGGTTCAATCTTCTCTCTAGGTTCAATCTTCGGTTTGGGCTCGATCTTCGGCTCAAGCGTTGGCGCGAGGGCAGGTGCGCGCAGAGAGGTCGCAGGAGCGCTCACCGCAGGCTGAGCCTTGGTTTCGATCGGCACTTGAGGCGACGGCACCGCTGCTACAACAATCTTCTCGACGGAAACTTTCTCGGCGGGAAGTTTTTCAGCCGGCGGAGCCGCGAGAGGAGCTATCGCAGGCGCGGCCAGCTCGGCCTCAGCCACTTCAGCCGATTGCGCGAAGCGGTCTTCGTCCTCAGGTTTGAGAGCCCCGAGGATCAACTCCGCCAGAAGTTCCAGGCTGCCCACGTCGCTGTCGTTGAATCCGAAGCGCTCGACTGAGAAGGCTTCCAGCAATCCAATCACGCGGCGGCGGCCGCAGAGCGGCACCGCGACCATGGATCGAGCGCCCAGTTGCCTGCATGCGTAGAGGTTTACACGGTCATCGGTCTCGGTATCGTCGCACCGGATGATCTGCGCGGTGCGGAAACATGCTCCGGAAAAAGCCGAGTCGCGCTGGATGCGCTGGCCGACATCGGGCTTGATCGCGCCCGCTGATGCCCGTAAGACTATCTCGTTATTTTCTGCGAGAGCGATGCCCAGTCCGTCCGCTCCAGTGATGGCGATAGCCCGCTCCGCAACCAGTTTCAGCACATCGTCTAAAACGAATTGCTCAGCTGCCTCGAACTCCGCCGGAGGCGTGATCGTCTCAAATCCCTGGTGCCGCGAGGCCAGCGCCCGCCGCTGCCGCACTTGCTGGTGCAGCGCAGAAAAAGCGAGAAGCGCCTGCAGCGCGTCGCCTCCCGAGGGGCGCAATCCGCGAGTCGAAGGAGAAGTCCCCGGACGAAAAACATCTTCGGGCGTGGACGAACCGCGCTCGAGCGGCCACGCCGGCACGCGCGCATCGGCCATGCCGTCGCCAACTTCGATCGCCGGTTTGGTGGGAGTTGTTGCCATTTACATTACGGACCGGTCAAGACCCTACTTCCAGTGTGGCGAGCCAGCCGAGCCCATGTCAATCGACTACTTGGCGTAGCTGGTTTGCCTAAGCCCGAGCCTCCGGAGACAAGCCCGCCCCGCTCCGGTTTTTGCTGGGTTTAACAGTAAGTTAACCGGGTTTTGCCCTATATGCAATGATGCCGGGTTGCCCTCCCGGCCATGGTCTTTGGTAAGCCCACCCGCGCCGCGGATTCCCCGAACCTGCCCAGTTACTGCCAGACCGGGTTCACCAGAAACTAGAATCGGAAGAAACGGGCTCCGTCCGAGCCATGCTTGTTCTTTAGTAGTCCGTTCCCTGGCAGAGAGCATGCAAACAGCATCTTTTCTCGCGCAGCAAACACGCACCCACTACCGGCATGAACTGCGCTCCCTGACCTACGTCACCCTCGATGAGACCAACGGAGGAATCATCCGGAACCTCAACCACGAGGGGGTGGCTGTGCAGGCCGTCGGCCCGCTGTATCAGCACCAGCGCGTGCATCTTCGCTTTGAGTTGAGATTTCCCCGCTTGCGCGTGGAGACTTACGGACAGGTCAGTTGGGCCACTCCCTCGGGACAGTGCGGCATCCGCTTCGTCGATTTGCCGGCGCGCAGCCGTCGTCAGATCAACGAATGGATTTTTTCGAACCTGCTGGATGCTCTAGCCCGCGACGCGGGTCATCCGCATTCGATGTTCGGAGCTTCTGTCGTTTCCATAGTTCGTGACAGAAAGGCGCGCGAAGGAAATGTTCGCGAAGAGAATTCCCCGGAGGAGAGCGACGGCCTCAGGCTCTCAGCTTCATCCCGTCCGGTGATCCGTCTGGAGTCGAGCGTTACCCGATGGGACGAGGCGCCAGTTCTGCATCCGCATAGCGAAGAAGAGATTACGGATCCGGCTGACGACGTCGATGGTCAACTGAACTGGCTTTCCCAACCGCTGTCTGGCCGGACGATGGCCTGGCTGGTTGATGGTCTTGTGGTGACCGCAGGTTTGCTTCTGTTCGCTTTGATTTTTCTTTCCATCGCTCACGAACTTCCGCCCTGGCCCATCACTCTGGGGACAGCGTCGGCGGCCGCGGTCTTTGTGACCGCCGTTTACTGGGCCGTCTTTGCTTTGTTTGGAGGACGAAGCCTGGGCGCCAGATTGGCGCGGGCAACATCCGGCGAGGAAGGAGAAGAGGAATGCGGCAGCCGCTTCCGATAGACAGGAGTCCAGTGAGCTGCGGGATTCCTCGGGGGGCTAAAGCCCGAAGTTTTTCTGGAGCTTTACGCGGCGCTGAAGCGCCGCTCTTCCGCGGTAGAGCCGGCGGTTGTCGTTCTGCAGGTTGCGAAGCCGTGTTCTTTCTTAAAACTAAGAACTGAAAACTGCGAACTGCTCTTTCACTCAGTTCGCGAAATACTGTTGGGCCAGCCAAAGCCTCAGAGTGTGTTTCATCTCCGAGGCCATCTTGACGAAGCGGATGCCAACGTTTCCGCGGTTGTCGGACCACGCCACTTCGATCTGCGCCTTCATCCCGCAAGTCGTTCCGGGCAGTGCGAACGACACCTGCGATGCCTCGCTGGCATCGAATCCATTTTCGACGCGAACCTGCAGCCCGCCCTGGCTCAGATTGATGAGTTGCGCGCCTCCCCGCTTCTGACGGCGAGTGCTTAAAGTCACGGGTACTTCCAGTCCGGCGCGGTGATAGCGCAGGCGTCCGTCAAGAATCATGTTGCGCGCGGCGGAGAGCGTGCGCACGGCCTGTTCCACTGAAATCGGCTTATCGAAGGCAAACATTGCGCCGGTCGACTCCATGTCGCGCCTGCCCTGCGGAGCGCCCATGATCACCAGCGGCACCGTACTGACGCGCGGAGTTTCGCGTTGCAGTTCGCAGAACAGTTGACCGGTGCCGTTGAGGTCACAGTCAACAATCAGGGCATCCACTTTGGATTTGGTGAGCCGGGACAAAGCTCGTTGCGGTTCGCTCTCAACGGCAACATCCATGTGCAAGCCGCCGAGAATGCATTCCAGAACACTGACTTCCTGCCAATCACGCGAAACTACCATCGACGAGAGTGTCATGCCTTCAACTCTACTGAGAGAGGTAATCTCGACGTAGATCACTAACGTAACGTGGACTTCGGGCGTCGGCTTTCGGGCTTCGTGTTCGGCTTTTTCGTGGAAGATGTCTGATGTAAGAATCCCAGGCGGTTTGGCTGAAGCCGAAAGTGAAGCCCGAAGCCTACTCTCGCGTGCTGCGATACCAGTCGACCGTCTCGCGCAGGCCGTCTTCGAAACTTACCTTGGGTTTGTAGCCGAGATGCGCTTCTGCCGAGGAGATGTCAGCGAGTGAATGCTTGATGTCGCCACCGCGTTCCGCGGCATAGATGGGCGAGCCGGAATAGGAGGTGAGTTTCTGCAACGCATTGAAGGTCTCATTCAGCGTGACCCGCCGCGCTGTCGCCACGTTGAATACTTTGCCGGCTACTTGCGACGCGGGAGCTTTGCAGGCCAGCAGGTTGGCCTCCACGACATTATCGATGTAGGTGAAATCTCGGCTCTGCTCGCCGTCGCCAAAGATCGTAGGCTGCTGCCCATTCAGCATCTGCGTGATGAACTTAGCCAGCACGCCCGAGTAGGGCGACGACGGATCCTGCCGCGGACCAAAAACGTTGAAATAACGCAGCGCCACGGTCTCCAATCCGTAGCAGCGGTAAAACGAGATCATGTAATGCTCGCTGGCGAGCTTTGCTACGGCATACGGCGAGATTGGGTCCGGCGCCATGCGCTCGTGTTTGGGCAGCGTCGGCGTGTCGCCATAGGCGGACGATGACGCCGCGTAGATCATGCGCTTCACCTTAGCATCACGCGCCGCGACCAGCACGTTGACCGTGCCATCCACGTTCGCGCGGTTGCTTGCGATCGGGTCGAGCACAGACTTCGGCACCGACGGGATCGCGGCCTGATGCAAAACGTAATCCACGCCAGCGCAGGCCGACTTCATGGCCTCGAGATCGAGCATGTCGGCTTCACGAAAGTCGATCTGGCCCAGGATCTCAGCGAGGTTCTGGCGCTTGCCGGTGGAAAAGTTGTCGACTCCGCGAACCCGCTCGCCCCGTTGCAACAACTCGCGCGCCAGAGACGATCCGATAAAGCCGCCGATGCCAGTGATGAGGTAAACGGACATGGGACTTCATCATAACAAGACCTCAGACCTTGGACGTCAGACCTTAGACCTGGGAACTGACTGGAACCTATTGGCTTTTGCGCAGAATCCTGAGAAATTCTTCTCGGCCCATCATGTGGCGGTCTTCGAAGAAGTTCGACATGGCCTGCAAAGTGGCTGCTGGGTTTGCTACGCCGGGCAACGTCTCAGCTGGCGCCGCGGATGGAGCACGCATTGCAACGCGCCCGCCCAGGATCACGGAAGGGCGCGAGATGGAGCGCACCAGTTCGCGCAGGCGCTCGCGATCTTCACCCGACATTTTGGTGAAGGATATTCCCATGCCCAGGCTCGGGTAGGATACGCGCACCTCTCCTGTCGCCTCAACCCGGTAACCGTTGGCCTCGAGCTTCAGGCCGAGCATCACGCCGACGCGATACGCTGTGGTCGCCTCCACGTAACATCCGTGGAGACTGATATCTGTGAATGTCGTCCACATCGCCACTCCGGTGGCGATTTCGCGGATGTGCGCACTGCCCTGGCAGCGGTAGCGAGGACTCTTGCGCTTGTCGGCGCTTTCTTGTGAGATCATGCTGCCGGGTCGAGTTCCGGCGGAACGCGGTGCCTGAGGCGCGCTCGCGGCCGCTGCCGCCCCGGCCTGAGGTTCGGTGGATTGCTTCAAGGCGGCTAGATAAGCCGCGCCTGCATCGGATTCATCAGACATAGAAAAGGTTTCGCAGCTCCGCATCTCGGCCCCGAATCCGCGGACCAGGATTGAGACCTCTTGCGGGCTTTTCGAGGCGGTATGCGTCCTCTCCTACTCTACGGAGCTTTCAAGCGGAACCCTTATTGGAAGTGCACAGGGCTGGCGACAAAGGGATTGGGTAATTTCCGTAATGGGAGACGTTCAGGATTGGAACGTCGCGACAGGAAATTCGGCAGCGGATTGCCGAATCTTCTTCCACACTTCGTCCCGCCCGGCTCCCGTTTTCGCCGAGAAAGGAATCACCGGCGCCGTGGGATAGGCCTCGGTCAGGGTCTTCAGCGCATTGCGCAGCTGATTGTTGGAGAGCCGGTCGCTCTTGGTTGCGATTAGGAGAAAGTCGCGACCCGAGGCATTAAGAAAATCTAAGAGTTGCCGGTCGCTATCTTGCGGCGGAACATTCACGTCCACCAGCGCCACACATAACGCCAGAGTAGGACGTTCGTTGAGGTAGGGCTCGATGAACTTCGGCCACTCCTGCGAAATCTCGCGCGAGAGCTTGGCGTAACCGTACCCCGGCAGGTCGGCAAAAATAACCTCAGGCTGCGGCTTTCCCGGCCAGCGCACTTCGAAGAAATTGATGCTGCGGGTGCGTCCCGGCGTGGAGCTGGTGCGGGCCAGCTTGGCGCCGATGAGAGTGTTAATCACGCTGGACTTGCCCACGTTCGAGCGGCCTAGGAACGCGACCTCCGGCAGGGTGGGAGCAGGGAAGTGATCGGCACCCGTAGCCGACGCTAGGAATCGGGCCATTACCCTCATGCGCTAGTGTGCAATGGGGGTGGGAAGGTTGGCAAGCTGCCTAGTGAGGGCGATTTGGCCGTTTTTCAGAAAGCAATGCTCGTCGGACCCTCCAGCGTACGAGGAGGAAGAGGACAGCAAGCAGCCCCAGCGGAAGAGCCACAGATGAGACAAGGCTAGTCACAGTCGCCACCAGCCGATCAGATGTGCTTCCCGATGTCCCAAAGGTAAAGTTGCGCACGGCTTCGCGCCAGGCGAAGCCGAGCAGAGTGAGGAAAATCAAGGCAGCTCCGACAGTCTGCACGATCGTGAGTTTTTGCTTCGCGCTCGCGAGATTGCGCCAGAGCCGCACCTCGTTTTGGGCAGTATCCGGAAATAGGGTGTTCCGTTGCCGCGCGCTAATATCTTGCTGCCATTCTTCCTGTCGCTTGGTCATGACAAATCACCCTACTACCGGGGGCCGCAGCTCAACTCTTACAAAACTGCTTGCTCAGCGTCAGCGCCTGGTGCTGGTAGGACGATCCTATATTCGTGCCGTAGATCTTGTCCGGCCGGCGCAGTAGAGGCATGTAGTTCAGGCGGCCGACGAGTTGGCCGTGCTCCATCAGGAAAGGGACTTCATGGGCTCGAACTTCCAGCACAGCCGGAGTTCCCTTGATGTCGCCGGAGCCGTGTCCGAATCCGGGATCGAAGAAGCCCGCGTAATGGATGCGGAACTCGCCGTCCGATGGATCGAAAGGCACCATCTCGGCTGCGAACTCTGGGGGGACGCTCACCTTCTCTTTGGAGGCAAGTATGTAGAAGTCGCCGGGTTCGAGAATCAGATTCCTGCTCGCATTCTGATGACGAACTTCCCAGAATTCTTCTGTAGGATAAAAATTAATCTTGTCCAGTTCGATGGCCGGAGCAAAGCGCTTCGCCTTGTAGGCAATGATCTCTGCCTCTGCGCCTTCCAGATTCACGGTAATTCTCAAGCCTCGTTCGACTCGCGCTTTCGTGGGACTGTCTTCGTCGTAGACCAGCGGATCTTCCCGATCCAGTCCTCTGATCGCACTGTCGCTGGAGCGCGGATTGCCCTGCACAAAGCGCAGCTGGCTTAGCCTCATCCCGGCGCGAATGGCGACCGTAAATGTGCGGGACACCACTTCAGCGTAAAGCTTGCCTTTGTATCCCGGGGGCACGCGGTCGAACTCGGTGCCGTAATCCGTGATCAGGCGGGTGAAGATGTCGAGGCGTCCGGTGGTGCTTTTGGGATTGGCTTTCCCGGAAATGTTTTCGGGCAGGTTTAGTTCCTCGATGAGAGGAACGATGTAAACGCAGTCTTTCTCGAAAACGGGTGCGGCCGTCAGATCGACCCGCGTCATGCGGAGTTCCTTGATCTTGGCTTCGACCGTACTGTTCGGGCCCGGCAGAAAACTGGCGCGCACGCGATGCGCCATGTCTCCTAGCCGAAGATCGAGGCTAGCGGGCTGGATATGGTCCGGGTTGATGGCAGGCGAGGCGCTGATGCTGCCGCGGGCAATCAGGTTTGTGATTTCCTGCGACGGGAGGATTCCAGTCGTGCGGGGTTGCGCACTCTCGGTTGGCTGGTCCGGCCCGTTTTCAAAGGCAATCTGACTTTGGTTGGATGTGGACATCTTGGAAGGTGATTTTATCCTAAGTCGCCGGCGGCTGAAGCCGGTTGTGAATTGCCGCGGTGACAGCGCGGCTGAAGCCGCGCCCTCTCAAAGTTCTACTGATGCGCCGCGGGACTGTCTTCTGTGCCCGAAGTCAATGGTGCGATGGGCTGCGCGGTCTCTTCTTCGCGGAGCGAGGGCAGAGGAGATACCAGCGCAATCTGCAGGACTTGATCCATGGTGTCGACGAAGTGCAGCTTCATCGCGGTTCGCAGGTTTTCGGGGACTTCAGCCAAATCTTTCTCGTTGTCCTGGGGCAGGATCACTTCAAACAGTCCGGCGCGATGCGCTGCCAGCAGCTTTTCCTTGAGGCCGCCGATGGGGAGCACTTTGCCGCGCAGCGTGATTTCGCCGGTCATGGCGAGATCGCGGCGCACGGGAATCTTGCTGAGTGCGCTCGCGATCGCCGTGGCAATGGTGATACCGGCCGAAGGCCCGTCTTTTGGGATCGCGCCCTCGGGCACGTGCACGTGCAGATCGAGAGTGCGGTAGAAATCACGGGTGAGGCCGAGACGGTGCGCCCGTGAGCGGACATAGGACAAGGCCGCCTGCGCTGACTCCTGCATGACGTCGCCGAGCTTACCGGTCAGCGTCAGCTTGCCCTTGCCGTCGACGACTGTGGCTTCGGTGCTGAGAATCGAGCCGCCGACTTCGGTCCAGGCCAGGCCGGTGACCAATCCCACTTCACTTTTCTCGTGCGCCAGGGTGTCGCGGAACTTGATTACGCCGAGGAAGTCGGTGACGTTCTCGCCGGTTACGGAGACGGTATAGTTTTCGCCTTCCTTGACTACTTTGCGCGCGACCTTGCGGCAGACGTTGCCGATTTCGCGCTCGAGATTGCGCACTCCAGCTTCGCGCGTGTAGGAGCGGATCAGGCCGAGGATCGCTTCGTCGTTGAACTTGATGTTTTTCTCTGACAGGCCGGCCTGGAGCATCTGTTTTTTCACCAGAAACTGTTTGGCGATCTCCAGTTTTTCCTGCTCGGTGTAGCCATGCAGCCTGAGCACTTCCATGCGGTCCTGCAGCGCAGGAGGAATGGTGTGCATCACGTTGGCGGTGGCGATGAAGAATACCTGCGAGAGGTCATACTCGACGTCGAGGTAGTGGTCGACGAACATGAAATTCTGCTCGGGATCGAGCACTTCGAGCAGGGCGGCTGAAGGGTCGCCGCGGAAGTCCATCGACATTTTGTCGACTTCGTCCAGCATGAAGACGGGGTTCTTGGTGCCGGCCTTCTTCATCATCTGAATGATCTGGCCGGGCAAGGCGCCGATGTAGGTGCGGCGGTGGCCGCGAATTTCGGCTTCATCACGCACTCCGCCGAGCGACATGCGCACGAACTTGCGGCCCGTGGCCTTGGCGATCGACATGCCGAGCGAAGTCTTGCCCACGCCCGGAGGTCCGACAAAGCAGAGAATCGAGCCCTTGGGATTCTTCACGAGCTGCCGCACGGCGAGGAATTCGAGGATGCGCTCTTTGATCTTCTCCAGGCCGTAGTGATCTTCGTTCAGAACTTTTTCGGCGCGCGAGATGTTGCGGATTTCTTTCGAGCGCTTCTTCCACGGCACGGCGAGCAGCCAGTCGAGATAGTTGCGCGAAACCGTGGACTCGGCCGACATGGGCGGCATGGCTTCGAGCTTCTTCAGTTCCTGCAGCGCCTTGTCTTTGACGTCTTTCGGCATGCCGGCGGATTCGACCTTCTTCTTCAGTTCGTCGAACTCGCTTTTTTCGCCGCGGCCCAGTTCCTTCTGGATGGCTTTGATCTTTTCGTTGAGGTAATACTCTTTTTGCGCCTTCTCCATCTGACGCTTGACTCGCGACTGGATGGTGCGGTCGACGTTGAGTTTTTCGATCTCGACATCAAGCACGTCGGCGATGCGATTCAGGCGCTCCGAAGGATCGAAAATTTCAAGCAACTCCTGTTTTTCTTCGATGGAAAGCTGCAGGTTGGCTGAAATAATGTCGGTAAGCTTGGCCGGATCTTCCATTCTCACGGCCGAAATCATGGTCTCGTAGTTCAGCGCCTGGCACAGCTTTACATATTGCTCAAACAGCGTGGTCACGCGCTGCATGCCGGCTTCGATCTGCGGATTCATCTCTACGGGATAGCGAGCGACCCGCACCGAAGCCTGCATGTAACCGTCGGCGTCGGTGGCCTGCAGCAGGCGGCCACGCTCGATGCCTTCGACCAGAACCTTGATGTTGCCATCGGGGAGCTTTAGGCTCTGCACGATGTTGACGATGGTGCCGACCTGGTAAATCTCATTCGACTTGGGCTCGTCGATGGAGGCGTCATGCTGGGTGGCCAGAAAGATTTTCTTGTCTGCGGCCAGCGCCTCTTCGAGGGCGCGCACGCTGGACTCGCGGCCCACGACGAACGGTGTCATCATGAAAGGGAAGATGACCACGTCCCGGATGGGCATCATGGGCAGCTTCTTGGTCTCGAATTTTTCCTTGGATGTGGTCACTCAATCTCCCTGGGTTCGCAGTGA
>Ga0210383_10004601_pt1 | contig 12201 bp, 5 predicted proteins | sample IncBWC14OmetaG_FD_160072 | JGI IMG/M metagenome (GOLD analysis project Ga0210383, IMG submission 160072) | Forest soil microbial communities from Barre Woods Harvard Forest LTER site, Petersham, Massachusetts, United States - Inc-BW-C-14-O ...
TTCCTTTGTAGACCCGGCGGAGGATCGGCGGAAGCGGCTTGTTGTGTTTGCGGCGATACTGGTAATGCTTATGGCATAGCCGTCGGACGAGCCATTGGTTAGTGCATCCTTCCTCGATGCACGTCTTGTCTATAGTCACATTCTCGATCATACCATAGTAGTATGGCTAACTGAATAAGGGGTACGTATGGCCGAGGGTGCGATCTTCCTCGATATCCTTGGTCGCTTGGATATGGCCTCTTTCGTGCGAGTTTTCAAGCAGGCCGAGGCGGCTTCGCGGGATGGCGGGAAGGCGTCTTCTCGGGCGTTCTCTGAGGGTTTCTCTCTGGATGGGGCGAAGTCTCAGTTCGGGGAGTTGGTCGAGGCTTCTCGTGCGGCTTACCGTGATATGGCGAGCGGTTTGCAGGGCTTACAGATTCAGGAAGCTCGCATAAATGATCTACGCGCTAGAAACTTCAAGCAGTCTAGTGAAGTGATGATTGCGGCGCAGCGTGATTTTGATGCTGCGTTGGCGAACAGCATGAAGTTGATGGAGGCTTCCAGTGCGCGCCAGGCTGAGTTGCGTGCGGTTCCTGTGCCTACTGGTCGTGGGGGTCGTGGTGAGGAGCCTGAGCCGCGCGGTAGGTCTGTTCCGGTTCCGCTGGCGCGGGCCGGCAGGATTGCGGGCGCTGGTGCTGCTATCGGTTTGGCCGGTGGCGCGTATGAGGGTAGCCGGATCGCTGTCGATGTGCAGAGTAATCTGAATCAGATTCAGGCTCAGCAGCGTGAGAGCGCTTCGGATATCAAGACTCTCCATGACAGTATTTATCAGATTGCGCAGCGGACGGGTATTAAGCCGGGGGAGATCGCTAAGGCGTATGGCAATATTTCGCGGGCTACTGACTATCAGACCGGTCAGGGGTATCGCGGCGCCGAGGCCGTGAACGCGATGACTCAGGCGACGCAGCTTTCTAGGGTTGTTCCCGGGCTGGGTCTGGATGAGGCTATACAGGCGATCACTACTACGTCTCATGACTACCGAATTAAGCTTGAGGATGCTACGGCCCTGTTGGCGGCGGGCTCGAAGGACGTCAAGGGCTCGATGGATGACTTCGCCAATTCGTTGCACTCGATTGAGCCTGCGGCGCAGTTGGCGGGCATTAAGCCCGGGGAGATCATTGCGGCTTTGGGCCAGATGTCTCAGACCGGTCAGACTTCGCAGCAGTCTGCGCCGAACTTAGCTAACTTGCTGAAGAATCTGAGTGCGCCCGGTCCGGCGCAGTCTAAGCGGATGTCTCAGTATGGGATTAATCCTGAGGATATTTCTTCGAATTTCGCTAAGAGGGGTTTGGCCGGCACCCTTGGGACGATTTTGGATCAGGTTACGAAGGACATGGGTCCGGACGGCCTGGTCAAGCTTCAGTATGCGTATCAGAATCAGTTGGAGGAGGGTTATCAGCAGCAGGATTTTGATAAGCTTTCTCCGGAGCTGCAGAATCTTATTCAGACCGATCCGGTGTTTAACAAATCCGAGATCAGTGGCAGCCCTAAGCTTCTTAAGAAGGAGCTTGAGAGCCACCATGTCGACGTGTCTGATACAGATATTCCTATCTTGCAGGATTATTTGAAGAAGCAGAAGGAGTTGCACGGTCCGAACTCGAAGATTCGGAGTGAGTCTCCGGACGTTATGAGTGGGCTGGGCGTGTTCACCGATATTGCCGGCGGCAAGGACGCCGGTCGCGCGTTGATGATGCTTGCGGGTAATCAGGGGCTGCTCGGGCAGTACCAGGAGCGCGAGACTAAGCTCGGGCAAGAGGGTACCCCGAACGCTTTCAATGATGCTTTCAATCAGGCTATGCAGAGTGATAAGGCTAAGTTTGAGAAGTTGGGTGCGTCTGCTGAGGCGTTGGCGGGCAAGATGGGTGAGCATCTGTTGCCGATTCTGGGCCGGGTTGCTGATGACCTGAATGGGTTTGTTGACTTCCTTGATCGCAATAAGATTGCGATGGATGCGTTTATTGCTGCGGTGTCTGGTGCCGCGGCGGCGTTTGTGGCGACGAAGTTGAAGCTTCCCCAGTTGGCTAAGTGGGGTTGGGATACTTTTAAGCCTAATTATCAGGGCGGCTATGGTACTCCGAATCCGATTGGTGGTGCTGCGGGTTCGTCCGCGGAGTTGGATGGCGCTTTTTCGGCGTTGAGTGGTGCTGCTGGGGCGTTGAATACTTCGGCTGCGGCGTTGAAGGAGGCGGCTGCTGGTTTGAAGGGTGCGGCGTCGGCTGAGGATAGTGCGGCGGCTAAGGAGGGTGAGTCTGCTACTGCGCTTGATGGTTCGGCGGGGCGCCTGGATGCGGCTGCTGGGGCGCTGGAGGCTGATGGCGAGAGGATGGCGACTGGCGCGGCTGGTGCGCTTAGTGGGGCGTTGCCGGGGCTTATAGCTGGCGCTATGGGTTCGCAGATGGTGCATGATGCGGCGCAGCATTATGACCAAACGCATGGTACTCATGTGTCGAAGGCGACTAATGATCCTCTGACGCAGTTCGGGCCGTGGTTGTTCGGCCAGGGCAAGAATTTTATAGATAATAAGCCTGTGACGATGGATATTCCCGGGTTCGGTAATGTTCAGATCATCGGCGGGGCGCCTGAGAAGCATTCGTTGGGCGGTATTGTCGGTTTCAAGGCCGGCTCTGGTGAGTTGGATCCGTATTCTCAGCCTCTTATGGGGCAGCGGGACACTGGCGGGGATTCTATTCTTGGGACGCTTGGTGGTAAGCCGGTTGGTTTGCGTGGCGGTGAGGGGATTCTTACCCCGGAGGCTGTTGCGCGGTTGGGCGGTAAGGATACTGTTGATGGTTTGAATGCGGGTGAGGATCCGTGGGCTGATCCGTTGAAGGTTGGGTCTACGTTTTTTGGCTCGTTTTCTACGGGTGTGGCTAAGTATGCTCCTGCGGGGAAGTATTTGACGGCTGCGTCTCACACTCTTGATGACATGGTGAAGGCGTTTGATACGTCGACTAAGGAGCACGAGAAGGGTGGCGGGCGTAACGGTCTGCCCAAAGAGATCGAGGAAATGATTGCTTCCGGAATGTCCCAAGAGGACATTCTGCAAACCCTTGGCGCTACGAAGGGTAAGCGTGGCGGCTACGAGTTACCTAGTGGTCAGTATTTGTCGAACAAGGACAAGATGTTGCTGGGTTTGCCGATCACGCATCGCGGGGAGAAAACCCCCCAGGGCGGCACCGTTGGTGTCCCCGGGTCTTCTAGCATTGGTCCCGGTGCTGAAAAATGGCGCCCGTTGGTGGAGCAGATCGCGGCCCAGCGGGGAGTTTCTTCTGCGTGGGTGAAGCCGTTGCTGGCCCAGATTTCAACCGAGTCTGGCGGGGATCCCAGGTCCATTAATGATCATGACTCTGATGGTCGCGGCGGTACTCAGACGGTGGAGGGGTTGTTCAACTTTCTGCCGTCTACTTTCGCAGCTTCCGGGGGCGGCAACATTTTTGATCCGGCTACGCAGATCAATAATGCGATTACTTACGGATTGGGTAAGCCGGGTTCCAACAGGCAGCAGCCGCAGGGTTTCGGCTACGGTCAGGGCTGGGCTGGCGGTGGCATTGTTGGGTACGAAGGTGGTACGTCGAATGTCGGCGGGGGTATCTCTGCTCCTAGTCTCGATAACAGCAGTATCGCTCCGCCTGACCATTCGGTTCCGGCGGCGCCGGCGCTTCCGGGCAAATCCTCGCCGATTGGCTCTACACCGGGCACGACCGGGAGTATGTTACTGCCGGGTCAGACCAAGCCGCCGCCGGGTGGTCCACCGGCTCCCCTGATGGATTCTTACATGCAGAGTCGGCTAGCTGGGCAGGGGGTCGGCGCTAACGCGGGCGGTACTGGGCCGCAGGGTGGGCCTGCCGATAAACCGGATGAGTCGCTGACGTCTCCGGGGACGAAGCCTGGCGATTACGGCAATCCCACTGATGACAGGAATGTTAAGGAGAGCCCTTCGCAGGGTGTCGGTACTACCACCTCTAAAGGTTTTGGTATTAGTGGTGGTCTGATCGGTGCTGCTGAGGGGGCGGCTACGATGGCTGCGGGGATGTCTCCTGCGGGTCCTGCGGGTAGTGCGGCGACGCAGATGATGTTCCAGTTGGCTAACCGGGCTATTGGTTATGCGGGTCAGTTGGTTGGTATCGGTTTGGAGGGGTTGACGGAGACGTTCCTTCCTCACGATTCGCCGAAGACTCAGGCGTCTTCTAGTTTGTTTGGGAAGATTGCTTTGGGTATTGCCGGGGCGCATCCGGGTCCGGAGAATATGTCGGCTATGGGTTCTGCGTTGCAGTTGAAGCCGAAGGATGATTTGGATCAGGGTGCGGCGCAGGCTGGTCAGGTGATGCCGATGGTTCAGATGCATAACACGACGATTAACCATAATGGTGGTGATGTGTCGGGTCAGATGCAGAAGGGTATTACTCAGGCGTTGTTCGGCGCCGGCCAGTTGGGCGGCTAACCGTTGTATTGCGGGCAGTAGTATTTGATTGACGCTGCCACAAAATTCTCGGCACCGGTTTTCGTCTCACCTTCTGTGTGGACGCTGTAGATCGAGTTCACGATGTCGCTTCGACTTTGCCCGTTATTGAGGAGTTGGCAGACGTCGTGGGCGGATGTGATCAGTGGCGAGAAGTCTTGGCTGCCGTTCTTCATTGACATACCGATGGCCTTTAGTGCGGCAACGAACGCGTCGTCTCGTGTCTGTGGTGTACGGAACTCGGGGCAGTAGACCGTCAGTGAGGATTCGAGCCAGTCTTCGCTCATTTGGTGACGGGCGGCTGCGTCGGGCACACTTTTGCGCTCGTCGTCTAGGACTGTCAGCGTGTCGTCTGTGGAGTGGTTCTCGCCGAGGTATTCACAGACCCAGTGTCCGCCTTTGATAATCCCGGCGGGGGCAGCGTCGAACGGATAGCCCGACGGGTAGTTCACCTTCAGTAGTTCGATGAACCTGTCGTCCGGCGTCTGCGCTGGTGGGGGCGGTGCGGGTGCCGCTGTCGGGGTTGGCTTGGTGGTGGTGTGTGTTTCGTTCCAGGGGTGCTTGGCGATGGCGAACGCCACTACTCCTAGTACCGCGAGGATGAGGACGGCGTAGCTGCACGCTGCCCGCCACGGGCGGCGGTGTGGCTCGTCGTCAATCGCTAACGCTTCTGACCACGCCTCCATGCGCGCCTGGGTTGGCGCTTGGTCGGGTAGCGCGGCGGTTTCCTCCCACGCTTCGTAGTCCTCCACTTCTGTCATACAGATGACTGTACCTTTAGGAAGCCTTCTTGACTAGTCCAATCACTTACCCTCCGGGCCAGATTTCTACGTGGGGTATCAATCAGGCGCTCACTAACCAGTTCTCCACTATCGCTTATACGGGTGTGGATGGTTCTGTGTGGTATTTGGCTGGTCCTCAGGCTCCTTTGGCGGGGGCTCAGGACGGCATGGTGTTGCGTAAGCACATGGGTTTGATGGCGCCGTTCGAGATGCTTGAGTTGAGAGGCGCAAGGCAGGACGGGGCTACGTGGACTGACGCTGTTTATGACGTCGGCGACATGATGCTTTCTCTTGAGGCTTCTGGTATTGGTCCGCAGAACATTCGGGATGTTATCCGGCATTGGGTTAGTGCGTGGGATCCGCGTCAGACGGGGAAGCTGTCGGTGTTCACCCCTGATATGGGTGAGTGGTGGGCGCCTGTCCGTCAGGGTAAGAACATCTCGGACCAGTTCGACAGGGACTACACGTGGAGCGGTAGGCAGCAGTTCACCTGGAATGTGAAGAACTATGATGCCTTCTGGTATGGGGTGGACTCTACCAGCAGTGTGGGGCTTCTTTACGATTCCGTGTCGGAGGATTTCACTACACAGTCTAATGCTTCCACTTTGGGGGGTTCGTGGAATCAGTTGTACAGCTCGACGGCTGCGGGCACGTACGGGATCAGTAACGGTGCCGCCTACTTCCTGAACACCGGCACTAACACGACAGTCAACTTCACCAACATTTACACGGCTGGTTCCTCGACTGACAATCAGGTTGTCACGTTGAAGTTGGGTCAGGCGACGTTGGCGAATCTGTTTAGGTTTGATGATCCGGCATCGGCTATCGACTTGTGGGTGCGGTGTAATAGTCCCGGCTCGTATTCGGGGATTACTGGGGTTCGGTTGCGGCTGCAGTTGGACACGTTCAAGTTGTCGTACTTCATCGCCGGCACCGAGGTGGACTGGTTCACCCTTCCGCTGGTTGTTCCCCCGGGGTGGGGGGACGAGTTCACGTTGATCGCGGGCACTAACGGCGATCCGTACAACTTCTCTATTCAGCGTGATGGTTTGCAGATGTTCCAGTTTCAGGATGGCGGGCATCTTTCCCAGTTGGGTTCGGGTTTCCGGCACTGGGGTTTCGGGGGTGCTACCCACAACTTCGGTGGTTTGGGGATGACGAAGCCCCAGCCTATCGGTGAGTGGTTTGCGGGCGATAACGGAACGGTCACTCAGTCGAATGATTTGACGTTGACGAACATCGGGGATGTTGAGGCGTGGCCGCGTTATCTGTGCTACGGCCCGGGGACGTTCAACTTCACTGCACCTAATGGGAATGTGGTTTCGTTCGGCCCGTTGGAGGAGGGGCAGATTGTTTTGCTCACTACTCAGCCGCAGTACAGGTCGGTTGTGGATTTGACTCCTAATCAGCCGTCGACTCAGCAGTTGAATAAGTGGGAGACGTTGATGTTGAATCTGATTTCGTTCGCCACTAACAATAACACTCCGCCTTTGTTGCAGAGGTTTGAGTCGTTTTTCGGGATTCTGCCTCCGCAGGGGGCGTTGTACACGTTGTTGAATGGGCGGTTTACGTATTCGATTCCGGGGTCTGCGTATGGTGTTGCCCCTAATACGGCGACGATTGGGGTTAACATTACTGGCGGTGATGCGTCGTCTGGTGTTGTTGGGGCGGTTACGCCGAGGCGCAGATGGCCTCTGTAGACCCCTCTGATTTGCTTCCTCAGCTTTATTCTACTCCTACTGTTGCGTCGGCTGCGGCGTGGCAGGCTGCGCAGTCGCAGCAGTTGCCGTCCACGGAGACGCTGGTGGTTTTCTACTCCCCCGCGTATCAGCCGATTGGTGAGTGTTCGGATTACATTTCGCTTGAGGCGGAGTGGAAACGTAACGACATGGGTGTGGCGACTATTGTTTTGAAGTCGACGGATCCGCTTGTGCCAACGGTGATGACTTGCGTTAAGACTGTTGTTCCGGTGACGATTCAGCAGGGCAATATGCGCTGGTCGGGCAGGGTCAATTCGTATGCTTACGAGTTGAATAATCGGGAGACTACGGTCACTGTCGAGTTGATTGATGACTTCGCCTGGTTTTCCCGGATCCTCGTGTGGCCGAACTTCCTGTTACCTATCGAAATCCAGTTCCCGGCGAACGCGTTCTTCATCGGTCCAGCCGTCAACGTCGTTCTCACGATGGTGGCGGAGCAGGCGTTCCGTTTACAGTCGGGGTTGTGGGAGTTCCTGAACAACCCTATCGGTACGGTGTTGGGGTCGCAGTCGGAGTGGAACTACTTCTTTGAGAAGTGGAACGCTTTCGGCGGCAACGCCCGGGAAGCATTGCTACTTCCGATTGTGGTTCAGTTCGTTGACCCTATTTACGATACGTCGCCGTGGGTGGCTGTCACTGGTCGTATGGATAAGATTTTTGATCTTGTCAAAGACTTGTTGATGAATTATGGGTTGTCGTTGACCGCGCAGTTGTGGCTGCCTGGGGATCCTCAGCCGGCGACGTCGAGTATGGGTGTGTCGTTCCTTCCGTTTAAGACGGAGTTGACGGCGCCGTGCATCCTTGTGAACTGTGTGGACCGTAGTGGCGTGGTTGGTCCTGCGTCTTCGATGATCAATGGTTTGATTTTGGATGCAGTGGATTTGGAGAACTCTCTGTTGGGGGATACTCTTGCCCCGTTTTTGAATCCGGGTAATGAGTATTTCCCGGCGAGTTTGGGTGTTGATATTGCGCCGCGGCTGGGTGTGAACTTTGTGCCGTCGTGGGTGATTTTCAATGCTGATGCCCCCCAGTACGGGGGGTTGATGAACTTCAAGTTGACTGGCTATCACCCGCTTGCGCATACGGTGGTTGGTGGGGGTAAGAGCCCACAGTGGCTGGACGATTTGATCAATGCGACGCTTGAGTTTCTGATTGACGCGGTTGAGATCACTATCGGCTTCACGGGCATCCCTGATGATTTGCTTAACGGGACGTTTGATGACCTGATTTTGGCTTTCCAGCAGCAGGAGAACTTCCAACGCCGCGCTGACATGGGACCGTACGGTTTCCCCGAGTATTTCACTAAGACCGGGGCGGCGGCATACACCCTTGATGAGTGGTTCGCACTCATGCAGGCGATGTTCGACACTGAAGGATATAACTGCATTCAGTTGACGTGGGAGAACGGTTTCCCGTACACGGTTGGCCAGGATGTGTTTCTGGGCGGTTTGGTGTCTTTCGTTTTGAATCAGCAGTTGTACACCGACTATGTGTACAGCATCAAGTTGAAGGATGACCGGAAGACCCGCGCACAGGTTGAGTGCATTGTGGGTGACGGTAAGCGTGAGGTTAACCCGATTCTTCGGGTGGTCCGGATGGTGACGGGGCTTGAAGAGGTCGTCAATCAGGTGACAATGTCTAGTTAAGGAATAAACTCCATATGGCGATTACGATAGATGGCAACAACCTCATATTTGAGGGGACCATTACCCTGGCGAACTACTCGGGGAACGGTGTTGCCACCCTTACTCTTACCCCTAGTGGTGGGGTGGGGACTATCCCCGGCCTGGTTGCTGGTGATCCTGGTTTGCCTCCGATACTGGATTGGGTGGTTAACACTCTGCCTGCGGGTAGTAGTGCCACGGTTTCGGACACTGTGGTGAATGCGGGCGGTCCGGGGGTGGCGTCTGAGATTCAGGTGACTCTCGGTATCCCCCAGGGCGCTACTGGTGCCACGAGTACGACGATTAGTGCCGCGTCGGATCTGTCTGGTACTGCGGTGGTTGGGGATTATCTGTCGGTTACGGGTACTGGTCCTACTGCTTTTCAGTATGCGGCGTTTCCGTGGGCGAATGGCTATAACGCGACGACTATCAGTAGTGTGAGTACGTCTGGTGCGTCGATTCAGACGTTGTGTTCGATCACTGTCCCGTCGCAGCCGTCAGCCTATTTCCCTCTGTGTTTCGCGAGGGCTACCACGGTGGGGACTGCGAATACGGTGATTAATCTTCAGGCGACACTGGGTTCCACTAGTGGGAGTGTGTTGGGGTTTGATGATGGTTTGTCGGGTGTGGCGACGCAGAAGTTGCATATGCTTCCGGCGTTTGGTGGTTTGTTGACGAGTAGTTATGGGTTGGTGGCGGCTGGTACGCCGGCTACTATCTATTTCGCTGTTCAGCAGACTAACTCTGGTACGAGTGATGCGTGGAGTGTCAATAACGGCACGGTGTCGTGCACGGTGGCTACTCTGCCGGTGTCGTAATGACGTCTCCTATTACCCCCGCTCCGTGGATTCATATTGATCCTACTGCGGCGGCGGATGCGGAGGCTCAGGCGAAGCAGGCGTTGCAGTCGTTGCAAACGTTTTTTGCGCAGGTCGGCCCGGAGATCATTCAGCTGGTTGTGAATGCGGTTTTGAATGCTTTCGGGTTGAGTAAGATCGAGGGCACTGTTGATGAGTTGTTGGCGGCTCTTGAGTCGGCGTTGTCGGATATTCCGCAGGTCAATGTTCATAACTTGATCGCAGCCTTGGGCGGTGTCGGCGGCGCTGTGGATCAGGTGTTGATTGATGCTATCGCTAACGCTTTGGGTCATTCGGGTACTGGTCATACTTCTTCCGATATTTTAGGGTATTTGGAAGCGATTCCTTTCGGGAATGTCACGTCTATTCTGGGTTTGGCGGATCTGGGCGCGGATGTTCAGGCTGTCATTGACAAGATCGTTAACGCTCTGGGGCTTTCGGGCACGGGGCATACTTTGGCGGATCTGCTTGCCCATTTGGGGGCTATCCCGCCCGCGAACATTACTGCGATTCTTGGCACCACCAATCTGAGCACTGACATTCAGGGGATTGTCGATAACATAGCGAACGCTCTGGGGCATACTGGTACTGGGCATACGCTGGCTAATATTCTGTCTTATCTGGGGTCGATTCCTAACGCGAACATCACGAACATTCTTGGTAGCGCCAATCTTGGCGCGGATCTTCAAGCTGTTGTGGATAAGATCGCTAACGGGCTGGGTAACACTGGTACGGGTCATACGCTGGCTAATCTGCTCTCTTATATGGGTGGGCTTGCTCCTGTTTTGGGGAGCGCTAGTTTGGCTGCGGATCTTCAGGCGGTTGTGGATAAGATTTCCAACGCTTTGGGGCATACCGGTACCGGTCACACGTTGGCGAACTTGCTGTCCTATCTTGGTGCTGGCGGGATTCCGAGTGCGAATATCACCAACATTCTCGGTTCTTCTAATTTGGGTGCTGATTTGCAGGCTGTGGTGGATAAGATCGCCAACGGTTTGGGTCAGACGGGCACTGGGCATACGCTCGCGAATCTGTTGACCTACATGGGCGGCCTGGCTCCGGTGTTGGGTAGCGCTAGTTTGGGCGCTGATGTTCAGGCCGTGGTGGATAAGCTTGCTAATGGTTTGGGCCAGTCTGGTACTGGTCATACTTTGGCGAATCTGCTTTCTTACATTGGGGCGATACCCAATGCCAACATTACGAACGTGCTGGGCAGCTCCAATCTTGGTGCTGATGTGCAGGCGATTGTGGATAAACTCGCCAATGGGCTGGGTCAGTCTGGTACGGGGCACACGCTGGCGAACCTGCTCACCTATATAGGGGCGATTCCGGGATCCAACATTGCTAGCGCACTGGCGCAGACCGTGATCCCTTCCCTAACTTCGGGGTGGGCTGGGACGATTGAACACAGCCGGCTGACTGCGATCCTTGGCAGTTCGAATCTTGGCGCTGATTTGCAGGCGGTTGTTGACAAGATAGCCAACGGGCTGGGGCAGACCGGGACCGGGCATACGCTGGCGAACCTGCTCACGTATATGGGTGGGCTGGCGCCCGTTTTGGGTAGTGCGACTTTAGCTGCTGATCTTCAAGCTGTGGTCGACAAGATATCCAATGCTCTGGGGCATACGGGCACCGGGCACACTCTGGCTAACTTGCTGACTTATCTCGGCGCGGGTGCGATTCCGAATGTGAACATCACCAACGTTCTGGGTGGGTCTAGTCTCGGCGCGGAGTTGTCTGCGCTTCTTTCTGGCTTCGCGGCGACCAGTTCGATCCCGTCGCAGCTGAGCCGGCTCAACATCACCGACGTTCAAAGCATCATCGACGCGATCAACCAGTTCTTTAACCCGCTGGCTACTGCGGGGCAGGCTGTTTCCACGTTGGCGGCTAATATTGAGACTGGTTTGCATTCGCTGTTGCCCGCTGTTGTGGATAACGCGGATGGTACTGGGTCGCTTCTGAGTAGCAGTCTTGTTACTTTGCGTTCGGATGGGACTGCGGTTTTCAATGTGCTCGGGACGAGCGCGGCGAATCTTGCGTACACGCTTGTGGATGCGTTGGATGGTACGGCGCAGACGATTGATACGGCGATTCAGAATATTGCTAACAGTACGCATCCTGCTGCGTTGACTGCGCTGTCGGATGTGACGCAGACTCTGTTTGGGTCGACTGAGGTTGGTAGCACTGTTCAGTATCCGGCGTTGCCGAATATTTCTATTGGTGGCGTGGAGTCTGATATTCAGTCCACTTTTGAGGATATTGTTGGCCCGGTGTCTGGTGCGGTTACTGCTGGTGATGTTGGGGCTGCGATTCAGGCTGCTGTCGGTGGGTTTTTTAATCTTTTGTCTGGGCACCCTTTGGTGGGGGCTAGTGTGCAGTCTGTTAATGCTTCTTCGGGGGAGCCGACTGCTAGTTATGTTGCCGCGTTGAACTCTGAGATCGGAAGTTCCGGGGGCGGTTCTAGTGGTGTGAGTGTTTCTGTCGATTTTTCTGGGTATTCGAATTCTTCGACGCTGCCGGGGATTTTCACTGAAACTAACACTGGCGGTACCTGCACGCTGGGTATTTCTAGTGGCAAAGCTGTTTATCAGACAGCGGGAACAACGAACACTACCTGTATCGCGCAGTACAATGTTATTC
>Ga0210383_10004603_pt1 | contig 12197 bp, 7 predicted proteins | sample IncBWC14OmetaG_FD_160072 | JGI IMG/M metagenome (GOLD analysis project Ga0210383, IMG submission 160072) | Forest soil microbial communities from Barre Woods Harvard Forest LTER site, Petersham, Massachusetts, United States - Inc-BW-C-14-O ...
TGCGATCGCGGCCGTCTGTGGTTGTGGCGTCGCATTCGCGGCCAAGCGTTGGCACGAGCGGCAGACACGCGCGTGGGTCGCCGCCGCGGTGTTCGGCTCGAGCCTCTATGGCATCTACCTGCTGAGGCACACCAGCGGCGTTCCCGGCTGGCTGGTCCCGCTCGCCGCCTGTCTTGCGCTTGCCGGACCGCTGCTGAGCATCCGCCAGAGAGTCGCGGTAGGGCGTGTGCGCGGCGTGTCGGCGCTCCCGGCGGTGCTCGCTTGCGCGCTGCTGCTGCCGGCGGTCGCCTCGGCCTATGTGGTGGCGCGCCATCTTGGACCCTTCAACGCGCCGTATGAAACGCCCGCGACCACCTCACAACAGCGCATGTTCGAGCGCGAGCGCGCCATTCTCAGTGGGCTATCGCGTAGGTATCCCGCTGAGTTCGCGCTCGGCACCTACACCTCAATGCTCGCCGGACCATTTGCGCTGGCAAGCGGGCAGGAGATCCTCTCGATCGGCGGCTTTCAGGGCGGTGTTCCCTCCCCTACGCTCGCCCAGCTACGGGCGGACATCCGTTCTGATCGTGTGCGTACGTTCCTGATCCCGCTCTCCCCCACCAACACCGACCCGCGGATCGTGTGGATCACGAACCACTGCAGGCGGTTCTCCGGGCCGTCGAGCCATGATCCGGTCAGGCTCGCTCTCTTGGAGTGCACCCCCGCCGAGGCAGCTCGCAGCTAGCGGGAAACGCTTGCCCGGCCCACGGCGCACGACCAATCCCTGGCAGGAAGCGACCGACCCACTTTTTTTGTCGACTCGCTTTCCGTCCGTGCCGTGCCGCAGGATGCCGGGCTCTTTGACGCGCAGCCCCTCGACATCCCTGCGCGCGTGGCAAGCCCGCGCGCTCGACCAGCTTGGCGACTGGCATGAGGGACCGTTTTTGATCTCGGCGGCGCCGGGAGCCGGTAAGACGCGCCCGGCGCTCGAGCTCGCTCGCGATCTGCTCTCGCGGGGGACTGTGAGGCGCGTGGCGGTGCTGTGCCCCACGACACCGCTGACCCGCCAGTGGGCGGCCGCGGCGGCGATCCTTGGCGTGCAGCTGCAACCCGACGCGAGCGGGCCAAACCCGCCGCGTGACTTCCACGGCGTGGCGGTCACCTATGCCCGCGTCGCAAGCGACCCCAGCGGCTGGGCGAAGAAGGTCTCCGCAGACACGCTGGTGGTCGTCGATGAGGCCCATCACCTCGGCGAGGACCTCGCCTGGGGCACGAGCTTTCGCTTGGCGTTTTCGGCGGCGCCTCGGTGGCTGTTGCTGTCGGGCACGCCGTTTCGCTCCGATGCGACACCGATCCCGGGTGTGCGCTACGACCGCGACGGCATGGCTGTTCCGGATGTCTCCTACACCTACGCGGAAGCGGTCGCCGACGGTGTCTGTCGCCCGGTGGCGTTCGTGACCTTCGACGGAACGCTGTCGTGGCGCAGCGGCGATGATGTGATCGAGTCCTCCTTTGAGACGGTCCTGACGTCCCGTGAGGCCAGCCGCCGCTACCGCACTGCGATCTCCACCGAGCTACCAGACGGCCTGCCGCGGATCCTGCGCGAAGCGCACGCCAAGCTGCAGATGCTGCGCACCGAAGGGCACAGCGACGCCGGCGGCTTGGCGGTGGCGGCCGACGCAAGCCACGCCCGCCAAATCGCAAAGCTTCTCGGCGAGGTGACCGGCCACGCGCCCGTCGTGGTGCTCCACACCGAGGCGAACGCCACTCGCAAGTTGCAGAGCTTCCGAAGCTCGCGCGAGCCGTGGATCGTGGCCGTGAACATGGTCTCCGAGGGCGTGGACATCCCTAGGCTGAGGGTAGGCGTGTATGCGACCGCCGCAAAGACACCGTTGATCTTCCGCCAGATCGTCGGGCGCTTCGTGCGCACGCTGCCCAACCGCGCGCCAGAGGCGAGCTGGCTTTACCTGCCCGCCGAGCAGACGCTGCGCGGCCATGCCTCGCAGGTGGAAACGGAGCTGCGTCATGTGCTCCGCCACGAGGAGCCTGAGACAGACTGGGAGCAGCCACCTGAGCGGCGTGCCAGCGAGCCATCCCCCGCGGCGGAGTTCGTGCCGCTGAGCGCCGAATTCGCCGATCAGATGACCCTCTTCGGCCCGCCTCAGCGTGCGCCCGCGGTGACCATCGCTTCACCACCGGAGCCCGAGCCCGAAGCTGTCCCCGTGGCGGCGTTCGAGCGCCGTGCGGCACTGCGCCAGGAGCGCAGCCGCCTGGTGGGTGAACTACACCGTCGCGATGGTCGCAGCCATCGCGAGATCAACGCCTGGCTCAACCGTGCGGTTGGTGTCGAGCGTGTCGAGGGCGCCAGCATCCAGCAGCTCGAGCGCTCGGTCGCGGCGCTTGTTCGCGAGTTGACGCGCAGCAGCCGCAGAGCCGCGGCGGGCTAGCCACGTCAGCCGTCGGCGTTGACGCGCTCGATCAGCTCCACGAGCACCCGCTCAGCATCCTCGTTTGCCACCTGGCAGGTACCGGCCGCCTCGTGTCCGCCACCGCCGTAGGAGAGCATCAGCGCGCCCACGTCGGTCTTGCTGGAGCGATCGATGATCGACTTGCCCATCGCGAAGACGGTGTTCTGCCGCTTTAGTCCCCAAATCGCGTGGATCGACACGTTGCATTTGGGGTGAAGCGCATAGATCATGAAGCGGTTGGTCGGGTGGATGACCTCCTGCTCACGGAGGTCCAGCACCACAAGGTTGCCGTGGACTGTCGAGTTCTCGAGCAACTGCGCCTGTGCCGCTACGGCGTGCTCGCGGTAGAGGTTCACCCGCTCGACCACGTCTGGCATCTCGAGGATCTCCTCCACGCTGCACTCCAGGCAGGCGTCGACCAGGTCCATCATCAGCTGGTAATTGGAGATGCGGAAGTCGCGGAAGCGACCGAGGCCGGTGCGCGGGTCCATTAGGAAGCTGAGCAGGATCCAACCGGTCGGCGTGCGGATCTCATCGAGTGAGAACAGCGCGCTGTCGGCTTTGTCCACGGCCTCCATCAGCGACTCCGACACGCGCGTGAAGCGCTCGGCGCCGCCGAAGTACTCGTAGACCACGCGGGCCGCTGAAAGCGCCCCGGGGATGATCACGTGATTCTCGGGCGTGTTCTCCAGGCGCAGCGTCTCGCTCTCGTGGTGGTCGAATGCGAGGCGCACACCGGGGACATATGGAAGGTTTGTGGTGATGTCGCGATCGGTGATCTCGAGCAGCCCGTCTTGCATGTCCTTCGGGTGGACGAAGCTGATCTCCTCGAGGATCTCCAGCTCCTTCAGCAAGGCAGCGCAGACCAGCCCGTCGAAGTCGCTGCGGGTAACAAGGCGGCACTTCTCGGTGGTGCGTGTTGCCATCGAAGCTCGATTCCTTTCGCGTGAGGTTCAGAGCACCCGTCGGCAGATCTGGCGCAAAACCTGAACGGCGAATGTCAGTCCGCAGGAATCGCCGCCCGTGTCGCGGATACTCTGCGGCGCACGGTGAGCGACAGCGCAGAGCAGCTGAAGGCCGGTCAGCTGGGCACGGTCGACGTGACGGCCTCGACGGTCGCCAACATCGGGCCCGGCATCGACTTCTACTTCGCGTTCGGGGTGATCGCCGTCACGGCCGGCATCGCCGCACCGCTGACGATCCTTGCCGCGGGCCTAGCGGTCGCGCTGCTGGCGCTTACGGTGGCCGAGTTCACCAAGGCCGAGCCCTCCGCAGGTAGCTTCATCACATACGTCGAGACCTCGCTGGGAGCGCGAGCGGGCGTTGTCGTTGCTTTGCTCGTGGCGGTCGGATATACGGTCGCGATCGCGGGCGTGTTCACAATGTCCGGCGGCATGGTGTCGTTGACGCTCGCCCACTACACCTCGTGGCAGCCACCGTGGGAGCTGCTGACCCTGGTGCTAACCGTGGGCGCCATCTGGCTGACCGCGCGCGGCGTCAAGCTCTCCACCACAGCTGTGGGCTTGGCTGTGCTGGTGCAGGTGGCGATCATGGTGCTCGTCTGCGTGATCGTCCTGGTCGACCGGCGCGCCCACCTGTCGACCACGCCGTTCGCCTGGGCTCACGTCAAACACGGCCTGACGGGGCTATCCGCCGGCTTTCCGCTTGCCCTGTACATGCTCATCGGCTGGGAAAACGGCCCGGCGCTGGCGGAGGAGGCCCGCGATCCAAAGCGCACCATTCCGCGAGCCCTCTACATCTCGGTCGCAACGGGTACGGCTCTGTTCGTGCTCTTCGCGTACGCCACCATCACAGGCTTCCATTACGACGTTGCGTCGATCGGTCGCGCATCTGTCCCGTTCCTGAGCATCTCCGACCGCTATCTCGGTGGTGCGGCTGTCCTGGCCTGGGGCGCCGGAATCGTCTCCGTGCTCGCGACGCTTGTCGCCGGCGTGAACTCCCAGGCGCGCATGCTCTTCGACGGTGGGAGATCGGGGCTGCTCCCTTCACAGCTCGGCCGTCTGCGCCCTTCGAGCGACGCGCCGGTCAATGCTTTGGCGACGATGGCAGCGGTCGGGTTGGGGCTGATCGCGATCTGGTGGTTCTCGCACCTGATCGGCCTCGACGACGGCTCTACCAACCCGGTTTCCCTGTATGCCGAGTACTCGACGATGGGCACGATCGTGATTCTGTTCGTCTATCTCCTAACCACATTGGCCCTGCCTGTGTTCATGTGGCGCCGCCACCGCCACACCTTTTCAGCGCTTCGACACGTCGCCGTCCCAGCAGTGGGCGCGCTGACGCTCGTCGTCCCGTTCGTGGAGCTCTGTAAACCGGGGCAACCTGCCCCCTACAGCGAGTTCCCATACATCGCGCTGGCGATCGTCGCGGTATCCGTTCTTCTTGCGTGCCTCGTCGTCCATCGCCATCCGTCCGCCGGGGCCGGCGAGGGAACCGCTTTCTCCGAGGCGCCGCGCCCGGAGCGATCCCACACACCCGGGTAGTTCCCGCACTTTGCGAATTTTTGCCTGCACTTTGGTGCAAGTAACCTTGACCGCCAAAGCGCGACTTTTTACGGTCGCTCTCAAGGACCGTCGTCTGTCGTGAAGCTGACCCCACGAAGGGGTGTTCTGCTTTGCCTCGGCGTTGGCTCGCACGCTTGATCAGCTGCCGACTGGGTTCCCAGTCGCGCCCAAAAAACTTCTTCCAGGGGGAAAAAGTGCCTTCACATCGCCGTTACCTGCTGATTCGGCTGCTGCTCGCGTGCGCGGCCATTACTCTCACCTGTGGATTCTTCGCAGGCCAGGCATTGGCCGCGGCGCCGCCATGCGCCGACCTGTACCTCGAAAACGTGTCCGTGTCGCCGACGAGCCCCGTCGTGGGGATGCCGGCGACCGTCACCCTCACGGTGCACAACGGTGGCACGTGCGCGGCCGGGGGCTTCGTAACGCAGTTCAGGACATCGCTCAAATCGCAGACCGGCCCCTCCGAATCGATCAACAGCCTCAACGCCGGCGAATCCAGGACGCTGGAACTCCCGTTCGTGTTCACGGCCGCGGGCAACTACGAGGCGGTCGTCGAAACCGACACCGGCAAATCCGTCTCAGAAACGAACGAAAAAAACAATCTTGAAATCCTGTCGATCACGGTGCTGCCTCCCGGAATCAACCTGGTCCTCGAAGAATTCACGGTCAAACCCGTCGAATCCGACCCGACTGAATCGGTCGTGCAGGGCCGTCCGGCGATCGCCACGATCAAGGTCACCAACACCGGCAATGTTCCGGCAGGGACATTCGTCGTGTCGTGGACCCCGTACGTCTTCGGGAAACCGTTGACGAAGACCGTCAGCGGCCTCGCGCCGGGCGAAAGCACGACCGTGACGATGGAATACACGTTCCCGACGGCGACGACGGTCACGGGAACCGCGCTGGCCGACTCGACGCATGTCGTCAAAGAGACAGACGAGGCCGATAACTCGAAGACGCTGAAAACGGTCGTGCAGCCGCCGCTCCCGAATCTGCGGGTGGCGAGGGTGAGCGACTACCCGGCGCCCGCCGGAAGCGAATCCGAGCAGGAAGTCGAAATCGAAAACGACGGCAACAGCGCCGCCGGCGACTTCGTCGTGACCTGGAAACCGGGACTGCTGGTCGCCCAGCAGTCCCAGCAGGTCAACGGGCTCGGCGAGGGCGAACGCACGATCGTGTTCTTCACTGAGAACTTCAAAACCGCCGGCACCTACAGCGGGACCGTGACGCTCGACAGCACGCACGTGATCAAAGAGGTCAACCCCAACGAACAGACCGCGAGCACGCTGTTCGTGATCCCGGGTGCGACCGTCGATCTGACGATCACGGGCCTGACGATCGAACCCGAATACAACCGTTGCGGCTGCGATTGCAACAACTGCGACAGCGTCAAGCCGGCCTACTCGTCCTCGACGATCGTGCAGGCAGTGCCGGACAGGGTCACCGTTGACGTAAAGAACCTCGGCAACAGCCCATCGCCGAGCTTCGTGACGAGCTGGAACCCGAGCGCGAACAGCATCATCGTGCCCGGCAACCAGACGCTGACGCAGGAGTCCGGTCCGCTCGGCCCAGGCGAAGAACGCGAACTGGAATACCACTTCACGTACCCGAAGCCCGGGAACTTCCGCAGCGTCGCCGAAGTCAACGCCTTCAAAACCGTCAAAGAAACAAACGAATCGAACAACCAGAAGATCCTCAACGTGACGGTGGAACCGGCGCGCATCTACCTCGAGTTCGCGGGGCCGATCACCCCCTCGCCGAACCCGCTGCACTACAAGGAAGCCGGTACCGAGACGGTCAAAGTGATCAACTACGGGCCGATCGCCACCGGCTCGTTCGCGGTCCAGCTCGAACCCCAGGAAAAAGGCATCAAGCAGACGAAGATCGTTCCCGGCCTGAACGTCGGCGAAGAAACGACGCTCACCTACACGGTCACCTACGGCAAAGCCGGGGCCTACACGGCGACCGCGGTGATCGACCCGTTCGACCAGGTCGTCAAGGCCTTCGAACCCGTTGAAGAGAGCGAAACCATCAACGTCGCACCGGTCAACCTCGGGTTCGTCGGAGGGATCACCGTGAACCCCAACCCGATCTTCTCCAAAGAAGCGGGTACCGAGAGCGTTACGGTCCGCGACTTCGGGCCCGGCGGCACCAACGGGCCCTTCTCCGTCCAGCTCGAACCCAAAGAAAAAGGCGTCAAGCAGACCAAGGTCGTCTCCGGTGGCCTCAAATCGGGCGAACAGATCACACTCACCTTCCCTGTCGAATACGGGAAGGCCGGGTCCTACACCGCCAAAGCCGTGATCGACCCGTTCAACCAGGTCGACAAGACCACCACCCCGGACGAAGAGTCAGAACCCATCAAAGTCGAAGCCACATCGGCGAGCCTGAACGTCAAGCTGAACAACTTTCAGGCGTTGCTGACCCCGGGCGGGTACGAAGAATGGAAAGTGATCGAGCTCGCCAAATCGAAGGGCTATACGTGCACGTTCGAATTCGAAGACGCCGGCAAAAAGATCTTCAACAAGACGCTGGAAAACATCGGCTGCGATGAAACCGGTGAACAGTACGAAGAAAACGAAATCGAAAACTATCCCTCGCCGGTACTTCCGGCGAACCTCCACCTGAACGTCACGACCGAAGAAGGCGGGCCCGCCATTGCGGCCTCGGTCGCGCTCACGCTCGACAAGAACATTTTCGGTGACATCGTAAACTTCGGGTTGCCCGGGTTCACCACGTTCATAACAACGCCGAGCGAATACCTGCACCCGAGCGGACCGAAGACAGTCGAAGGCACGCACTGCGCCGAATCGAACAAAACCGAAGTCAACAAAGGCCACTGCTACAACGCCGAATACGAACTCGAACTGCTCTCGCACGTCGGTATGGCGGCGGTGCCGCAGGCGGTGCCGCTACAAACGCTCGCGAGCGACGAGAGCTCGGTCAACCAGAGCGCCTCTGAGATCGGCTCGCTGTGGAATGAAGCGGGCGCCTATGCGGCCACGCTGAGTGACAAAAGCGGCCTGCGCGTGCACCTCACCCAACGCAAGCGCTAGGAGCGTGGGTCGTCGGAACCCGGATCGGCGCGGTCTTTACTGCACGATCCGGGTTAGTGAGCAGCGCTGCGCAAGCATCAGGCGGATCCAAGGTCAGCATCAACACCAGCACGGTCGGCCCGTAGTGCCAAGCCTCCTACCGACCCAAAGGCGCGACATGCCTCTGGGTCGGTACGGTGGCGCGGGGCGAGCGCCGTAGGCGAATGCGGCAAAAGGTGCGCCGGCATTTCCGAGTAGGCTCGGTCGCGGTTGCTCTGATTGCCCTCCTGGCCGCGCTCGGCGCGCCGCGGGCAGGCGCCGAAGAATTCGAACAGGAACGCCAGCGCGCATTGGCGCTCGGCTTGCAAGCCTATGAATACGGGCAGCCGCTGCTCGACAGCGAACGCATCTACAGGACCGCCACGAGCGTCACCGTCCCCGACCATCTCGGGGACGCTCCGCTCAACCAGTTCTCACATTTTCTCGAACTGGCGACTGAACGACACGGCGTCGTCGCCCCCAACGTCGACACACTGTACTCGACCGCCTGGCTCGACCTGACAGCCCAACCGATCGTCCTACACTACCCCGAAGACAGCCGTTTCAACGTCGTGGAGCTGCTGTCCCCCTATACGGAGGACTTCAGCAACATCGGCAACGGCGCCGCCGACCTCTTGCCTCCGGGTGACTATGTGATCGCCGGCCCCACCCAGCTCGTCGGTCGAGAAACGAGCTTGGGGCTGAAGGTGATCCATTCGCCCTATGCACGCGTGTGGATCATTGCCCGCACGCTTGCCATGAGCCATGAAGATCTCGCCAACGCCCTCGCCGTGCAGGAAGCGACCAAGCTCGTACCCATGAACAGGTGGAGCTCAGAAGGGCTCGCCTACAAGCCAGCGCCGCCGACGACGCTCATCACCTCGCCCTGGCCTTACACGATTCCGGGCGCTGCCGGGGTGTTCCCGCTCAGCTATTGGGCAGCACTCGGCCGAGCGCTCAAGCAGTTCCCGCCGCCGGCCGCCGACAAGCCACTGCTTGAACAGCTGGCCAAGCTCAACATCGGTGCCGGGCTGAGTCCGACCACGGCAAACAGCAGCGAAGGAACCCTCGCCGGGCTGATCGAAGCTGTCAGCCTCGGCCCAATTCAGGTCACGGGGGACATCGAAGCCCAACTCAACGAAGGCTTCGCGGCCCACAACGGATGGCTGGTCGGTGACGTCGGCAACTACTCGACGAACTACAAGTTGCGCGCCATCACAGACCGGCTCGGCATCGGCGCGCTCACGCCCAACGTCTCGGTCTACATGGCCGCGCTCACCGATCGCACCGGCGCGGCGCTCACCGGCGGCGTGAGCCGCTATGTCGCACACTTCCCCGCCAGTGACTTCCCCGTGCCCGTGCAGGGCGCGTGGTCGATCACGATGTACAAGGCGAACGGCCGCTTTGTGGAGAACGCGCTCAACCGCTTCGCGCTCGGCGACCGCTCCAACCTCCACTTCAACCCCGACGGCTCGCTCGACCTCTATCTCCAGGCCGTGCAGCCGAGCAGTGAAACGCAACGGGAAAACTGGCTGCCGGCTCCGATCGGCAGCTTCCAGCTGGTGATGCGCCTTTACGGGCTCACCGAAACAGCGATTCCGGGCATCCTCGAAGGCGGGGAAACACCCTGGCAGCCGCCGACAGTACAGCGCTGCCTACTGAGCGGCAAGACCGCCGCGGGCTGGGTCTGCGCGCGGTAGCGATGTTAAGCGTGGGACCTGCGCCAGGCCGTCCGCCCGCGCCAGGCGGTCCGTCCACGCGCCAGGCCGTCCGTCCGCCGCGTCAGGCCATCGCAGTCCACGCCGGGTCAGACCTTCTTCAACGGATGTGCCGTGAGAACCGTCACCCGTGAGCAGACATCTTTGATCTTCTTGAACGTCAGGGTGCTCGCCGAAGTCTTAAATTCGTATACGCCGGCCGACGCGCAGCTTCCCGGGCCGTGCAGCGTGATCCTCGAGCCCGAGATCGTGTAGGTGCCGTGGCCGATGAGCCCGTAGGGCGCATGGAGCACAAAGTGACCTGGGCTGAAAGTGATGTGGTAGGTGCCGTCCAGGCTCCCAGCTGTGTTCACCGTGGTCGCATACGTGCCCGACAACGTTGTCGAAGCCGCGGCGAGCGCGGCTGGAGTTGCTGCGACGATCAGTGCTATTGCCGCGGCGCGGCGGACGTACTTCATGGCTGGCCTCCCTCCGAGGTAGTGATTGGACCATAGCTGCTTCTCCTCGGCACGCTCGCTTGCCACGGAGCCTGCGCGGTGGCTACGAAGATGTCCCGCTCCCCATCCTGGACGGTCGCTGCGGTGCTCGCCCTGCCAAGGTCTGAAGCGTTTGCACGATCAAGTCGCAGCGCGCGCACCACACACTCTCGGGTTTCGGCTGGCTCGATCACCGCATCGATCGCACCCGACGCGAGCGCAGCATCGGGCGAGAGGCTCTCCTCCGCATAGCTGCGAGCAAGCCGGTCACGAAGCTGTGTGCTGCGTGCACCCAGCAGCCGCCGGCCATGAATGATGTCGACTGCGGCATGCGGGCTCATGATGCCGATCTCGGCGCGCGGCCACGCAAATGACGCGTCGGCGCCGAGGTCCTTGGAGTTCATGGTGATGAATGCACCGCCGAATGCCTTACGTACGATGACGGTGACGCGCGGCGAGCGCGTAGCGGCGAATGCGCGAAGGAGACCCGCCCCGTGGCTGATCACCCCAGCTTTCTCCTGCCGACTGCCGGGCATGAAGCCCGGCGTGTCAACCAGCACGAGCATCGGAATGCGAAAGGCATCACAGGTAGATATGAACTTCCTGCCCTTCTGCGAGGCCTCGACGTCGATGATGCCGCCGCGATGGCGAGGCTGGTTGGCGATCACGGCGATCGAGTGTCCCTCCAGGCGCGCAAAGCCGCAAACCATGTTGCGAGCCCATTGCTCTGAGACCTCACGGAAGTGACCGGCGTCGACCAGCCTCCTAATCAGCTCCCGAATGTCGTAGTAGCTACGACTGCTGGCCGGTAGTACGCCTGCTGGATCGCCTTCGGCGGGCGCCTGCGGCGGCGCCACGGGGGCGGATGCAGACACGTTCTGTGGCAGATAGCCGAGTAGCTCGCGCAGCAGTCGCATCGCATGGCGGTCGTCCGCGGCAACAAAGTCACACACGCCATTGCGAGCATGCACCCGCGTTCCACCAAGTGCCGATGCCGTGACATCCTCACCGAGCGCGCGCTTGACGATCCGCGGGCCGGTCAAGAACATCGAGGACTTCTCAGTCATCATCACGAAGTCGGTTAGCGCCGGCGAATAGCAAGCGCCGCCAGCCGAGATGCCGGTGATTACCGATATCTGGGGCGCGCGACCCGACAGCGCCACGTTCTCGTAGAAGATCCGTCCGAAGCCTCCCAGTGCCGCAGCACCTTCTTGCAGGCGCGCTCCGGCTGACTCTAGGAAACCGACAAGGGGAACCCGCGCCCGGCGGCTGTGCCGCAGCGCGCGAACGATCATTTCGGCCTCGGCTACGCCAACTGAACCCGCTGATACCGATGAATCTTGGGCGTAGCAGACGATCGTCCGTCCCCCGACCCGGCCCCAGGCGGCATGAACACCGACCTCGGGTCCAGCGGACAGCGAAGCCGGCTCGAGCGGATGCAGGCTCCTCGGATCACACAGCAACTCGAGCCGTTCGTGAGGCGACGGGCGGTCCATTTGCAAAGACGACGACAAAGGAAAGAGCGCCCCCGTGGCGAAGAGAAGTAGCGGACATTGCTGCCCTGGCTTCAGATGCCTGGCCAGTAGCGAAGGCAGTACCCGGCATCCTGATCCGTGGTAGCCGGGCTCAGGTTAGGGTCGGCCACGACGTCCGGTCAATGCGGTTTGCACCTTTGGGCAACATTCACTTCGCCCGCTTGACCGCCCCCTCCGCGTGGGCCAATGTCCGCCGCAAAGTCCGCAGTCGCGGATCGTTAGTTAAGCGCAAAATCCGCAGTTGATGCTTCTCCAACAGACCGGAGGAGTCAAATCGGGGGACCTCGGCTTGTTCGAATTCATCGTGATGTGCCCCACCGGCTCGCTAGACGCCGCCGTTCCGATCGCCGGCAGCCGCGCTGGTGCTCTAGGCGTCGTCAACCTTGAGTTCGCCGTTGACCTCGAAGCGGGCCTCGTTCAGC
>Ga0210383_10004604_pt1 | contig 12195 bp, 12 predicted proteins | sample IncBWC14OmetaG_FD_160072 | JGI IMG/M metagenome (GOLD analysis project Ga0210383, IMG submission 160072) | Forest soil microbial communities from Barre Woods Harvard Forest LTER site, Petersham, Massachusetts, United States - Inc-BW-C-14-O ...
CAGGTCTCCTTACTTGGCAGCGGGTAGCTCAGCGTGATACTCCACACTGTCGGCGGTCAGTTCCATGAAGGCGTGCTCCAGCGACGCCCGGGTCTGGGCGAGGTGGTACAGGCGGACGCCCTGGGTGAAAGCGAGATCGGACACCTGGTCCTCGGTGAGGCCGCAGACCTCGAGCTGCCCGTCGTCGCCGACGGATGCGAGCGTGCCGCCGGCGGCCGCGACCGCCTGGGCCAGCGCGTCGGGCTGCGGGGTCCGCACCCGGACGGCCTGGCCGGAGCCGCGGGCGATGAACTCGGCCATGCCGCAGTCGGCGATGAGCCGGCCGCGCCCGATGACCAGCAAGTGGTCGGCGGTGTACTCCATCTCCGACATCAGGTGGCTGGACACGAGCACCGTGCGTCCCTCGGCGGCCAGCGACCTCATCAGGTTCCGGATCCACAGGATGCCCTCGGGGTCCAGGCCGTTGACCGGCTCGTCGAACATCAGGATCTGCGGGTCGCCGAGCAGCGCCGCGGCGATGCCAAGCCGCTGCCGCATGCCGAGCGAGAAGCCCCGGGACCGCTTGCGAGCCACGTCGGTCAGGCCGACCAGGCCGAGCACCTCGTCGACCCGGCGCGGGCCGATGCCGTTGGTCTGGGCCAGGCCGAGCAGGTGGTTGCGGGCGGTGCGACCGCCGTGCACGGCGCCGGCGTCCAGCAGCGCGCCGACCTCGTGCATCGGGTCCGGCAACTGCGCGTACGGCTTGCCGTTGACGGTGACGGTCCCGGCGGACGGGTAGTCCAGGCCGAGGATCAGCCGCATGGTGGTGGTCTTGCCGGCCCCGTTGGGGCCGAGGAACCCGGTCACCAGACCGGGGCGGATCGTGAAACTCAGGTCGTTGACCGCCGCGGTGGAGCCGTAGCGCTTGACGAGCCCCCGTGCTTCAATCATCGGGCATCCCTTCGTAGCGTGGACAGGCAAAACGCTACGGACGGGGCCCGGCGGGCGGCAGTGGCCTGCCACCCATCTTCGACTGGGGGATATCCCCTAGGAGATGATGGCCGGGTGAAGCCTGTACTGGATGGCACTGTCGCACTGGTGACCGGGGCGTCGAGCGGCATCGGTTCCGCGACGGCGACCGCGCTGGCCGCCCAGGGCGCGGCGGTGGCGCTGGCGGCCCGGCGCGGGGACCGGCTGGAAGCGCTCGCCGGCGACATCAGGGACCAGGGCGGCACCGCGCTGGTGCTGGAGTGCGACGTCACCGACGAGCAGCAGGCGACCGGCGCGGTGGAGCGCACGGTCGCCGAACTGGGCCGTCTTGACACGCTCATCAACAACGCCGGCGTGATGCTGCTCGGTCCTGTGGTCGGCGCGCCCCTGCCGGAGTGGCAGCAGATGGTGCAGCTCAACGTGCTGGGCCTGCTCTACTGCGCGCACGCGGCATTGCCTCATCTGCTGCGTGCCGCGCAGGACGGGCCGCGCCAGGTGGCTGACATGGTGAACATCAGCTCGGTGGCGGGCCGGGCGGCCCGTAACGGCAACGGTGTCTACTCGCTGACCAAGTACGGCGTCGGCGCGTTCAGCGAGTCGCTGCGCCAGGAGGTCACCAGGCGGTACGTCCGTGTCTCGCTGGTCGAGCCCGGCGCGACCGCGACGGAACTGGCCAGCCACAACCGGCCCGAGGTGCTCGAGAGCATCCGGAATCAGTTCGGGCAGCGGATGGAGGCCGCAGACATCGCCGACGCGATCACCTACATCGTTACCCGGCCGCGGCATGTCACGATCAACGAGATGCTGATCCGCCCCACCGAACAGGAGCGATAACACTCCGGCGTCGGCTAGGCGTCGTGGAAGACCAGGCCCAGGGCGTGGCGGCGGCCGGAGCGGACCGTGCTCACGCCGTGGCGGACCGGGGCGGCGGACCAGCCCCGGGCGCTGCGCACCGGGCGGTCGCGGGTGGTGAAGATCAGGCCGTGGCCCTGGGGCAGCACGGTGGCGGTGCCGCGGGACTGGGCCCGGGGCCGCTGCTCGACGAGCAGGAACTCACCGCCGGCGTAGTCGGTGCCGTGCTCGTCCAGGCCGATGACGACCTGGAGCGGGAAGACCAGGTCGCCGAACAGGTCGCGGTGCAGGGCGTTCCAGTCCCCAGCCTGGTAGCGCAGCAGGATCTGCGCGCTCTTGACCTGCCCGGCCCGGTGGCACATATCCAGCCACTCCTCCAGGGTGTCCGGCCACGGGGCGGGCCGGCCGAGCCGGACCGCCCAGCTCCGGGCGATGGTGAGCAGGTGCGGGTAGAACGCCTCGCGCAGCGCGCGGACCGTTTCGGGCAGGTCGTGGGTGAAGTACTGGTACTGGCCGGAGCCGAACCGGTGCCGGGCCATGTCGATGGTGGACCGGAACAGCTCCGGCCGGTCGTACAGGCCGGCCAGGTCCCGGCACTGCGCCGGGGTGAGGAGCCGGAGCGTGACGGCACAGCCGCCAGCGTCGAGGTCGGCACTGATCGCCGGCCAGTCCGCCGCGGCGAGTAGCTGCCGCGGCGGGCCGGCGATGGTCGCGGTGGTCATGACAGGTCCGCGGCTAGCAGGGGCTCCAGCATCGGCTGCAGGGCGCCCTCATGAACCAGGAGCCACTGCTTGCGCTCCACTCCCCCGGCGTAGCCTCGCATGGTGCCGTCTGCGCCGATCACTCGGTGGCACGGGCGGACGATCAGCAGCGGGTTGGCGCCGACCGCGGCGCCCAGGGCCACGATCCGGTCTCGCGGGACGCCGAGCTGGGCGGCGAGCTCGCCGTAGGTGATCGTGGTGCCGTACCGGACGGAGTCCAGGGACTGCCAGATGCGCTGCTGGAACGGGGTGCCGCTTGGGGCCAGGTCCAGGTCGAAATGGGTCCGCTCGCTGGCGAAGTACTCTTCGAGCTGCCGGGTGACCAGGGCGAACGCTCCGGGCGCGCGCTGCCAGTCGGCCCCGATGTCCGGCGCGTTGCGCTGGCCGGGGAGGGACACCGACGTCAGCGCCACTCCCGCCTCGGTCTCTTCACCTACTAGGAGCAATTCGCCCAGCGGGCTGCTTTGGGTCTGGTAAATGCTCATACCTAGAAGCTATGGGCGCCAGCGATGCTTAGCTGGCGGATTTCGGACATGGCGATTACCACGGTCCGTTCGGCATAATTTGTCTTTATGTCACAGACCAACCGTCAGGTCCGCCTGGCCGCCCGCCCGTCCGGGCTTCCCCGGCTCGCCGACTGGCAATTCACGAACGAGGCCGTGCCGGACCCGGGTCCCGGGGAGTTCGTCACGGAGATCTCGCACCTGTCCATCGACCCGGCCATGCGGGGCTGGATGAACGCGGGCGCCTCCTACGTCCCCCCGGTCGAGATCGGCGCCGTCATGCGGGCCGGCGGGATCGGCCGGGTCACCGCCTCCCAGCACCCCGGATTCGCGGTCGGCGACTACGTCTACGGGACGTTCGGCGTGCAGGAGTACGCCACCTCCGACGGCCGGGGCGTGCTCAAGCTCGACCTGTCACTGGCCGAGCCCACGGCGTACCTCGGCGTGCTGGGGATGACCGGGCTGACCGCCTACTTCGGCCTGCTGGACACCGGGCGGCTCAAGGAAGGCGACACGGTGGTCGTGTCGGGCGCGGCGGGCGCGGTGGGCAGCGTGGCCGGGCAGATCGCCAAGATCAAGGGCTGCCAGGTCATCGGGATCGCCGGCGGACAGGAGAAATGCCGGCTGGTGACCGAGGAGTTCGGGTTCGACGAGGCGATCGACTACCGGCTGCCGCACCTGCGCCGGACGTTGCGCGAGCTTGCGCCGGGTGGGGTCGACGTGTACTTCGACAACGTGGGCGGTGAGATCCTCGATGACGTCCTGACCTGCATCGCGCGCGAGGCCAGGATCGTCATCTGCGGCGCGATCTCGCAATACAACGAGACCCAGGTGCGCGGCCCGGCCAACTACATGATGCTGCTGGTGGCGCGGGCGTCCATGACCGGCTTCCTGGTGTTCGACTTCGCCGACCGATATCCCGAGGCCATGGCCGAGCTGGCCGGCTGGTACCAGGCCGGGCGGCTCGTCGCGCGCGAGACCGTAGTGACCGGCGGCGTGGAGGACTTTCCCGAGACGCTGCTGAAGCTGTTCGAGGGGGCGAATACCGGCAAGCTGATCCTGGCCCTAGACGGTAGCTAAGACGTCACTGGGGTCCGGTCCATCAGGTCCAGTCCGTGGATCAGGGCCTCGATGACGGTGACGGCGCGGCCGATGTCGGGGGCGCGGTCGGCGATCACGTCGGAGTAGAGGAATCCCTCGCTGACCCGGACGATGGCGAAGGCTAGCGTGGGAGTGTCCACGCGGGCGTCGAACGCGCCGCGGCCGCGTTCGAGGTCGATGAGGTTCTCCAGCGCGTCCGCCATGCCCTGGTGCACGGTGCTGCGGGGCCCGGTCAGCAGGCGCAGCGCGGTCTCCGGGTCGGACTCCAGGAACATCCGCACCGGGCGGTCGGCGCCGATCGCGCACAGCACGCCGCCGATCACCGCGGTGAGCCGCTCCGTCCCGGTCAGGTCGGCGCTGGCCCGCACCTGGTCGGCGAGCAGGCGGCGAGCCCGCCACCATAGCACCTGGTCCAACAGCTGCTCACGGTTGCCGACCCGGCGGTACAAGGTGGCGCGGGCCACCCCGATGCGCCGGGCGAGCGACCGCATGTCCAGGCGCTGCCCGGCCACGAAGGTGTCCACGGCCGCAGCGAAAATGGGCCCGGGAACCATGGCGGGCGGCTGGGTGCCTTGCGGGAGGACGGCTTGGACGTCGGTCATCAGGTTCCCGTGCGCATCTCGGCGGCTTCGGCCAGCAGGACCAGCTCGTCGACCAGGTACCCGGCCAGCACGTCGATGTCCGGGACCAGCTCACGGCAGGCCACCAGGCCGAAGTGCAGCTGGCCCAGGTAGCCGACCAGGGTGATGTTCAGGCCCTGACCGTCGGTGACCACCGACACCGGGTAGTGCGCGATCAGCTTGGCCCCGCACAGGTACACCGGGACGTTCGGGCCGGGGACGTTGGAGATGGTCAGGTTGAACGGCGGCAGCCGGTGCAGCACGCCGGTGGCGAATACGACGCGGGCGGCCCGCGCGGTCAGGGCCGGCGGGGTGAAGTCGCTGATCTGGTCGACCAGGCCCTGCGGGACCGCCGCCTGCTGGGCCTTGGCGATCCTGGTCGCCTGATGCACGATCTCCAGCCGCAGGCCGGGATCGTCGACGTTGGTGGGCAGCGCGGCCAGCATGGCCGACACCTTGTTGCCCAGCGCCCCCTTGCTGCCCGGGTCGCGAACCGAGACCGGGATCATCGCGATGAGCGGCTGGGACGGCAGCGCCTCGCGGTCGGCCAGCCAGCGCCGCAGCGCGCCCGCGCACATGGCCATCACCACGTCGTTGACCGAGACGCCGAAGGCGTTCTTTATCTGTTTGACCGTGTTGAGGTCCACGCTGCGGAACGCGAAGCGGCGATGCTGGGTGATCGGCTTGTTGAACGGCGTCGCGGGGGGGCGTCCCGGCATGGTGGCGATGACCTCGCCGTCGCCGCGGTTCAGGCCCAGCATGCCGCCGACCACCGTGCTCACCACCGGGGCCAGGGTGGGCAGCACCTTGACCAGCTCGTTGGTGATGCGGACGGTCTCGACCGGGCGCCACGCCGCTTTCGCGGCCGCCCTGGCCGCCAGCTCGGGCCAGCTCGGGGCCTTTTCCGGGTGCCAGGGCTTGGCCGGCGGCAGTTCGCGGCCGGCCGGGCTCATGTCGAGCAGAACGGTGAGGAGCTCGGCGCCGGACGCGCCGTCGATCGCCGCGTGGTGGATCTTGGTGTAGACCGCGGCGCGACGATGGGCCAGCCCGGTGATCAGGTAGATCTCCCACAACGGGCGGCTGCGATCGAGGGGCCGGGCATGGAGCCGGCTGACCTGTTCGGTCAGCTGGGCGTCTGATCCGGGCCGGGGCAGCGCGAGCTCGCGGACGTGGTACTCGATGTCGAAGTCCGGATCGTCGATCCAGTACGGCTGGTCGAGGCCGAACGGGACGTTCAGCAGCTTGCGGCGCAGGACCGGTATGAGCGGGAGGCGCTGGGTCAGGACCTCGGTCAGCCGGGCCAGGGTCAGCGGCTTGGGCGCTTCTTTCGGGTCCAGCACGGACAGCCCGCCGACGTGGCCGGTGGAGCTGGTCGTCTCGAGCGCGAGGAAGGAGGCGTCAAGTCCGGTCAGTTGCTGCATGTCCCGGATTCTCCTGCTTAGTTTTTGAAATGGCGATCCAGCCAGTCGCGGATCACGGCGCTGGTGTCGTCGGGGACCTCAAGCATCGGCGTATGCCCGACTCCGGCGAGGATAACGGACTCCCAGCGCGGATTGCGGGCCGCGGCCAGGCGCATGGCCGCCACCGGCACCAGCCGATCGTCCTCGCCGCCGATGAGCAGGACCGGGACGTCGATCCCAGCCATCATCTTGGCGAGACGTTGGCGCCGGCTGAGGACCCGGAGCAGGGACCGGGCCGCAGCCAGGAAGATCCGGGCCCGCGCCGTCGCCTGGGCGGGCGTGGCTGGGTGGCGCTTGGTGCTGAGCGCGACCTCGGCCTGGTTCAGCTCGGGGTCGGCTCGCGACGGGTCGGCGAAGCAGAGCTGGACGAGCTGCTGGACGGCTTTTTCCGGCGAGACGCTCGCCATCAGCTTGGCGACTGCGAATTCGCCCAGGCCCGGTATGGCGTAGAGCAGGAACTGCCCGCTGACCTGCCAGTCGGGTTTCTGCGGCGGGAGCGGGAGGGCAGGGTCGATGAGCACTAGGCCTTGTATCAGGTTCGGGTTGGCCGTGGTTTCGAGGATGGAGATCAAGCCGCCCATGGAGTTGCCGACCAGGATTACCGGCTCGCCGACGACCGTTTGTATCCAGCGGTCCAGAAGGCGCGTGTTGGCCTGGACGGTGGAGTTGGCGCGCAGGCCGGGGGTCAGGCCGAACCCGTGCAGGTCCAGCGCGACCGCGCGGCGGCCCGAGGCCAGGTGCGGTCCGAGCCGGCACCAGTTCAGGTGCGAGCCACCCAGGCCGTGCACGAACACGATCGGCGGCTGGCTTTCGCTCGTGCCTTGACTGTTATCGGTGCCTTGACTGTTATCGGTGCCTTGGCCGTTATCGGTGCCTTGGCTGTTATCCGTGCCTTGGCTGTTATCGGTGCCTTGGCTTTTATCGGCGGTGAACTCGATCCAGTGGACGGGGCCGTCCAGGTCGGTGATGTAGCCGCGCGCGCCCCAGGGGGCGGCGTAGTCCCAGGGTGCCGGGCGCGTGCCGGCCGGGTCAGAGTCGATCATCGGCGGTCCGGGTAGACAGGCCGCAGCAGCGGCGGTGGGCGGAAGGGGTGGTGCTGGCCAAGCGGGACGGCCAGCCGGTCGGCGATCAGCCACAACGTGGCCGGGTCGACACCGAAGCCGATGTGGCTGCAGCGGACCTCGACGTTCTGATGGTTTTGGTTTTCTGGCTCCCTACAGGCCTGCCAGGACACGACGCCGTCCAGGCGGGAGTAGACCGAGGTCGACGGCACGCCGATGGGCCGGGCGCGCTGCTCGGAGGTGGGCAGCCGGGCGCCGTCCGCGTGCAGGTGACTGAGGCGCCGGTAGGGACCGTCGACCCGGCTCTGCCGGCGCGGGTCTTGCATGGCGAAAGGACTGCCGAGGGTAATGACCTGCCGGACGTGCTTGGCGTCCCGGCGGGCCAGTTCCCGCGCGTAGATGCCGCCCAGGCTCCAGCCCACCAGCGAGACCGGGCCGCCGGTACGCCGGGCGTGGGCCAGCAGCGCGCGGGGCATCCCGGCCAGCACCTCCTCGGTGGGCCCGCGGTTGCACCCGAGGTCCCAGCCGCGCACGTCGTAACCGAGCCAGCGGAGGTATACCCGCAGGGCCAGGGTGCTGGTGTCGGAGGCGAGCAGCCCCGGCAGCACCAGCACGCCGTGACCGTCGCCGCGCGGGGCGGTGGCCAGCCAGGGCGCGGCGACCAGGAGCGCGGCCAGGTCGACCAGGCCGCGGACGGGCTCGGTCAGGAACAGCCCGGCCGATGGTCCCTGCGGGTCCTTTGGTTCCTTTGGGCTGGGCGCGTCCGGTCCGGCCGTTTCGCCGGCCGGTTCCGGTGTCGGTCTCCGGACGAAGTAGATCACTGCCCGCTCCGCTCGCTCGGCCACGACCTAGGCACGGTGGTGATACACCTTTAATATATGTCTCACCTACAAGGGGCGTGGGCATGACCTTCAACTTGGCGACCATCCTGACCGAGACGGCTCTGGCCGCGCCGGACGCTGCGGCTTACCGATTCATGGGAACCGCGACGACCTACGGCGATCTCGACGAGCAATCGGGGCGGTTCGCGGCGGGCCTGCGCGAGACCGGCCTGGAGACCGGCGACGTGGTGGCGTTGCAACTGCCGAACGTGCCGCACTTCCTGACGGCCTACTTCGGGGCGCTCAAGGCGGGGATGGTGGTGCTGCCGCTCAACCCGCTGCTGATGGCGCCCGAGCTCGAATACCACCTGGGCGACTCGTCGGCCAAGCTGCTGATCGGATTCGAGGGCATGCACGCCGAGGCGAGCAAGGCCTGCGAGCGACTGGGCCTCCCGCTGTACCTGGTCAGCTTCGGCGCCGCCCCGCTGCCCGACGACGCCCGGCCGGTCAGCGCGCTGATGTCCGGCTCGGCGCTGGACGCTTCGGGCGGGGAGGTCGTGCCGCGCGAGCCGGGAGACACGGCCGTGCTCATCTATACCAGCGGGACCACGGGCAAGCCGAAGGGCGCGGAGCTCACCCACTTCCAGCTGTACATGAACTGCACGATCGCGGGGCAGCTATTCGGCGCTCGCAGCGATGACGTGACCCTGGCCGTCCTGCCGTTCTTCCACGTGTTCGGGCTGTCGTCGGTGATCAACGTGAGCGTTCGGTACGGCGGCTGCCTGTCGATTGTGCCGCGGTTCGCGCCCGCCGATGTGCTGGACGTGATCGAGCGCGACCGGTGCACGGTGATCGGCGGCGTGCCGACCATGCTGCACGCCCTGGCCCAGCAGGACATCACCGACCGCGACCTGTCGGCGCTGCGCGTGGCCGTGTCCGGCGGCGCGTCGCTGCCCGAAGACATCATGCGCACGTTCGAGGGCATGTACGGCATCGAGGTGCTCGAGGGTTACGGCATGTCCGAGACGGCCAGCTCGTGCTCGTTCAACCGGCCCGGTGACCGGCGGGTGCTGTCCATCGGCAAGCCGCTGTGGGGGGTCACGATGCGGGTGGGCGATGCCTCGGACCGGCCGCTGCCTCCGGGGCGGGAGAACGTGGGCGAGATCTTGATCCGCGGGCACAACGTCATGAAGGGCTATCTCGGGCGGCCCGAGGCCACCGCGGAGACGCTGCGCGGCGGCTGGCTGCACAGCGGTGATCTCGGATACGTGGATTCAGACGGCTTCTTTTTCATTGTCGATCGCGCCAAGGACCTGGTGATCCGCGGCGGGTACAACGTCTACCCGCGCGAGATCGAGGAGGTGCTATACGCCCACCCCTTGATTGCGGAGGCGGCCGTGATCGGCAAGCCGGACGAGCGACTCGGCGAAGAGGTGGTGGCTGTGGTGGCCCTGCGACCCGGGTGCGAGCTTGGCGCGGAAGACGTGATCGCCTACTGCCGGGAGCGGCTGGCGGCGTACAAGTACCCGCGCGAGATCCGGTTCGTGGGCGAGCTACCAAAGGGGCCTTCAGGCAAGATCTTGAAGTCCGCGCTGCGCGACGGCGTGTTATGCGTGGTCGGCCCCGCCGGTCCCAGGCAAGCTCGTCTGATGAAACTAGACGCCCATGACCGCGCCCAGCTGGTCATGATCGCCTACGAGACCAGGATCGTTACCCCGAGCTAAGCGACCCTGGGCATGGCTGTGGCGGGCCAGCGGCCTGCTGGTTGGGGCCTGACCGCTTGGGGAGCCGCGATTCGAGCATCACCGACCCGACCAGCATCACGATCCCGAACCAGAGAAACGTGACGGCGAATATCAGCCCGCCCAACACCTGGCTGTCGGTTTGGCTGAGCAACGCGCCCGCCCATACGCCCCCGGTGAGCACGGTTGCGGCAGCGATCACGCGAGCGCCGTTCTTGACCGTGGTGTTCGCTGGGCGTGCCGGGACGGGTTTGCGCGGCGGGACGGGTTTGCGTGGCGGCCGGGCGGCGGGCGGCATGGAGGGAAGATCGGCGCTGAGCGTGGCCAGGTCGGCGTACGTCCGCCCCGCAAGGGCGTGGCCGACCCGCGAATCGAACTCGTCCTTGGTCAGCCGACCCTGGACGAACGCTTCCTTCAGGGTGTCGACCACCTGCTCGCGGTCGGCATGCGAGGCCCGCAGGCGGCTGCGGCTGGCGCGGCCTGCTGCCCGCTCGTATCCCGGTTGTGGCATCACCACCAGCACCTCCTTCGGTGCGATGCATACCAGGGTATTTCGATTATCTCGCGACGGCCATTCTGGCTGGCGGTCAGGCCGGATAGACGGTAGGCGCGGTGGCGTAGGAGCGGCCCGCTGGGTCCATATGCCCAATAATACTTGCATGGAAATCCATGCATATTTATCCTTGCATCATGACCGAGCCGCTGCAGCCCCGCGAGGTACGGGATGTCGAAGAACTCAGAACCCTGGCGCACCCGATGCGGCAGCGGATCTTGCGGCGCCTGCGGGAGGCCGGGCCGGCCACCTCCACCACGCTGGCCCGTGACCTGGGCGAGAACAGCGGGATCATGAGCTATCACCTGCGGCTGCTGGCCGAGCACGACTTCGTGCGCGAGGTCGCCGGGCGCGGGCAGGGCAGGGAACGGTGGTGGGAGGTCTCGCCGGAACCGATGTGGATCCCGCGTGAAGGGCTTAGCGTGGAGGCCCAGGCGGAGGTATCCGGGCTGCGGCTGCCGGGCTGGGCCGATGACCTGGAGGGCTTCGAGCGGTTCCGCGCCACCCGCAGGGACATGGGCGAGTGGGGCCGCGGGACCTGGGTGTCTGGGCGCACCGCGCTCACGCTCACCCGGGAGGAAGCCGCCCGGCTCATCGCCGAGCAGCAGGAGCTGATCGGCCGTTACCAGCGGGAGACCGGGGATGCCCCGGCCGGCACCCGGACCGTGGTGTTCAGGTTCCTGGTCTACCCCGAGCCATCCCCGGGCGATGACGCTGCGCGCGAGCACTCTGACTGACCGTCAAACTCACGATCCGCCTTCATTGAGACACGTTCCGTAACAGGTCGGCGTTCGACGTACTCGGCCCCTCGCGGTCGGCGACGTTAGGCCAGGTAAGCGGTGGGGCCGGTGACGTAGGAGCGGCCGGATGGGGTGTGCCAGACCAGGACGCCCGGTTCAGGCTGCGCTAGCCGCCAGCCTTCGGCTTGCTTGCACTTATGGTGATGACGGCATAGCGGAGCGAGGTCACATTCGCATGTGATGCCACCCTGGTCCCAGGGGACGGTGTGGTCCAGGTCGCAGCGGGCGGCGGGCCGGCCGCAGCCCGGGGCGGTGCACCGGGCGCTGCGGGCGCGGACCAGGTGCTGGAGTTTGCGGCTGGGCCGGTAGCCGGTCTCGGCCCGGGCGTGGTCGCAGTGGCCGCGGGCGATCTGGACCAGGCGGACGCCCAGGCTGCGCAGGTAATCCTGCGGCCGGGTGCCGGGCGGCGGATCGGGGCCGAGAGCGTGACTACTGGTGACAGTGAGGTTGGCGCGACCCGGTGGCGAGTGGCGGCCAGACGCGCAGCCGTGTGCGGCGGCGGTGCCATCGGGGTTAAGGGCGGTGATGCACCAGCGGGTGCGGGGGTGCTTGGCCGCGGCCGCGACGAGGGCGCGGGCGTCGTCGCCGTCGATGAGGCCGAACCCGCCGACCTCGCCGGGGGTCTCGGACATGCCCAGCACCGTCTCGAGCGGGACGGTGATCGTGACCAGCGCCGCGACGCTTGGCCCGGGATCGCTGCCGCCGGCCCGACCAGGCTCGCTGGCCGGAGGCTCGGGGCCGTCGCTGCCGCCCGGGCCGCCGTTCCCGCCGGGACCGTCGCTCCCGCCCGCGCCGCCTGGACCGCCTGGGCCGTCGCTGCTGCCCGGGCCGTTGCTGCCGCCCGGGGCGTTGCTGCCGCCCGGGGCGTTGCTGCCGCCCGGGGCGTTGCGGCTATCCCGTTCCTGGAGCAAGTCGAGGTAGCTGCGGACGCGTAGTTCTTGGAGGGTGCCGG
>Ga0210383_10004605_pt1 | contig 12195 bp, 11 predicted proteins | sample IncBWC14OmetaG_FD_160072 | JGI IMG/M metagenome (GOLD analysis project Ga0210383, IMG submission 160072) | Forest soil microbial communities from Barre Woods Harvard Forest LTER site, Petersham, Massachusetts, United States - Inc-BW-C-14-O ...
ACCATTTCCAATCCGCCGGATCGTTATCTACTGCGGACTCTCCATCTTTTATCTGTTTCTGCTGCTACCGATCGCGTGGCTTATTCTCTCGAGCTTCCGCAACAGTGACTCGGTTCAATCGGGACGATTACTCCCCGCGTGGTCGGAACTGACTCTCCAGAATTACCTTGCAACTTTTCAGATCGGCAACTTTACCACTTACGTGGTCAATTCCTGCGTGATCGCGTTCAGCGTGATGCTGTTGACAGTTTTCCTGGGCAGCCTCGGCGCCTACTCTTTAAGTCGGTTCGCGTTGAGGGGGAAAAAGATTTTCATGATGGCCGCACTCTTGCCACAATTTTTTCCTTACGTACTAATCCTTATCCCTTTTTACGTTCTGATGTCGAACTTGAACCTGGTCGACACCCATGTCGGCCTCATCCTGACGCACACCTCGCTGACGCTTCCATTCGCCCTCTGGATGTTGACTGGCTACTTCAACGCCATCCCGATGGAACTCGATCAGGCGGCGTTAATTGATGGATGCTCGCGCCTTGGCGTGTTGTTTCGGATCCTGTACCCGGTCGCGCTTCCAGGTCTGGTCGTGGCCGGTTTCTTTTCCTTTGTGGTTTCGTGGGGCGACTACCTGTTCGTCTCGATTTTGTCGCAGAGCAACGAAACGCAAACTCTCCCCATCGGTTTACAAACCTTTATGACCAGTCTGCGCGTTCAATGGGGTTTAATCACCGCCGGAACGGTCGTTGCCATCGTACCGACAGTGATTTTCTTTTCGATCGTGCAGCGCCGACTGGTTTCCGGCCTGACCGCGGGCGCTGTGAAGTAATCGACTGATCTTGCTTGTGTCTGAACAAAAATAGCTATGCCGAAGATTACCCTCATTGGTGCTGGAAGCCTGGTCTTCACTCGAAATCTCTGCAGCGATATCCTGCTTGCGCCCTGTTTGCGGGACTGCACCATCAGTCTGATGGATACCGATCCGCAGCGGCTCGAACAGAGCCGCCTGATTGTTCAATCAATCGCCGATCGAAGAAGATCACCCGTCCAGATCGAAGTGTCGACGGATCGCAAAACCGCCATCCAAAGCGCCGACTATGTCATCACCACTTTTCAACAGGGCGGCCTGGAGGCGTACAAGACGGACATCGAAATACCTCAACGATACGGCGTAGAACAGTGCGTGGGCGATACGCTTGGTCCGGGCGGTGTGTTCCGCGCGCTCCGGACCATCCCGGTTCTGGTCGATCTTTGCCTGGAACTGGACGATTTTGCGCCGGACGCTCTGCTGCTGAACTATGTCAACCCGATGGCGGCAAATTGTTGGGCGATTGACGCTGCAAGCGGTCGTCCGCACGTCGGCCTCTGCCACAGCGTTCAGGGTACCAGCGAGATGCTCGCTCAATGGATTGATGTCCCCTATTCCGACGTCACCTTCTTCTGCGCCGGGATCAATCATCAATCTTTCTTCCTCGAATTCTGGCGAGACAAAGAAGATCTCTACCCGTCCATCTGGAAGGCCATCGAGCGCCCGGAGATTTACGGCAAGGAACCGGTCCGGATCGATCTGATGAGACACTTTGGCTATTTTGTCACCGAGTCGAGCGGTCATGCGAGCGAGTATGTCCCGTACTTCCGCAAGAGCGCGGCCATGGTGAACGAGCAGCTCGTTCCGAATTTCACGGACAAGGTAAATGACTGGTTCGATTATGGGCGGACGGGTGGATATCTGCGACACTGTCTGGAACGCCTCCAGAAGTTCCAGCGCGAATTCGAAGAAATCCTTTCGACGGAGCCACCGACAACCCGAAGCCATGAGTATGGTTCTTACATTATCGAGGCCATCGAATCGCATTCACCGATTTGCATCAACGGCAACGTCCCGAATACGGACCTGATCGATAATCTGCCTCACGGTTGCTGCGTCGAGGTTCCGTGCCTGGTGGACGGGAATGGTGTCCAACCGACCAAGGTTGGTACACTTCCCCCCCAATTGGCTGCGCTCAACCGGACCAACATTAACGTCCAGGAGTTGATCGTCGAAGCGGCCTTGCGCGGCGGCACGGAAGCCGTCTATCACGCTGTCATGCTCGACCCACTGACCGCGGCAGTTTGCACATTGCCCCAAATCCGGAGCATGGTGGACGAAATGTTGGAAGCCCAAAAACAATGGCTGCCGCAGTTTTAGCAGTTGTCAGTGTCAGTGCCAGTGCCGGTCATGAATTTAAGCTGCCAACGACCGAGCAGAGACAACGTGGTGAGGCTCAGGTCGTCTACCAGAGAAAATCTGATCGTTGTGTGCCAGCGGCAAACACCACGCTTAATACTACTGACACTGGCACTGGCACTGACAACTCCGCTGGAGGCATCGGCACGGAAATAGTCCCCTGAGCTCTTGCCCGTTCGGCCCAAAACCAATCCGTAGATTGGTTTTGGGCCGAACGGGCAAGAGCTCAGGGGACTATTTCCGTGCCGATGCCTCCAGCGGTAAAGACTTCGAGCAGCAACGCGTGCGGAATCCGTCCGTCGATCAGGTGCACTTTTCCAACCCCTTCATTGAGAGCCTCGACTGCCGAAAGGACCTTCGGAATCATGCCTCCTTCGATGATGTGATGATCGATGAGTTGAGCCACATTTTCTCGATTGACGGTTGGAATGAGCGAATTCGGATCTTTCACATTGCGCATCACGCCCATCACGTCACTGACATAAATCATTTTGGCTGCCTTTAACGCACCCGCCATCGCGCCGGCAGCCACGTCGGCATTGACATTGAGGATTATTCCCTCTTCGGTCTGCGCGATCGGCGAGATGACCGGCACCACTTCCCGATCGATTGCTTCGCTGACGCCGCTGAGCTCCAGTGACGTGACCTCCCCCACAAACCCGACATCCACCAGATTTTTGCCATCAAACTGAGGCGCTAATCGTTTGGCTTTAAAAACGTCCCGCCCGGAAAACCCTTCCGCGCGCCCGCCGAACTGCTGCATCGTTTCGACAATGCGAGGCCGGATCACAGTGTCCAGGACCTCCTCAACGATCTTGATCGTGGACTCGTCGGTGAGCCGGAGTCCATTCACAAACCGCGGCGTCTTTCCAGCCTCACGCATCCGCTGAGTGATTGACTTCCCGCCGCCGTGAACCAACACCGGATTGATGCCGACCGCTTCCAGAAAAACGACGTCACGAAGGAGACGCTCGATCAGGTGATCGTCCTCCATGGCGCTGCCTCCATATTTGATGACGAACGTCTGACCGCGGAACTTTTGGATAAACGGAAGCGCTTCCAGAAGCGCCTCAGCTTTCCCGACCCCGGATTGATTCTGCATTCCTGTTTCTCCCTCTCCTCGATTTACTCGCCCATGTTAAATTTCACGTACTCCGGCGTTAAATCGGTAGTAAACACCTTGTATTCGGCCGAGCCCAAGTGGAGGTCAATGGTAACTGTAAACTTTTTGTTTCTGAGCACTTCCTTGAGGGTTTCCTCCGGAGTGCTGCTTGCCATCCCATGTTGAGCGGCGATAGCGCCGTTGAAAAATATATCGATCATCTCTTCCCGGACTTTTGCCGACGAATAGCCGACTGCATCCATGACCCGGCCCCAGTTCGGGTCCTCGCCGTACCAGGCACATTTCACGAGGGCCGAATTGGCGACGGCTTCAGCGGCCTTTCTTGCATCCTGATAGGTTGCCGCGCCTTTCACATGAACTTCGACAAATTTCGTCACTCCTTCGCCATCTTCAACAATCATCCGAGCCAATTGGCGCGTCACAAAATTGAGCCCGTCAGAGAATTGACCGTATTCTTCTCTATCCGGCTCGATCAGTGCGATACCCGCCTGACCATTCGCCAGACAGATCGCAGTGTCGTTGGTGCTCATGTCGCCGTCGATCGTGATGCAGTTAAAGGACTGCTCCACACTGTCGGAGGTCATCTTTTGCAGGTCTCTTTTCGAGATCGGAGCATCGGTCGTGATGAAGCAGAGCATCGTCGCCATGTCTGGATTGATCATCCCGGCGCCCTTCGCGATACCTCCAATCCGAACACTCTTGCCGTGCAGCGGCAGTTCGACAGCGATCTCTTTATGGAAGGTATCGGAGGTCATGATCGCCTTCGCCGCATCTTCACTCCCGTTCGCACTCAATCCCGCCACCAATCCCGGCATGGCGCCCTCGATTTTTTCGATCGGAAGATCGCGCCCGATCCGGCCGGTCGAACAGACCAGGACCTGCCGGTCTTTCAAGCGCAGTTGCCGCGCGACCGCCTGGGCCATTTTCTTGGCATTCTGGATTCCGGTTGAACCTGTGCAGGCGTTCGCATTTCCGCTATTCGCGATGATCGCTCGTGTATCTGCGGCTCGCAAATGAGCTGCAGAAACACGCACAGGCGCCGCTTTGATCTTATTTGAGGTGAAGGTGGCTGCTGCTACTGCCGGGTAATCCGAAATAATTAAGCCCAGGTCGCATTTTTCAACCGCTCCCTCCTTGATGCCGCACCGAACTGCTGCGGCACGAAAACCCTTTGGCGCGGTAATACCTCCACCGATTTCAAAAAATGTCGATTCCATGGTCGAAAGACGGTCTCACGTGATACAACACGACGAGACTTCTGCCGAGATATTTCGCTACATTCCAAGTCCCAAAGCTTCGTCCCAGCCGTTCATAATGTTTAAACACTGGACGGCTTGGCCGGCTGCTCCCTTCACAAGATTATCTTCCGCGGACATCAAAATGATCCGCCCGGTTCTCGGATCAACCCGCCAGGCAAATTCCAACCGATTCGTGCCGACCACGTCTTTGAGGTCCGGGTATCGACTCGATCCCAGCAATCGGATAAACCATTCCGAACCGTACGCGGTCTCGTACACTTCTTCGAGAGATTCGACGGTCAGCTCGGTCACCGGATCCGCATGAATAGTGGTTAGGATCCCGCGATTGAGCGGGATCAAATGGGGCGCAAATTGGATAATTACCGGCTCTCCGGCAGCGTTCGAGAGTTCCTGCTCAATTTCGGACAAGTGCCGGTGCGATGGCAGACCGTACGGTCGCGCGCTCTCATTGCACTCAACAAAAAGCAAATCCGTCTCCGCTTTTCGACCAGCACCGCTCACGCCGCTCAGGCTGTTTACTACGATGCTTGACAGGCGAATCATTTTTGCGCGGATGATCGGCAGCAGAGGAACCAGAACGCTCGTCGGATAGCAACCGGGAGATGCCACTAGCTTGGCGCCTCGGATCTGATCCCGGTAGGCTTCGGGAAGCCCGTACACTGATTTTTGCAAGAGCGCCGGCGCCGGATGCTTATGCTTGTAGAAATACTCATAGACCTCCGGATCTTTGACGCGGAAGTCCGCGCTGAGATCGATTACCTTGATCCCCTGTTCCAGCAAAGGCACGGCAAACTCCGAGGCCACACCATGCGGAAGCGCCAGAAAGGCGAACTCGATGCCGAGAGGGCGTAGTGACGGAAGGTCAGGTTCAGTAAATTCGAAATTCGTCAGGGGCGAGCGGCGGCCGATCCAACCAAAAACCTCGGAGGCTTTTTTGCCCGCGTATTGGCGGGATGTCAGGCATCCGAGCTCGACCAGGGGATGTTCGGACAGGCGCTTGACAAGTTCTTCGCCGGAATAACCGCTTGCCCCAAAAATCGCGACTTTCGCTTTCTTCATGATGTTGTTAGCGCTCCTGAACGACAGGAGACACGCCCAGTATAGCTTTTGCCGGGCTTGGAGAAAAACCAAAACTCAAAACTGCGTTAGGAGTTTTTCCCGCTGGTCAGCCCCGGACGACGCGTGTATTTTCCACCCCTTTCAAATCATGCCCGAAGATCGTAAATCGCCAGAAGCTCGACAACAAATGACGGAAGTCGAAAGACTGCGACATTCGTGCGCGCACGTCCTAGCGACTGCCATCCTCCGGATTTGGCCTGAGGCGCAATTCGCTGCAGGGCCGCCGGTCGAGAATGGCTTTTACTACGATCTCGAACTGGGTCATCACATTTCGCCCGCCGACTTCGACAAAATCGAGGCGGAAATGAAAAGGGTCGTCAAGGAGAACCAGCCCTTCGAACGGATCGTTGTCACGCGTGGCGAAGCCTTCGGATTGGCCAATGAAGGGCGGTTGGGCGCCCTCGGACCACGAGCGGCGCCGAGCAAATTCAAGCTCGATATTCTGCAGGGGATACCGGACGGCGAAGAAATCTCTTTGTATCGCAATGGAGATTTCACCGACCTCTGCGCGGGACCGCATGTCATGCGGACCGGGAACATCGGGGCATTCAAACTTACCTCAATCGCGAGTGCTTACTACAAAGGGGACGCGAACAATCCGCAACTGCAGCGAGTCTATGGCACGGCGTTCAAGACGCGAGCGGAACTCGAGCAATACTTTCAACAGCTCGAAGAAGCCAAAAAACGCGATCACCGCAAACTTGGCCGCGAACTAGAATTGTTCCATATCGACGATGAGGTCGGACCCGGGTTGGTGCTCTGGAAGCCGAAAGGAGCGATCGTCCGCAAAGAATTGCAGACATTTATCTCCGAAGAGCTCCGGCAACAGGGGTACACCGAGGTGTTCACACCGCATATTGGGAAGCTGGCGCTTTTCCGGACTTCAGGACACTACCCGTACTACAGCGATTCGCAGTTTCCGCCTCTCATCGAACCAGACACTCTGGCCAAATTTGCCGAAGAGGGCTGCTCGTGCGCGGAACTCTCCAATCGGCTAAAACGAGGCGAAATTGAAGGATACCTCCTGAAGCCGATGAACTGCCCGATGCATATTAAGATCTATTCATCGAGGCTGCATTCGTATCGGGATCTTCCGATCCGGCTGGCCGAGTTCGGAACCGTCTACCGATGGGAACAATCCGGCGAGTTGGGTGGGATGACGAGAGTGCGCGGGTTCACACAGGATGACGCTCATATTTTTTGCACCGAAGAACAGGTTTTGCCTGAAATCCAAGGCTGCATTCAACTGGTTTTAAAGATCCTGGAAACCTTGGGGATGAACTCTTACCGAGTCCGGATTGGTCTTCGTAACGAAGACTCCACCAAGTACGTCGGAACCTCCGAACAATGGGAGCGCGCTGAAGAGGCCCTCCGCGAAAGCGTTAAAGCGCTCGCGGTGCCCTTTACCGAGGAACGCGGCGAAGCGGCGTTTTATGGTCCAAAGATCGATTTCGTGGTTAAAGATGTGATTGGCCGGGAGTGGCAGCTCGGTACCGTCCAGGTGGACTACAACTTGCCGGAGCGGTTCGCGCTCACTTATGTTGCACCGGACAATTCCGCGCGAAGGCCCGTCATGATCCATCGAGCGCCGTTCGGCTCGCTCGAACGTTTCTGCGGCGTTTTGATCGAGCATTTTGCAGGAAGTTTCCCGGTCTGGTTGGCTCCGGAGCAGGTCCGCGTCCTTCCCATCTCGGAAAAGCACCTGGAATACGGCGGGTCCATCCTGAGGCTCCTTTTGGATCGGCAGATCCGGGCGACAATCGACGAAACCTCTGACAAAATCGGCGCTAAGATTCGCCTTGCCCAGCTGGAGAAGGTCCCATATATGTTGGTCCTCGGCGCACGAGAAGAACAAGCCGGCGAAGTCGCCGTGCGCAGCCGAAAGAACGGCGATGAGGGAGCCCAGAGTGCGTCGGAGTTTGTGGAACGAATCCAAATGGAAGTCAAGGAACGTCAACGTGATTGAGTGGGCCGCCCGGCGCCCCGGCTGCACTCTTAGGAGATAGGTTTATTCAGCAACAGCAGATTCGAGTCAATGGTCGAATTCGCGCACGTGAAGTGCGGGTGATTCTGGGGACAACCAACGAACAGTTGGGAATAATGAAATTGCAGGATGCCCTGCGAAGAGCTCAGTCCCTTGGGCTCGATTTAGTCGAGGTTGCTCCGACTGCAAATCCCCCGGTTTGTAAAATCGTCGATTTTGGAAAATACAGGTACGACCTCTCCAAACAGGAAAAGGATCGCAGATCGACCGCTTCCAAGCTCAAAGAGATCAAGTTCCGGGTCAATATCGATCCGCACGACTATGGAATTAAGGTGCGGCATGCGGAGCAATTCCTGGACAAAGGCAACAAAGTGAAGTTTCAGCTCCAGTTTCGCGGCCGCGAAATGAGCCACAAAGAACTAGGCGACCTGTTGATGCGACGGTTGAAAGACGACCTCTCTACCATGGGACAGGTGGAGATGGAACCGAAGCTGATGGGAAAGAGCATCAATATGACGATGTCGCCACTTCCCGTGAACAAGAGAAAACGAAAATTCACCGTGGAAGACGAAGAACTCCCACCGGAGCCACCCGATTTGGAGGATTGATGATCTACCTCTCTTGTTCGGCGACAGGACAATAGTGTACCGTCAACGTTTCCAGGTTTGCCTCCGAACCTCACTTGACAGGCCCTCTCCCGGGATGTAGTGATGGCGTCCCGTCATTTTCGAAGGGGTACTCTATGGCTGATACTCAAATCATTTTGAAAGAGAACGTTCCCGGTTTGGGCGCCGAAGCTGATATCGTCAAAGTACGCAAAGGTTTTGCTCGAAATCATCTGATTCCCACCGGCAAAGCCTACGAGGTCACCGCCTCTAACCTAAAGCGTTTGAATCATTTGAAAGGCATGCGCGCAGAGCGGGAAACTCGTGAGCTTAACGATGCTGAGGATTTCGCTCGGAAGATCGGGAAATTGAAACTGGAGTTCACCCTCGAAACCGGCGAGACCGGGAAAGCTTTCGGCTCGGTAACGACCAGAGATATCGAAGAAAAGCTGCAAACGGATTTCGGCATTACGATCGATCGGCACAAGATCGACTTGGAGCGCCCAATCAAGGAAAGCGGAGAGAAAGAGATCTCGATCAAGCTTCATCACGATGTCTCGGCGACCTTGAAGATCGAAATTAAATCCTCGACTCCGGCTGCTCCGGTCCACGAGGAGAGCGAATCGACTGAAGCAAAGTCAAGAGCGAAAAGGAAAGCAAAACCTGTCGCCTAGCAACCGATGGAAATGGTTCTCAAGGTTTGCTAATACCTGTGTAGATTCCCTTAAGCATTGATAGGATAGCCAACCGGGCACGAAGATCAGGTTATTCAAAGGATGGATCTTCACAAGTCAACCCCCGCGCGGGAAGTTCCTCGTTCTCTCCCGTTCAGCGAAGATGGTGAAAAGGGGGTCCTCTGTTCTCTGCTGCTTTCTCCACGGGAAGTAGCGGACTTTTGCGTTCTGCAGCTTCGGTCGGATGCGTTCTACATTCCGGCGCACGGAATTATTTATAATCTGGTGCTCGAATTCGACGAGAAGCACAGACCGATCGACTTCGTCTCGCTCAAGCAGGCTCTCAAAGATCGAAACCAACTGGAAGAGATCGGCGGCCCGGAATATCTCAGCGGCCTCTACGACTTTGTTCCCACCGCTGCCAACGCACGGTACTACATTGATATCGTCCGTGTGAAGTATGTCCTGCGGCGGTTAATCTCCACCTGCAACAGGCTTTCAACTCAGTGCTACGATCAACAGGGAGAAATCGAACCGCTGTTGGATGAAGCGGAAAAAGAGATTTTTGCGATCACCGGAGAACATGTCAAAACCGAAATTGTTCCGATTAAAGAACATGTCATGGCGGCAATCGAACAAATCGAACAATTGTATGAAAATCGCGGATCGGTCACGGGTTTGCCGACCGGATTTATCGAGTTGGACCGGATGACAAGCGGACTACATGCGGGTGAAATGATTGTCATCGCGGCAAGGCCGGCCATGGGCAAGACGGCATTCGCCATGAACGTCGCGGAGCACGTCGCCATGGATATCGGCAAAGCCGTTGCCGTCTTCAGCCTCGAAATGAGTAGTCAGCAACTGGTCCAGAGAATTCTTTGCTCCCGGGCCAAAGTCGATCTGCAGCGGGTGAGGAACGGGTTCCTTTCGGAGCGCGACTTTCCGAATCTGACCGCCGCAGCCTCGCAAGTCGCCGCCGCGAAAATGTTCATTGATGACACGGCAGGTCTCACGGTCACCGAACTACGTGCCAAGGCTCGCCGAATGAAGTCGAAATACGATATTCAGCTTATTGTCGTCGATTATCTTCAGCTGCTTCGATCAATGAGCCGAAGGGCGCAAGACAATCGGCAGTTGGAAATCTCCGAGATTTCGGCCGGAATCAAGGCGCTCGCCAAAGAGCTCGAGCTGCCAATCATCGTGATCGCTCAATTGAACCGGCAACCAGACACCCGCACAAAAGAAGGAGGCCGACCCCGGTTGAGTGATTTGCGGGAGTCGGGTTCAATCGAACAGGATGCCGACCTCGTCGGACTTCTTGTCAGACCGGAGTATTACGAGACCGACGACGAAGCAAAACAGGAACGAGCCGGCGAAGCAGAGCTAATCATCGCGAAGCAACGCAACGGGCCGACCGGCGACGTACCGTTGACATTCTTGAAACAGTTCACGCGTTTCGAGACTCGGGCTCGCGAGCACGCCTAGCAGAGACAAAAAAACACGCCTGCGGATTGCGCCCGAATCTGCACTTGTATTTTTGTTGGAGGCGACCACAATATCTTGGGGTCAGCACTTCGATCATTCTCAACCATGCGATGTCCAAAATGCGGAAACCTTGAAGACAAGGTAATCGATTCCCGTTCAGCGAAGGCTGGAGCGGCTATTCGCCGTCGTCGCGAGTGCCTTGCGTGCCAGCATCGGTTTACGACCTATGAAGAAATTGAGCGTCGCGATTTGCGAGTCATCAAGCGGGATGGACGGCATGAGCCGTTCGACCGGCAAAAACTGCTGGGCGGAATGGTCAAGGCCTGTGAAAAGCGTCCCGTCAGTTACGACGCCTTGGAGCGCGCAGTGGAAGAGATAATCCAGGAATTGGAGCAGGCGTACGACCATGAGGTGCCTACCAACGCGATTGGTATTCGCGTGATGGAACGGCTGCATTCCTTGGACGAAGTGGCCTACATTCGATACGCATCCGTTTACAGACAATTTCAAGATATTGGAGAGTTTATTAACGAGATAGAATCTCTTGGTCGTAAGACCAAACGCAACGCCCTGCAACCGGATCTGTTTGTGCCGTGATAGCGTTACGCGACTCTCTACCGCTCCTTCGACACAGCGAGAATGAGCATTGTGCAATTCGGCAGGAGTGGCTCTGTTTTTGCCTTTACCGAGCTGCGGAGAAAGCCGGCTACAGCCGCTGGTGGCTTGCGGAACATGTCGCAGCGAGCGTGTTGTGTTATCTCTCCGAAACGTACGAGAATAATGTTGTCACGTCGAAACAACTGCGCGAGATCGTCCTATCCGCTCTGCAGGCGATTGGCTACGCCGAGATCGCGCTGCGTCTGGACGCCGTTGTTCCACCATTCGAACTCTCTTTGAGCGATCTGGCAGAAGAGGCGGGCCCAGGGTACGAGTTAGCATTCTTTCGACTGCTGCAAGAACGCATTCAACCTGCCTTCTGCGATCGGACTTCGAGTCTTGATATCTACGGGCTGCAATCGTGTGTGCGGCACTTGCAATCGGTAAAGACCTGGAGCCGTGGATGTTCACAGTTACGGAGCGAAATTGTCAATTTTCTTCGGGCACACCTTGAACGAGCCAACGTGAAAACCGATATCCTCCTCACCATCAGATGACACTGTTCCAAAAAATTGTCGCGCGCGAGATTCCGGCAAAGATCATCCTGGAAGATGACGAATTGATCGTTTTTCACGATATCAACCCACAGGCACCGGTTCATGTGCTCCTGGTGCCGAAAAAGCCGATACCGCGTCTCGCCGAAGCAACGGCGGAGGACGGAATTCTGTTGGGTAAACTGCTGCTCAAAGCCCAGGAAATGGCCAAAGCGCTTGGAATCTCGAAGACAGGATTTCGCGTGGTCATCAATAGTGGACGCCACGGCGGAGAGACGGTTCCCCATTTGCACGTTCATCTTCTTGGAGGACGCCCGCTCACCTGGCCGCCAGGGTAGAGATCGGAAGCGAACTTTTCCCGAGATGGCTTGTATGGTATCCCCGTTCTTCTGGCGCCCATGCAGGCCGCGTCGTCGTAATGGGGAGTTTTCCGGCGTTAAAACGCCGGGCTGAACCCTCTAGACCCCACGGGGCATGGCCTCAGAAGTAAGTAAGGCGTCCCGCCTTACCCTCTTTTTGCAAGCTAACCGTCCCGATTTGCCCGCAGAAGTAAGTAAGGCGTCGTATCTATATA
>Ga0210383_10004606_pt1 | contig 12193 bp, 11 predicted proteins | sample IncBWC14OmetaG_FD_160072 | JGI IMG/M metagenome (GOLD analysis project Ga0210383, IMG submission 160072) | Forest soil microbial communities from Barre Woods Harvard Forest LTER site, Petersham, Massachusetts, United States - Inc-BW-C-14-O ...
CGTAGAGCGCCACGGCGGGCACGTAATAAATGATGAATTTAAAGGGGTATTGGTTACGAGATATCTCCAAACCGTAGGTGAATTGGCGCAGCAGGAGGAAACAGACACCCAGAAACGTGGCCATGGGAATCTTAAAGCCGAGAACAATGAGAGCCAGAGGAATCCACGGGATGGTGGACTCCAGCTCGCGAAAGACGGCACCCGGACTGCCACCGATCAAGACATAGAGATTCTTCTTCCAGCCTTGCCACATCGCGCCGAAGGAGCGGTACATTCGAACACGGACGATTCCCTGCCCCGAACCAAACCACAGGCGAAAACCGGCGGCCTTGGCGCGCTTCGCGAGGGCCACGTCTTCGAGCACTTCTGCGGGGACGCTCGCGTGGCCACCGATCAGATCGTAGGCGTCTCGCTCGATCATCAAGAACTGCCCGTTTGCGGCGGCAGCGGGCGAAGAGGGATCGTTCACGGCAGGGTAGGAGAAGTGCCTTGCCAGCCGACAGTAGACGAAAGGAATGAGCGATTTCTCGTACCAGGATTCGGTGACTTGCTCGGGCGAAAAAGAGATCAGCGCGGCGCTATTCTCTTGCGCGATTTGGAGCGCGCGAGCGGTCGCGCGGGGTTCAAGCTCGGCGTCTGCGTCGGTGAACAGCAGCCAGGGACTTTTGGCTTCCTTCGCGCCGAGAGAGACCGCGTTGTTTTTTCCAATCCAACCGGCAGGGACTTCCTGCGTTTCCAGTAAACGCAAGTGCGAAATTTTGGCTATCAGACTGCGCACAATTTCCGCGGTTTTGTCCGTGGACTGGTCATTGATGACGAAAATTTCTGCGATTTCAGGTTGCCGTGCCAGCGATTCGACACAGGAGGCGATGACCGCTTCTTCATTTCGCGCGGGCACAATGGCGCTAATCGATGGCGCCAGAGAGGCCGAAGGCGGAGGCGAGTTTGACGATTCGTTGGTCACGGCAAAGTCTGGGGCGGACCGGTTTTCGATCCCGGGTCGGATAAGCTAGTATAGCATTCGATGAGAATCGGGCCGAAGATACTGGCTTGGGGAGGTCTGGCGGCCTTCCTCGGGATCATTGTGGTTTTTGCCATGCCAAGTTACCGGCATGGTGAGGCGTCCATCGCAGGGAAGCGCGCGGAAGATTTTAGCATGGAGCTCAGCGGCAAGCCGTCACACCTTTCCGATTTTCGCGGCAAGGTTGTTGTGCTGAATTTCTGGGGCACGTGGTGCCCACCCTGCATCGAAGAAACTCCGGCGCTGAACCGGTTGCAGAAATACATTGAAGCCCGCAACGGGGTTGTTCTGGGCGTCGCGGCCGACGAGGACCCTGCTACTTACGAAGCCTTTCTCCGCGAACACTCGGTAATCTTTCCAACGTACCGCGATCCAGCCACCAAAGACAATCATTCGCCCATCGCGCAATCCTACGGCACGGTCATGATTCCGGAAACGTATATCATCGATCGCCAAGGCAAGATTGCCCGCAAGATTATCGGATTCCAGGAGTGGGATTCCCCGGAAATGCTGGCATATTTCGATTCGATCCTCGGCAAGAGCTGAAGGCTCCCAACCGCAAGAGTTTAGAGCGAGACTTTGCGCAAGCGGAGTGCGTTGGCGATGACCGAGACGGAGCTGAAGCTCATCGCGGCGCTAGCGAGCATGGGGCTGAGCAGCCAGCCGAAGAATGGATAGCAAACGCCGGCAGCGACGGGTATGCCGAGCGCGTTGTAAAGGAAGGCAAAAGCCAGATTTTGTTTGATGTTGCGGATGGCCGCGCGGCTTAGTTTGCGGGCGCGGACGATGCCGCGCAGGTCACCTTTTACAAGCGTGATTCCCGCGTTTTCGATGGCCACGTCGGTGCCCGTGCCCATGGCGATGCCGACGTTCGCCGCGGCTAGCGCGGGTGCGTCATTGACGCCGTCGCCCGCCATTGCCACGATTCGTCCTTGCTCCTGCAGGCGCTTGATGATTTCCTCTTTTTGTTGTGGACGCACTTCGGCTTCGACTTGGTCGATGCCGAGTTGACGGGCCACCGTCGTGGCGGTCTCGCGGCGATCTCCTGTGAGCATTACAATGCGCATGCCTTCAGCGCGCAAAGCGCGAATCGCTTCCGGCGTGGACTCCTTCACCACATCGATTAATGTGAGCCACCCTGCGAAGATTCCATCGATGCCAATGGATACGATGGACGAGGACGCCAGGCCGTCCACGCCCAACCCGCCGTATAGGCGCGATAGAGCGACCGCACGAACGCTCTGGTCTTCTAAAAACCTGCCTGTTCCCGCCACAACTACGTGGTTCGAGACGTTGCCTTTTACACCACCTCCTGGAAAGGTCTGAAAATCGGTGACCGCGGCGAGTTCCAGGCGGTCTTCCGTTGCGCGGCGAACGATGGCACGGGCCAGGGGATGCTCACTCACGCTTTCGACGCTGGCAACAAGCCCAAGCAGACGGTTCTCAGTGAAGCCGCTTTCCGGAACAACTACGATAGCTGCCACTACTGGCTTTCCTTCGGTGAGAGTGCCGGTCTTGTCGACCACGAGGGTGTCGACTTTGGCAAGCGTTTCAAGAGCTTCGGCGTTTCGAACGAGGACGCCGACATGGGCGCCGCGGCCAACGGCGACCATGATGGACATCGGCGTTGCGAGGCCGAGGGCGCACGGGCAGGCGATAATCAGGACAGAGACCGCGGCGATGAGGGCGTGAGCAAAGCGCGGCTCGGGACCGAAGAACGCCCAGCCCAGGAACGCCAGTACAGCCGCGACGATCACGGCGGGCACAAAGTAGCCGGCCACTTTGTCCGCGAGGCGCTGCATCGGCGCGCGGCTGCGCTGGGCTTCGCTGACAAGTTTGACGATTTGTGCGAGAAATGTCTCATTGCCGACACGTTCGGCGTGCATCAGGAAAGTTCCACTTGAGTTCAGAGTTCCCCCGGTGACTTTGTCGCCGGTGGATTTCTCAACGGGCATAGGTTCGCCCGTCACCATCGACTCGTCGACGGCGCTAGCACCCTCGACGATTTCGCCGTCAACTGGAACGCTCTCTCCTGGTCGCACGCGCAGACGGTCGCCCACTCTCACGACCTCGAGTGCCACATCTTTTTCTGTGCCATCAGCCGTGATCAGGTGAGCTTGCTTTGGAGCCAAATTGAGCAGAGAACGAATCGCGCCGCTCGTCTGCTGGCGCGCTCGCAACTCCAGCACCTGGCCGAGAAGAACAAGGGTCGTGATCACAGCTGCGGCTTCAAAGTAGGTTGAGACAGAACCATGCAGGTCGCGGAACGATGCGGGAAAAATCTGTGGAAGAAACGTTGCCACAACGCTTTCAAGATACGCAGCAGCAGTACCCAGGCCGATAAGAGTAAACATGTTGGGACTGCGATGGACAACCGACGCCCAGAAGCGCTCGAAAAACGGCCACCCTCCCCAGAGGACAACGGGCGTCGCAAGAGCGAATTCGATCCAATTGCGCGTGCCGCCGGTGATAGGGAGATTGAAAACGTCGCCAAACATGGCAATCAGCAATACCGGCAGAGACAGTGCTGCACTCACCCGCAATCGGCCCCGCATGGAATCATATTCGGGATCGGCTTCCGCTTCGGCGAAAGCGTCCATGGGTTCGAGAGCCATGCCGCAAATCGGGCAGCTTCCGGGTCCCATCTGCACGATTTCCGGATGCATGGGGCAGGTGTAACGAACCTTTTTTTCGGGCCTCGCCGCTTGTGATTCGACAACTGGGGAGTGATGCGTCGCGTCGCATTCGGCAGGCAGCGGACTACGTTGCTTATCTCCCGTGCCGGGAACGGGCAGAAATTTCTCCGGCTCACGGGAAAAGCGCGCAGCACACCCCGCGGAGCAAAAGTAGTAGTGTTTTCCCGCGTGCTCCACCTTGGCGGCCGCTTTTTCCGGAACAACCATCATTCCGCAGACGAGATCCTTGTGCTTGATGGACCCCTCGAAAATCGGGAGCGACCTTCCAGCTGCATTTTTCGAACCCATTGGGTGATCTCCTTTTTCCAGGCGGAGCTATCGCAAATGGGCGTAGATCAATTCGAGCAGTTCGTTGTACATAGCTTCGGTCTCTTCCTTTTTTCCGCTCTGCAGAGCCTTGGCCGCGCAATGATGGAGATGATTCTTCATCAAGTTGCGCGCCACGCCGCGCAGCGCTTCCTGCACGGAAGCAACCTGCGTGATAATGTCCGCGCAATAGCGGTCTTCCTCCACCATTTTTTGCAGGCCACGAATCTGCCCCTCGATGCGGCGCAAGCGCTTCTGGTTCGCGTCTTTTAGCTCCGGGTCTACGCCCGCAGCCTTGCGTCCGCCGGGGGCCGACGCGCAAGCGCAGTTTGCCAACGAATGCGGGCCGGGTCCCTTATGGCCGCTGTGGAGCTGCTTCCGCGCGTCCGCCACCATGATACCCTCCACCCCTATTTATACCCCCACCCCCTATCTGAGGTCAAGAGCCGGCGCCCGCCAGGGCGCCTCACTTGCGGCGGGCTGCTATAATGCCGATATGACACTCGTCGAAATTACCTACGAACTGCAATCCCCGCTTACGCCAGATCAACTACGACGTCTCGGCGAGTTTTCAAACACTTACGGCCTTCGGCGCTTTCATTTCGATCCGAGTAAGAATCACTTGTCGTTTGAGTACGACGCTTCCCGGCTGCAAGACGCACAGATTGCCCATGTGCTCGGGCAGGCGACCATCGCGGTGGCGCGCAGGGTCCATTAGGCGAATGGCGCACGTGAGGATTGGGCTTGGGGTCGCGTGGCCCGGCGGTGGCTGAAGCCTTCGTTCAAGTGTTGGGGGCGATAGAAAAGGCCAGGAAGGTCTCACCGGAGCGGAATTAAGCGTTAGAAAAAAATGAGGCCCCCGCTTGGGATCGGGGGCCTCGAAGAGTGCGTTTCGTTGTCAGTGCCGTTTTCACACCGACTCGTGGGGTCGTCCATCCTAGCTTCCCTCTCAGAGGCAGGTGGGAACGAATTGCGAAAAGTGGCGAGTGAGCCCCTTCCCCCTCGCTCGCCTCTCTCCTCAACTCATCATGAGAAACGCACTCATGCGCCTTCCTAATGCACGGGTAGCGCCAATGTCCCTGGTGAGCTCGATTCCTAGCAAGTCTTTCATTAGCAAATACTTGCCTGAATTCGAGGATTACCCACACCGCCCCAAAAACGGCCTTCAAGTTCAGTTTGGAACTCTTCAAAAAGTGTTCAGAAGGCGCGACCTCTCCCGCTCCGTGCTGCACCTCGCCCACCGGGTTACAGTACCAAAGTAACAGAATCTTCAGACTCTTCGCGCTATCGGTTTTTTCGCGCCGGGCACGCAGAATTGGCCTATGCGCATGCTCCCCGGCAACCAGCCTCCGCGTACTCTTGGTATCGGGGCCGTGGCTTTGTTTGCTTGTTTTCTTGCCGGATCACTGATTCTCTCGGCGGACACGCCGACGGAGTTGCGCACCGCCACTGTCGAAGCTTGCTATTGCCACTGTCGAGAATCGCAGGCCCACCGGGGCTGCGTGAAGATGTGTGAAATGCCGAAGTATTCCGCCCGGCGATGGGCAACGACCTGCGCAAAACCGCGGCTCAAATTGCCCGTGGAGAACCGCGATGTCGGCCCGCGCTTTCCTCATCCGGGCCGCGACGAAAGAGCACAACTCCCCGCAGCAGCGACTAACAGCTAGGCAGAGGTTGGCGTGCTGATCGCTTGCGCGGCAGACCGCTCGACGGTTTCCGCGGGCGGACCTAGAAGTGTTGCTAGCATTTCCGGAATCTCAAAGATGGCGCGATTGTCGAGGGTTGCGACATTTTTCCGAAATTCCGCCAGCCTGGCCGGTTCCAGCATGTGGCGCACTCCCTCAACGACTTCGCGAAAGCTCTTCAAGACAATGCCGACTCGCTTTTCAATGACCCAAGCCGCGTTGTAGCGCTCCTGCGGGAGCGTCCAGGCGTTCGATTCAATCAGCACTGGCAGCTTGCGAACCATGGCTTCGGCAATACTGCCGGGGCCCGGCTTGCCAATCAAGAAGTCCGCGGCGCGCATAAGCTTGTGTATTTCCTTCGTGAAACCAACAACATGCACGGGCATTTTCCATTTTTGAGCTCGTAGCTTTGCCGCCAGGTCTTCGTTGCGACCGCATATCAGCATCAGCTGTACAGGAAGACCAGCCGCATTTAACCGCTCGGTTAAGTCGTACATCACCTTGGAGCCATGTCCGCCGAAGAGCACAATCGCGGTCGCTAGATCGTTTCGCAGGCCCATCTCCTTGCGAAGGGCAACTACATCGATAGGGTCGTCGACGTAGAAGTCGGGACGCAAAATCATTCCAGACGCTTGAAAAATATGGGCTTCGTCGTGGCCAAAGGCACGCGCCTGCTCGACGGCGCGCTCGGTGCCAGCAACGACATATTGCTCCTTAAGCGGTTCTATCCAGAACCGTGGCGGGTAATCGGCTAGGTCGGTAATGAGGGTCACGAACGGCCGGCCTGGATAGACGGTTTTCCAACTTTCACAAATCTCGCGATTGAAGTGCGGAATGACCGAGATCAGAAGGTCGGCGGGGTGTTCGCGCCAGTACCGTTCGAGAAGGCGCACCAGGGGGCCGTGCAAAAGCTGAATGGTAAGCTGCAGAACCCGCAGGATATACTTGCTTCCGAGAGTCCATCCGTTCTGTAGCATCATGTTGTATTGCTGCTGGATGCGTATCCCAGTCAGCTTACGCAACACGTCCAGGCGGTCTGTCAAATCCTGAAATTGCACGAGCTCCATCTGCCAAGGACGACCTTGCTGGGCCGCGATGGTCTCCAGGGCGACGGCGGCGTTGCGGTGTCCGCCCCCGCCGTCATGGAACACAACGTGAATTTTCTTCATGGTGAACATTCTGCCATACGCTTGATGTTCGCCGAGAAGAGCAACCAGCATGCCATGTGGATAACTAAGGAAGTCCAATGTGTTCAAGGAGTTCCATGGACACATTCATCTACAATTAGCGACCTCTTCATGGCCTGTTCATATCATGGGTCAAGAATAGTCTCATGCGCTGCGACCCCCATGTTCACTCGATCGCCTCTGGCATGTGCAACACTCCCATCCTCGGCCGGATTTGCCGCGAGTCGTATAACCAGCCCGCAGAAGTCTACACGCGGTTGAAGCAGCGTGGGATGTCCATCGTTACGCTCACCGATCACGACTCGATCGACGCCGGGGAAGCTCTCCGGAAACATCCTGATTTCTTCCTGAGCGAAGAAGCTACTGTCCGGATGCCGAGTGGAACCGAGATGCACCTAGGCGTTTATGGAATCACCGAGCGCGACCATATCGAAATCCAACGCCGGCGTAAGGACTTCATTTCGCTGATGATGTACCTGACTGAGAAAAAGCTGTTCTTCAGCGTGAATCATGTTTTCTCTAGTTTGACCGGACAGCGGCTCGCCGATGACTTCTGCTGGTTTGCCTCCTACGTGCCAGCCTTTGAATCGCGGAACGGCCAGATGTGGCGGAGAGCCAATGAGAGTGCCGCGCGGCTCGCTTCGCGGCTGGGAAAGATTGCCATTGGGGGAAGCGATTCCCACACGATCCGAGGAGTTGGACGCACATATACGGAAGTTCCTGGCGCACGCACTGTTGATGAGTTCTTCGCGGGACTGCGGGCGGGCCAGGGGCAAGTTCATGGCGCGCATGGTAGTTACACCATGTTGACTGCGGACGTTCTGCGCATCGTATGGTCACTTTGGATGGAAAAGCCATGGACTCTGGCGCTGATGCCGCTTTCGTTGCTGGTTCCGGCGTTTACGGCGGGCCACTGGGTTAACGAGATTCGCTTTTGCCAGAAGTGGTCGACTAGGCTCGAGCACGGCGAGAAGCGGCAACGGATGTTCTGGGATATGGATTCTAGCTTCGAGGCGAACTGGGGCTAGATGGGCTAAATACTATGGCTGTCGCACGCGCGGTCTGGGGATACATCGAACGGCGGGATCACCGTCTGATGCGGCGGATGAATCGCTGGCGAGCTCCACGGTGGGTGCGTCTGTGGATGATCCTGGCCACGAGGATGGGCGATGGCTGGCTTTGGTACGGGCTAGGGGTCATGCTATTGATCGATGGAGGCCCTCAGAAGTTTCCGGCGATTGGGGCGGCTGCGTTCGCCGCCTTCTTCGGGATTTTCGTGTTTAAAGCATTGAAAAGACTCAGCCAGCGGCAGCGGCCTTGCCAGTTCGAGCCGCATTGCTGGTCGAAGGTTCTCCCTCCAGACCGGTTTTCGTTTCCGTCCGGCCACACCATGACGGCGTTCTCCATCGCGCTGGTAGTGAGTTACTTCTATCCGTCGCTGGAAGGGCCGCTCTTCTTCTTGGCTATCAGCATCGCGGTTTCCCGCATTGTTTTGGGAATGCATTTCTTGAGCGACGTACTGGCAGGCATGGTTCTGGGTGTGGCGCTGGGATGCGCTTCGATTACCACGTTTGCGTCGCTTGGATGGATCTAGGTTTCGGCCGCCTGGCCGGACTGACCGAAACAACGGATACATTTTCAAAGGTTTTATAGGGGCTTGGGGTGGGCCGCGAGCGCCCCGCGGAACGCCGCCAGATTTGTCTTGTCGATGGTAGCTGTACCGGTGTCGATCCATGCCGGCAACGGAGCTGCGGGCGCAGTGCGCCAGTCTTTAAACTCGTGAACTGCGTTGTGGTGGAGATCGTCGGCGAACTTCAACCCGTAGTAGGCCATGATGTAAGGCTTCTGCACGATGGTGGCGTTAATCCAACCCTTCTCGATGGCATCAAGGGTTTCTGGGTCTTTGTCGAAGGAGACGATGGCAACCTTACCCGTAAGGTCCAAGCGGTGCAGGGCTTCGGCGACTCCCGAACCGCCGGAAGCTTCGAGACAGATAACGCCGTCAACCTTTTCTTTCTTTGCCAGAAGAGCCGAGACGGCGTCGTTAGCGTTGCGGGGATCTCCCTTGTCGTCAATGGTCTGGGCAATTTTTATGCCGGGATATTTTTTCAGAGCGTCGGTGACGCCGCGGACGCGCTCGTCCAGGTTGAGCTGTCCGGGGACGGTGATGATAATGACCTGTCCCTGGCCCTTGAGAATATCTGCCATGCGCTTTCCGCTCTCTTGACCGGCGCGGAAGTTGTCGGTGCCTACGAAAAGAACGCGGTGAGAATCGGGTGCGTCGGCGTCGATGCAGATAACGGGTATGCCTTCGAGTGCTGCGGCGTCAATAGCAGGCTTCAGAAGGTCCTGGCTCGTGACGGAGACGAGAATGCCGGCGGGATGCAGGGCCACTGCCTTTTGGAAAGCGTCCAACTCTTCTTTTGGTGAGAACGTGGCCGGGCCATCCATTTCTGCTTTGACGCCCATTCCTGTTGCAGCGTCGCGCAAGCCTGCTTCGGCTTCTTGCCAGTAAGGCAAGTTGATATTCGCGGAGATCAAATAGTATTGCTCCTCTTTTTGGTGGTACGGCTCCTGGCAGGCCGCCAGCGCCGCACCGAGAAGGACAGCGGAAAACGCTAGGCTTCTGGAATGGAGTTTCATGGGAGGTCTCCTTTCAACGAAGTAGCGGCTCGGGATCGCCGAAGACAAGAAACAAGAGACCCGAACTTTCTGGCGCAAGAGAGTACCACAAGAGTCGCCCGGCACAACGGTTGTCCATCGAAAAGCGAGACCACCGGATCAGCATGATATTCGTCGTTGCCTTTGCCGACGGGTATCCCTTTGGTAGCTCTCGGCGAAATGCGCCCTGTGCGGCTTTGGCGTTCTGTAGTCTTCTGCTAAGGACTCCACTTCTTGGGTTCTTGGCGGCGATTTTTGCAAAAACAGGGAGACGCGATTTTGGAACCGGGCTTAGAGGCTCTGAAGGCGAATCACGTGGCTTCGGCGGAGACCAGCGCGAGGGCCACCGAGCTGGTTTTCCTTTTGCAGGTTTCACGACCGGGGCTTTGGAGCACAACTGCGCTGTTTTATTTGATGCCGCTTGGCCGCACGGATTTTTTGCATTCGTCGACGCTTTGGCTGGGGCTTTCCTACGTTTTGTTTCCGCTTGGATTTCTTTTATATGGCGTGAATGACATTGTGGACGCTGAGGCGGACCGCTCTAATCCGCGCAAGGGAACGTTTCTGTTTGGCTCGCTGGGTGCGGCCGAACAGCTCGCCGCTTTGCGATGGAAGATCGCCGCAGTGCAGATTCCGTTTCTGATCATTTTCTTCTACCTCGCCGGTGCGCGCATCTTGGTCTGGTTCGCAGTGCTATTGATTGCGGTTGGACTTTACAATGCGCCGCGTTTTGCTTGGAAGAGTCATCCTCCGCTCGACGTGCTGATTCAGACGAGCTATTTGCTGGTTTTCGTGTTGAGCAGCTGGCTGAATGGGGTTCATCAACTCCCGTGGCAGACTTTTCTATTTGGCGCAATGTTCGCGATGCACTCTCATATTTTCGGCGAAGTGATGGACCTAGAGCCGGACCGGCGGAGCGGGCGACGCACGACGGCGACCTTATTGGGCGCGGTGCGTTCCAAATTGCTGATTGCCGCTATTTTGTGCGTCGAGACTGTGCTGGTCTACTTCTCTTTCAGAGATTTGGTCATCACGGGATTTCTTGGCTTGGGAGCGGCATGGTTTCTGTCGGACGCCTTGCTGATTTGGAAAAATCGCCCGTACCGTCCGTCCGAAATGCGTCTTTTTATGTGGGGTTGGAACGCAGCCGCCTTCCTAGGAATGTTTTGGAACTGGTCAACCGGTAGCTTGCTACATGCCAGGCATGCTGCGGGCTGGTGACGGTGTTTCGACGGCGTTACCGCCAGCACCAATGGGTTCCCTACGTCGCATACGGTCTGGCGGGCGTGCTTAGTTTTTCTCGCGTCACGACTGGCGCGCACTTTCCTTCTGATGTGTTTATCGGCGCGGCGTTAGGGTATGCCATGGCACGCTACGATGTAGTCCGCCAGTGAATCCCTTTCTTTCCGCGTCCGTTTCCTCTGCTAAGCTAGCGCTCGATGCAGACCGGGTACGTTCTTGAAATCAGCGTGGAAAGCGTTGAAGCAGCCATGGCGGCTGAGCGTGGCGGGGCGCAGCGCATCGAGTTTTGCAGCAACGCCAGGGAAGGCGGGACGACCCCAAGTGACGAGTTGTTGAGCGCTGCGCGCGCGCGCGTGACTCTGCCCATTCTCTCGATGGTTCGGCCGCGTAGCGGGAATTTTTTTTATACCGACGGTGAGTTCGTGGCCATGCAGCGCGCGATCGAAGCGGCCAAGAAATTCCGAATGGACGGAATCGTCATGGGTTTGCTCGGCGCCAACGGCCACATCGATGTTGAACGAAGCGCGCAACTCGTCGACCAGGCGCGGCCGCTCCTGGTCACCTACCATCGCGCCTTCGATGAATGTAGTGATTTGCAAAAGTCGCTGGAGGACGTGATCAAAACAGGAGCCGCGAGGCTGCTTACTTCCGGGGGGAAGCAGACGGCGCCCGAAGCGCTTGAGTTGCTTGGTGACTTGGTTCGCATCGCGGGCCATCGGTTGATCGTGATGCCGGGCAGCGGATTGCACGCGGGAAATATTCTAGCAGCAGTGAAAAAAACCGGGGCGCGCGAATTTCACGCCGGGTTGAGTTCCGTGGTGCCGGATCCCCTAAACAATCTGGGGGGATTTGAACGAGAAGTAAGAAAACTTCGCGCCGCTTTAGCTTCCAACGATTGAACCCGCATAGAAACGCAACTGTCGAATCTGCTCGGTCCCCGGGGTGGTGGTGATTCCCGAAAGCTGCGGACTTGGTAGCTTTTTTCTTTCCGGACATGCCCGGGCGTCTTCGTTGCTATGGTTCCTCGGCTCGGGTGACCATCGAGCAGTAGTCCTCGGAAATTCCCATTCGGTGGATAGCGGCTGCGGCGAAGTAGTTTGATACGCGTGGGGCTAGGTCCTAGGCCCGGTAGCCGTCCATGGAGTGACCCAAAACATAGATACGCTCGCGGATCGCGTGGCACACCAAATAGCGGGCACAGCAGTGCTGTGCCCACTAACGTCAACGGCCGGTTAGGCTTTTTGGGCTTGGCGGCGCAGGAATGTCGGAACGTCGAGGTCGTCCGCGGGGACTTCATGGGTTGCTTCGCGGATGTTTTGTTGGACTTGGTGGACTACGTTGGGCAGCGTTTGTTGTTGGGGAACCGGCTCTTGGATTTCGCGGCCGGCTTTCCAT
>Ga0210383_10004607_pt1 | contig 12191 bp, 14 predicted proteins | sample IncBWC14OmetaG_FD_160072 | JGI IMG/M metagenome (GOLD analysis project Ga0210383, IMG submission 160072) | Forest soil microbial communities from Barre Woods Harvard Forest LTER site, Petersham, Massachusetts, United States - Inc-BW-C-14-O ...
CAAATGTCAGCGTGATTCGGTGGACGCCGAGTCGTCACGCGTCACGGTGCGCCCATCATGAGTCACGACTCGGATCAACACAGACAGCCACGTCCCAGCGAGACGAAAAGCTTGTTCAAGTTACTAGCACCCATTGTCACATATAGCGTTCACCGATTTTCCATGGTCTAAACTTCCTTGAAGCTGCATCATCATCCATGGCCAGCGACCCAGAGCCAACATTCTTCTCCGCCGAGTCTTACTTTGAGACTCAACACGCTCCACCGTCTCTTGAGCATGACATAGCAGGTGTCAGGGCATTCGTATCCAGACAATCTGAGCAGGGTAAAAACGTCGTTTTGGTGACAGTGGGTATCCATCATTCACACCGGGCCATTTTCTAATGCATTATCGTATTTAGAGCGGCGGTACGACTGTGCCACTGGAGCTCAATGTGTGAGCGCGTTAACTTGTACGCGTGTGGGCCAGAGCTCACAAACGTGTTTGCCTGCGCCTGCTCTCTTCCAGCGTGCGTTTTCTTGACAACTTTAGTGCTGGTACGCGGAAGGAATGGAATCCCATGACACGAGGTTTTCTCTAAAATAACTGGTCATACAGGAACGCGTGGAGCGACATCCGCGGAATATTTCCTCAAAGCAGGCTATGCCGTCATATTCATGCATCGCCAATTTAGTCTGCAGCCCTTCAGCCGCCACTACTCCCACTCTACCAACCCCTTCCTCGACTTTCTCCAGATTGAAACAAACGGGGCCGCAGCCACGAATGCCCACTCTCATCTCCAATATCCCGACTCTACCCCCCAAATAAGTGTAACCCCAGACGAGCGACCGGACCTGCTGGAAGTGTTGACGAATTACAAATCCGTGCAGTCTTCTGGAACCTTGCACACCCTCACCTTCGTCACAGTGAATGACTATCTCTGGCTCCTCCGCGCTGTCAGCCAGGAACTTTCAGTGTTACGCAGGAAGGCAATGTATTATCTGGCGGCAGCCGTCAGTGATTTCTTCCTGCCTCGGCAGAAGATGGTGAGTCTCCATATCCCTCTCATCGAATTCTGCAATGCGCTGCGGGGCTTGTGAACTCAAAATGCTAACTGATTTCGTATCTGGCCCATCAAACAGTCCCAACACAAAATCCAATCAGGCAAAGGAAGTTTACACATTGAGATGGACCAAGTGCCCAAAATCCTGAAATCTATGGTGGATGAATGGACGCGGGATGGATTCATCGTATCCTTCAAGGTACATAATCCTTTTTCATCCCATCCCCCCACAAACCCATATCCTTCCTCTCAACAGCTAGAAACCGACGCATCCCTCCTAATCCCCAAATCCCGTGCCGCACTCGAACGATACGGTCACCAAGTCGTGATAGGGAACGACCTCAACCGCCGCAAATTCGAAGTCGTGTTTGTTTCAAGGAATCTGTTGCCGCCACTCTCCCCCAACGCGAATCCCGAAATTACATCGTCTCCTGCGGATGCGGACTTACCTGAAAACTCACCCTTCCAAGAAACATGGCTCAGCATCGATGTTCCGCCGGACGTCCCAAAACCTGCCCGAAACCAGGTGAAGGAGATCGAGGAGGATATCGTGGCGGAGCTTGTTCGTCGACATGAGCGATGGATTGAACGTTGATGGGTGAAGGGTGCGGGGATTGATATTGAGGTAGAAGAAGTGAAAGGAAAGGCATGATGTAAGCTAGATATTTGGCCAGATTTCATCGGAGATGATTTATTAGTCAACTATGTTCACTATTTACTAAGGATCTTGACGATCAGACGCATACAGCAAATGAGCTTGGGTGGACCAGGGTATCATGTGTATGACAAGGTGTAATAGTAATGTAGCGAAGACGAAAAAGTATGCGATAAACCACTGACAAAAATGATTCCTCATCAATAACCAAACCACTCCGCAATCCCCAAACGCAACAACATGAAGACCAAAGTACCCCCATCACCTCAGCCCACCAATCCGAGCCCAATACATCTCCTCCCTCAACCTCACAAGCTCCTTCCACGTCCTCTCCTCCCAAGTTGCATCCCCAACATACACCTCCTTATCTTCAGCTTCTTCCTTGTCTTCCCTCTTCGCAATTTCCTCACCTTCCTTCTCCGTGCTCTCCGTCTCCACACCATTCACCAAATTTTCTATCTGATCCCCAGACATCACATCCTTCTCCTCCTTGCCCTTAACCTCCCCGTCTACACCGCTTCCAGCCTCCCTCACCCCACCCGTACCTGCCTCACCCCCACCTCCATCGAGCTCTTTACCCCCCGGGTCCTGCAAACCCGAAAGCGGCACACCATTCACCTCAGCCGATGTCGATTTCTCCCCTGTTCCCACTTCATCCCCGTTCACAACAGGCACAGAGGTTCCATCACTACCCGCCTTGGCCCCCTCCAATGATGGTGTGGGTTCATCACGCGTCTCCGACTGGGCGACTGGCTCCGAGATAGGCTCTGTTTTAGAGGCCGCCGTCTCCGAATCTGCGACAAGGATATCAGCAACAACAGCACCTTCCTTGGCTTTAGCCTCCCCCTCAGTAGTCTCCACTGCAGTTTCAGCCACAGGAGCATGAGCAGGAGAAGGAACAGGAACAGAAGCGGGAGTACTTGGCCGCGAAGAGGCCAACGCATCAGCACCAACAGCAGACATTGGCCGCTGACCACGTGCAGCCGCCCTCCTCGGAAGGGGCGGAGGCGCAGCCCCACCTGGGGCGGGGGCGGGTGACCCCGTGCGGGAAGGCGGGCTGACCACTGGGGTGGCCGGTCTTGATTCGGGGAGAGGCAAGAAGGTCGGGGAAAGGGGCGGCTGGGGTTTAGGCTCGTCAGAGTCAGGGGTGGCAGTCCCCGACGGCACAGGCGAGTCATTTAGATTTGGAACGGGTTTTCGCGCTGTAGGACTCGTGGTGTGCCTCTCGCGTCCTTCGCTGCGTTTCGGTAGAGGAGGTGGTACGCGATGTGTGGTTTTAGCATTAGCAGTAGTGGTCGGGTGCATGGGTGGGGGTTTTGCAGGCAGTTTCTTATCCTTCTCCTGCGTCTTCTTGTCCTCGCTCCAATTCGCGGCCCTCTCGCCCAATGCACTCGCCATACGCCAGAGACCTCTCCTCCTCGGGGGAACGGGTGGTTTCTCCCCATTACTGGAGGGAGTGATCGACGGGGGGAGGGTTGGCACCTCTTCCTCCCATACCTTCTCGACGATGCCTGTACGGACGAAGGCCCACAGGGTACAGGTGGAGCGGAGGCGGGCGAGGCACCACCCGTTGGTGCAGAGAGGGTAGATTGTGGTTTGTGACGTGGGGCTGGGGGGTTGGTTGACAGTGTGAGGGTGTTGTGGGGGTTGGGGCTGGGCAGAAGATGCGAAGGAAGAGGTTGATATTGCGAGAGGGAGGGAGGATGGGAGGGAAGAGATGGGGGCAGCGGTGGGAGAAGCCAGGCGGAATATGTGTATTTGGGGCGGGTGTGGGGGTTGGGGAGTCGGGGAGTCGGTAGAGGGAAGGGGTGTTGGTGATCGTGAGTTGTTCACGGAGGTGGAGGTGGAGTAGGCAAGGGGTTTCTTGAAGAGAGAAGACGACCATGAGTTGGAGTTGGAATGGGAATGGGTCATCAGGCTCATGTGGGATGGTGGGCGGGGGTGGTACTGGTTGTTGGAGCCGGGCATCGAGAAAATAGGTGTGCCGCAAAGAGCGCAGGAGATGTTGTTGCCGCTGCTGTTGAGCCCGGGGATTGTGGTGGAGGAGGAAGAATATGAGGATTCCAGCAGGAGGGTGCTGGAGGACATGGGCTCAATTGTGAGCTGACCATTGTGGATTGCGGACAGAACGGAACGGCGAGATAGCCAGTTAAGTGACGGGGCAAGGTCAAGGCGGACGGTGGGTTCCCTAGAGAGATCATAAATGTCAGGTATAGGGGGATATAGGGGTTGATGCGCACGAATCTTCAATTAGCAACCGTGCGAGGAAGGGCAGAGGCAGCAGTGTCGACATGGCTGGGGGGTTTGGCGACGTTGGATGGATGGAACGCAGGTGGGCGACGAAGAGCAGAAATTCTTGATATGGCATGTGTGAACTCAACAAACGTATTGAGAGCGTAATACTGTCCTCCTGCCGCTCTACCCACTTGCCCTTACCCATCACGATCTGCATGTTCTGCGCACCCTTCTCTGCCTGTTCTTTCTCCGCCTGCAGTGTTTGCATCTGCTGTTGCATAATCCCGACCGCTTCCTCGGCGCCTTTTAACGCCCGTTCTGCTTCTTCTACTTTTCGCTCACTTAGAGCCTTCCCGTATCGTGCTTCCGCGACCATGGTGTTTGCTTGACCAAATAGGCTAGCACTCAAGTCATCGAGGTCCTTTTCGATATCTGCGCGTGCACTCTCCGCTTGTCCTCGTTGGGCTGCCTCCTCGGTGGCCTTTTCCATCAGACGAGTAAGTTCTGCGGTAACATGGGACTTCTCTACCAATAGTCCAGTATTCAGAGCAGAAAGGTGTTGGGTCCGTTCTAGTTCTAGTTGTGATATTTTGAGGGAGGACGAGCGGAGATTGGACGATGCTACGTGTAGGTCATCCTCTAGATCAGAAACCCGGTCGTATGACTTTACGAGCTTGCTATTAAGCTGGGTGACCTGAGAAAAGAGATCTTGTATTTGAGAACGGAGAGACGAAATGACCATCGCTTGAGCATCGGGGTCGGTTCCATTGCGTTGGTGTTTGGAGGAAGTGTCAGTTGTTTTGTGGTCAGAATTGAGGTGGGGCTCCTCGACGGCATCTTGAGGGGCTTCAGCCATATACCGATGGGATTTGGCAGGCGAAAAGACTGTAGGAATAGACACTGATGCACAAACTTGAAATTCACACAACGGACACCATCACGTGCTACAACCGTCCATCCATTTTACTTTTGCTGCAAGACTCAGTCCAAGGTGTCAAATGCCCATTCGATACGCTTGTAAGGACGCAATCCAACCCTCCGAAATAAAAAGACATCTTTGTTCAAAAAATACGGCTGTAGCTCATCAACTTGATCTTTGACAAGCTCGGATCTATTCATGAGTTGTACATCCACCATTAATATTGAACGCGGAACCATGGCCGTGCTCTTGTCGCCTCCTAAACGCCGACGTCCCAGTCCTCCGCCGGATGACCAAGCTCCCCCTCAACCCTCCTCAGCTGCACTGTGGAAATGGACCCTCACAAGTGATGCCATAGCACCATGTTTCATCCGGGATGTATTTAACATGACACAGAATGCGGCCAAAGGCAAGTGTCATTAAGTTGTTGTTCTTTCTGGTTTCAACAAATGTCATCTTGCTCCAGCCGCTGATTTCTTCTGGTTGGGACGCGTGCCGTGCAGAAGTGTTCGACTGGTCGGCATGGTAGTAGGTGTGCAGACCCGGGAGAAGCGGATTATATACTCGGGTGAGTCGTTATTCGTCCTGACTGGCCTTGTTTTCGTTTGACACATCCCAAGTGGATGACGGCACATCAGTGATTGACTGTGTCCATCGCCAAACTCAACCACCCCCTCCTCGTTCTCCAATGAAACGTGCCAAAATAAAACCTCAACCCATTTTGAAGGCACCTGAGCCACCCAGACCTATCGCTGGTGTTGGTTCTTCTGTCTGGTTAGTAGGCAAAGTAATCCCATGGCACGAATCGAGGCAGATTGTCGTTGATCAAATAGGTTAGTCGAGTTCTGCATATGTGCTTTTCCTGTTCGTCTTTAACTTCTTCCATTCAATTGAAAATTTCTTCCTTCGTATTCCTCCTATTCAGAGCGATGTACCTCTGCGAACGATGAGCCCAATCACTGGCGAATAGTTCGCGCTCTTCACAAGTCATCTTATACCCTCCCTGGACCTTTCATCATCCCACCTTCAATTGCGCCAATAGCTTCCCAAGACCCAGACCTATCCAAGCTCACTCACGTATCAGAACCACAGACCCCTTCGTCCTCGACAACGGCATTTGCCACCCCAGCATCTTTGGCGGTATCCAGCCCGGCCAAATCTCCTGCACAACAGGTTCGTTATTATCTGTATAAATGTGTTCGTGCGCTAATCTCTACCACTAACATATCTAACAGTCCACTCCGAAACTACGCCACCCATCCCGGCTTCACTCCCGCGACCTCACAGCCAACACTTTCCGTATCTATATGAAACATTATATGGACAACGCATCAAATCTCAATCATAATTATTGGCGGCGCCGAGTTCCTCCCGAATCTGAATCTGAATCTGACACGGGATCGATGTCATATTCTCTAACGAAAGCTCCAATGACTCCGACGAAACGATTTTGTCATGCCCAGACAGACCACAACCAGACGCCTCCATCATATGTAGATCGAACGCCCAGAGCCCCCATACCAGCCCCAGTATTCGAGAGCGACCACTCGGAGAATCATTCACGCAAGAGATTTGACACCTCAACAACTGAGAGCAAGGATGATTCTACATCGACCATGCAGGGATTCACCTTGTCATATCTCCGACGAGTACCAGAGCTGTCAGATATGGCCCGGCGAGTGGTCAAGGCAGAGGCGAAAAGGAGGCTGAAGGAAGACAGGAAGAAGGTGGATCAGGGTCAAGGCAACGTTGGCGGAAGCAAGGATGGTTTGAAGGACAAGCAGAATATCGCGCCGAAGATGAAACGGCTTTTCGGGTGGGCGATTGTTAAGTTATACGAAGAGGGCAGCATCGTTCTTTGGGACGGACCTGTCAGGGCACTAGCGGAAATAACAGAACCGGCGAGTCGATTGTGGAACACCAACTCAACATGCACCACTCTGGGTGCTGATAGCACAGTCTTTTCGTCCGTGAGTGGGATAACACAGGCGGGGGATGAAATCGAAGACGAGGCGGAACTCTCGGACCCTCAATCGAACGAAGAGGCATACGTGCCGCTGACAGCGTCGTATCTCGCTCAGCATGTGGAGAAGGCTATAGGCACTCTTATCACCCGTTCGTCACTGGCGGAATCGCGGGCGCAGCTTGCGTCTGCGGCACAACGCGAGCGTCAGATCCCCCGTGCACCGACGGCTGGGCCGACAAAGGAGGAGATAACGTCGTTTTTGCGGCGGACTGATGAGCGTTGGGCGCGGGTGGGAGAGTGGGCTGTGGATGATGCGCTGGAAGTTCTCAGGAAGGAGGGGAAGGCATGGACCATCGGCCGGGGTCGATGGGAGCTGTGCCTCTGAGTGTTGGACTATGGAGAGGGTCCGGATGAACTCATCATGCAACCGTATCTGTATCGAATGTTTATATACACTCGTAAAGCGATGTTATTTCGGACCTGTAGTGAAAGGAAGCTTTCAAGATGGATAAGACAGGTTGCCGCGTGCATGGTCGAAAACAAACAAACTGAATTATAGTTATATCCTTATAGCTGCCCTTGCGATCTGATGTCACATGTCACACGCAGCGGGCAAAAAAAATAACGGTACTGCGGCCTGGGATAAATTTGACCCCTATGATAAGTGCCCTCAACAACCATGCATACTTTCAAGCCGTCCTTGAAACGCCCAGCGACAGAGCCTCCTTCTCCCCCCGGGCAACCAAAAGCCCCCCGATCGGATTTCTCACAAGACCGCACGCAATCACACCAAACGGAGTTCGACGCGAAATTTAACCGCATCCATGCCGGAATCCTCGATCTTCTAACTGAAGACCAGGCTCTCCCTTATATTCTTAGTAATTTACTACTGGCTTCGTCTCTACCCCACAAGAAAATCGACACCTGCGATGAAGTCATCAAAAACAACAAAGACCTCAAAGAACGTCTTCAGCGAGTGTTTTCAGAGCGCAAACACTATGAAGATGTGTTGGGTCACCGTTGAGTCATGCGTTCTCAGTGACATGTCGTGGCTCAAAATGATGGCAGATTCCCTGAAAGTGTCTCGTGACCAAAGGTCCTTCTATTTCTTCAACGACCGTAAATCCCAACGTACGTGCCACCGTCTCTTGAAAGGGCTACCACTCATGCCACACACAGGAGATGGTCTGTTACACCGCTCAACCTATTTCTCATTCCGACTAAAGAAATCCATTTAGCCACTGCAAGGGCGTGGGTCACGCCATATCGAGGAACGACTCATGAACTTCTGGCCAAGACCATTAACCTTATGAATCGCTATCGATCACTCAACTCGAATTATTCAAACCTTTTGCCCGTCGTTCAGAGCTCAGGCTCAGGAAAGTCTCGTACCGTGGACCAGCTAGCAACCAAAATTTTCACATTGCCGTTCAACGTCCGAAATGACACAGATGGTAGGTTTTCTCTGACACCAGTGGATGATGAATGGCATCTGATTGTCAACAACAGGTTATCCCCTTCCCGACACAATGGTTCGTGATTTCCTCAAGGTCAAGCCAGGTGAAACAATCGAGCTCGTCAACATGCGATATCTACTGTTTTGTGCATCACTGTTTGAAATTGTCCACGACGTTGTCTTTTCCTTGGAGCCAAAACAGTCTGGAGCAGGCTTTGCGGCTTCCTGGCGTGATTATCTGGCTGATATCGACGTGCGCAAAACGCTCTATGAGTCTGTCGTTAGACGAGCGGTTGGTAGCATTCGTAGCGTTGTCCCTGTTGACCACACTCACTACTACCTTCCAGGAAGAATTCAATGCTCAATTTGACAAGAAGATGGTGGTAACTCAGGGTTTGTCGGTTTCCAATGGTTATCCCACTCATCCTGCTGTCCAGCTAAATTCCATGCCGAGCGCCTTATCTCTTTGATACACTCGAAATCTGGGGGAAGTGAAGCCCTGGACGTGAGAGGAGACGTTCATTTGGTCCTCTATTTCGACGAGTCACACACTTTGATGGAAAGCCCTTATACAAGAACGACACTGGAGGAGGATGCTTGCAGCGGGTACCAAATTCTGTGCTCCGTCATGAATTACTTTCTTCATTTGAGTCTATTCTATATTAACATCTCTACCACCTTCAGTCTCTCTAGATACTCGCCGACCAAGACGTATGGGAGTTCGGCTCGTATTATGAAGGGAAAAGACGATCCTGTCCAAGCACCTTTTGTGGAATTACCCTTCGATATGTGGAGCGACGACATCCTCGCCCGTGAAGATACTCACACACTAGAAGAAGTCTGTAAACCCAAGTTTATGGTTCGGTTTGGCCGGCCATTGTAAGGTCCTTTAGTCTTCTCAATGCCCCAATTTTACCATATTCGTTGTTAAAGGTGGTGGACACGATATGAAGCCGATATCGATCCTGGCCAACATGACATCATAAAGTTTGCCATACTCAAACTCACTGCCAGGGAGCCAACCGCAGATGCAAACAATGAAGGCAAGCTGGCCGCGTTGGCCGTGCGTCTTCTTCTTACGTTTGAAACTTCGAGGGAGGTTGCCATGATGAAAGAAAGCGAGCTCGTGGAAGGTTATATGCGATGGGCCCATTCCGTTCCTGCACATCGCAAGAGCCTTCGTACAAGTGCACCATCTGAACCCATTCTTGCTGAGGCCGCAGCGCACGTAATGGCGAAATTTGTCAGAGAAGTCGTTAGCTTGCTTTCGCGATATCTCCGAGATGGCCTCATTGAGAAAGGACAACACGAGGGGCTTGTCTGGCGCACCATTGTAACAAAAGCTCACGACATTGCCGCGATCCCATCGATCCCATCTAGCTTCCTCGTCCCCCTGCACAGGGTTTTTTCTGTTCCCATCCACCTTTTCGATCTCCTGGAGGCCCTCGTTGGTAAACTACACATGGAAACAATATTAATGTCTCATGCCCAGAATGTACCCAACAGCGCCACCTTCAAGGAAGCATTCGCGGACGCGTACATCCACTGGACACATTTTGCTAAAGCCGGAGACGACAGCGTCATTTCCGATGAAGCCGCATGGATTGCAATGGTTCGCGGCATATTCTGGCAATGTTCTGATCAGCAGGCCGACATTAATGGTATCCTTCCTCTCCTGCTCAGTGTGCTCGGGACAAAACTTGGCCGTTGGGTCATGTCAGCCGTATTTTGGCAGATTAAAGATAAAACGAAAAAGCACGCCGCCCATGTCGATGCCGAAAAACTCAAATTCTTCTCCACACCTCCCAAGGATGAGCCAGAAAAAGGTACTGGGCGACCGTATATTGTGATTACGATGCAGTTCGGAGTTCAGAATATTCCGAGAACCACTATGCCCAATACTCCACCCGGCCCACATATCAGTCAGCAGCCTGAGGATGTGACCCCGCCCAGAACCAATGTCCCTCGTGACCAGCCAACCCGCAATGGGAAGCCCGCAAGGTCCACGCATCCTCGTTATGAGATCAACATTATAGGTTGTTCTCCCAAGGTATACAACGTCATCAAAGAGAGTGAAAGAGCATCGTATGCAAATCTACTTGCGTCCTGCGATATTGTCTCGGAGCACCCACGTCAATTCGATGAGGCGAAGGACACTGTTCTTCGTTCGAAGCCGTTCTGGAAGAAAGGCCGTCAATCATTTGGGTGGGTTCAGCCTGCTGAGGAACCGAGTGTCACCGATGAGGTTTCGCCCCCGATCCCTCAGGTCGAAGGTGTGTTTGTCGGCGAGTATCAAGAAGACCAAGATGATCACGAGGAAGACGATTGATTTACAGCTCGAGCAGGGCCTGACGCCTCTTGAAATTGCCTTTTATTCTTTGAGTTTCACACGTCGTATCCTAGACTTCTACATGTACAGTGATCAACCGTGCTTTGTGAAAAAATTTCTACATTTTCATTTTGCCAGCTATCAATCCCAGTAACACGGCGAACTATAGCTACTCATATGATGAAGGTCCGGACTGCTTAGACGATTACATCCACGTCGCAATGGCGAACGAGCGATTTCCCGTCCCCAGTGGTCTAACTCGTGGAAGAGACCGAGAATACTAAGAGCCATGATGATTTCTACTTGAAGGAACTACGTGAACTTGATATAACACACAGCACAGCTGTTTCTTCATAATATTGACGATGTATTGTTCGTGATGGTTAACAATATCCGGGAGAGCGCTCATTAGAAGGTACACCAAGCTAAATATTGATATGAATTGCAGATGTTCGTTTGGGAACTATGGAGGCCAACCGCATGAGCAGTCCGTCCTGTTTTTGGGAAGTGGTACGCGCCTAATGAAGAGCAGCGATCACAAATGGTGACGGAAGAAAGTGATGAAGTAGCCCGGTCACCATTCAAAAAGAATTCCAAACGAATCTAGAAGGGCAGCTTAGGCGCTTTTCCAGAGCGAGCGGGTTTCAGAGGGTTTGGTCTTCTCTTCTTGTGATACTAAATGCACCAGGAACGAAGTTTCAGTAAGACATGGAAACACACTTCAAGTGCTGCAAGATTATAATGAAACGCACCGTCTTGTAGTTGTTCACCCGTCTAAGCATATCCCTCATCAAAATCTTCTTCTTCTTCTCTCGAGCCTCTTTCATCCGCTCCCACTTGTGCCCCTTGAACATCCTCTTTTTAGATGCGTACAAGCGAGTGCCAATGTCCGCTCCAGCCACCACCTTCTCCTCAAACTTGCCCTCCCATGCTACAGGATTCATCCAAGCCCCCACCAAGTCCTCTCTTCCCTCTCTTTGTTCATTGGCACCCACATCTCCCTTGAAGGCAGGTTTCAGTTTCAACGCATCGGCAAAAACGCCCGGTCGACAGAGTTTGGGACCAGGAGGAAGGAGGTGTAGGGTATTTGATTCTTTGGCTTTTTTAACGAGCTCTGACTGGCGCCGTAATGAGTATTTGGGTGCAGACCATTTACCAGTCTTTGGGTGTCGTCGGGGAAGGAATGGATTTGGGAGTGTGACTGTCGCTTCAGTGTCCGGATGTTCAGGACCCACCTGCTGGAGGGGACCAAATCGGGCGATGTGACGTGGAAGGTATTGTAGTTCGTGGAGACGAAATTTCCTGATCGCCTGGAGCGCCGACATCGGCCTAAGTTGAAGATTACCATGCCTAGTTAGATATTTGAATCCAAGGAAAGCGACAAACAAACTCAATTCCAAATTATTACATATTTAATAATATAGCTGGAACTACTATCATGATTGCTCTTACCCAATTCAACCCGCACTGACGAGCCCAGAGTCTCACACACGCAACAATATAACATTTTCAGTTAACAGATTCCGTACAAGTTTTAACAAACATCCACGCCCTCAACTTGAAACGTAGCAAGACAGGTCGTGGTATAA
>Ga0210383_10004608_pt1 | contig 12190 bp, 9 predicted proteins | sample IncBWC14OmetaG_FD_160072 | JGI IMG/M metagenome (GOLD analysis project Ga0210383, IMG submission 160072) | Forest soil microbial communities from Barre Woods Harvard Forest LTER site, Petersham, Massachusetts, United States - Inc-BW-C-14-O ...
CGCTGGTGCCGGATGAGCTCTTCGAACTGGTCGAGCACCAGCACCGCCAGCTCGCCGTAGTTCGCGTTGAGCTGCTCCACCATCGATTGCGGCGCGGCGTCGCCGACGTTGATGCCCAGGGACCGCAACTCGCTGGCGACCTTGGCCGCGACGAAATCCTCGGGCCGGTCAGGGCTGCCCGCCTCCCTGGCCCAGTTGCGGCACACGATCGGCTGGAAGCCGCGCTCGGTGAGGTCACGGACGAGGCCGACGTTGAGCAGCGACGATTTCCCCACCCCAGACTCTCCGTGCAGGATCACCAGCTGATGCGTCAGCACCTCGTGCGCGAAACGATCGCGGTCGTCCTGCCGGCCGACCAGCAGGTCGTCGTCCCCCGGCTCCATCGGCTTGGGACCGCGCCACGGGCAGGTGTCCTTGTCGAGGAAGTTTTTCTTCCACTGCTCCAGGGTGATCACGTGAGCTCACATCTCTTGCGCGCGGCGGGCCGGTGGGTCGTGCTCTGCAGGTGCCGCAGATAGTGCTGGAGGTCAACCTGGAAGTTCTCGCAGCGGTCGGTCACGACATCGAAGTTGTACCAGCCGAGCAGGTCGCGCACGGTGTCGTCGGTGCGCCAGTTGACCACCAGCCCGGCGCGGCTCGGGGTCGGGGCCTTCTTAACCGATTCGCCGTCGATGCTGGTGGGCACCGTCATCTGCGAGGCGAACCGGTAGCGGATGCTACTGTCGCTGACCTGGACCCCCATCATCATCCAGAACCTGGCGAAAGCCGAGCCCCGGGTCCCGAACAGCGCGGCGGGCAATCCCTGGCGGACCCGCTCGTTGCTCCGGTCGGGCTGGTAGACCAGGAACTCCGACGCCGCGTGCTGCATGGCCGAGTACTCATCGAGCAGGGCCACGTGCGCCATCCGCAGTTCGGGCTCGTTGAGGTCGGGCGGCTCGCTCGGCAGTTCGATGTGGTAGTCCTTCAGCAGCCGCCGGCACAGGTCGTTCCAGTCGCTGCCGTCTTCGGTCCACAAGCGCGGCGCCCGCATCAGGGGCGATCCGCTGAGCCGCACCACCACCGGGTAGTTGCCGTAGGTCAGTTCGTACGCCGTGTCGCCGTTGAGCAGGAACCAGTCCGCCTCGGCGGGGGTGCGCAGCCTTTCCAGCTGCTCGGAGTGGGTCAGGTCGTGGTCGGGCCGGATCAGGCAGCCCAGCCAGCACACCGAGGCCAGGCACGTGGCGGGTTCGGCCACGTCTTGCAGCAGGTTCATCGGCACGGCGACCACGAACGGCTCGGTGCTGGAGCGCCACATGGCCATCTCCAGTTCCAGGTCGAACGACGTGACGAAGGCCGAGGCGATGGGCGGCTGCAGCGGCGAGGACTGCAGGAAGCCTTCGCGCAGGGCGGCCTGCTGACGCAGCACCGCCGCCACCGTCGCGTAGAACCGTTCCCGGTCGGTCTGGTCGTCGTCCTCCAGCTGCGTCCAGGACAGCCGCGTCGTGGCCGCGTAACGCTGTTCCACGAACTGGCACGCGGCGTCGATGTCGTCGAATGCGGGCCGGGGCAGCCACCGGTCGAACAGCGCGGGGGAGCTCCGGGTGCTCAGGTGCAGCAGCAGGTCGTTCCAGCCCGGGTAAACGGAGGTGCCCTGGGTCAGCGAATACCAGCACAGCTCGGTCAGCAGCTGGATGTCGGCCACCCGCAGCGACGGCTGGTGGCCCCGCGGGCTGAGCGAGCTGTCGATCGTGGCCAGCGCCTGGTGGAGCACCGCATCCTCGGAGTCGTGCCCGTTCTCCTCGGCCGAGCTGATCAGCTCCTCGAGCAGGACGAGGACCGGCTGGAGGGCGTCGGTCTCGAGCTCGGCCGATCCGGCCCGGCCGATCGGCAGGCTGACCCGGTCGTGACCGGTGCGGCTGAGCGCGTCGGGGGCCGCCGCGCTGGCCAGGTGGTACAGGCGGGTCAGCAGGGCGGCGCAGAGCAGAAGCTTGGCCGTCTTCAGGTCGGTGGCGGTGTCGAACGAGTCGCCGGCCTGCGGGCGGGGATCGCCTGGCTCAGCCGCCGCCTCGCTGTCGTCGCCGCTGTCCCGTGACGCCGACGGTCCCAGCCGGTCGGCGATGAGCGAGGCCGCGAACGCGCCCGCCAGCTTGGCGGCGTTCGTCCCGTCGGGCAGCGGGTCGACGGCGGCCAGCAGTCGTTGCACGATGGCCGGCACGTCGCGGACCCGGGTGCCGCTGATGTCGTGTCCGGCTTCCAGGCAGCCGCTGCCCAGGACCAGGGTGATCCAGGGGTATCCGCTGCGTTTGTAGAGGGGGCCGAGCGGCGTGTGGATCTCCTCCAGCGCGTTGCAGAACCGCCGCGGTTCCACCCACGGCACGACCTTGGCCGCGAGGTACTCGTCCCGCCCGTGCTCGAAGAACGTCTTGGTTCCCGAACGTGGCTCTCGCCGGGCTTTGAACTGCCTCATCTAGCCCCCCAAGGATCCTGGCGTCATCACTTGCTCCGCACGCTGCGGCCCGGCCGCGGCCGCGACTGTGGCCGTGGCCGCGCCGGCCTTCCAGGCCGAAACTACCCCGGCCCATGGTTGCGTCAGTTCGAACCCGGTCCGCGTCACCGACTCCCGGCAGACAATGCGAGCGACGGCGGCGCCCCGCTCGGTGAGCAGCGCCGGCCGGGTCTGGACCTCGGCCCGGATGGACCGCCTGGTCGCCATGGCCAGCCGCACCAGCGGCGAGGGATCCAGCCGCTCCGCCTGGTCGCCGACCCAGTGCACGACGAAGTGCGCTAGCGCGGGCGCCTCGGCGGCGAGTTCGGCGACCGGGCGCTGCGGCGGCGCGGACATGCCCATGATGGCCGCGAGGTGCTCGAGCATCAGGCAGCTCTCGCCCGCGTCGATGGCGAGCTTGCACGAGGCGTGGGTCGAGCCCTGAAAGCGCGGGTTGACCTCGGTGAACAGCGGCACCCCGTCGTGCACCAGGAAGTCCACGCCGAACGTGCCGCGGTAACCGTAGCCGCGCAGCCAGTTTCCGACCGTGATCGTAGCCGTCTCGATCTGGTCGAGGATGTCGCGGCCGAGGTCCTTGACCCGCCCGTAGTCATTGCCGCAGTAACCGAACGGACGCGTCACGCAGTCGGGTATCCCGATCAGCTGGACCGACGGGTAGTGCACCGTCACCCCGTCGTGCCAGGCGGTGGCGCCCACGTTGACCGGCACACCGCCGGACAGGAACGGCGCCACGCTGACGAACGCCTCGGCCACCCGCGGCCACTGGAGCCTGGCCTGCCCGGCGTCGTCCACCCGGACGATGCCCTCACCGCCGGAGGTCCGGCTGCGCCGCAGGATCAGCGGTCCGCGCCGCAGCATGTCGTCGGTCCGCAGCTGCTCCTCGTCGGCCACGTAGGTCCACGGGATGGTGCGGACGCCGAGGTCGGACAGCGACGTCTCGACCCACGGCTTGTGCTCGAACGCGGCCTGGTGCCCGCCGAACAGGCCGAGGTTCAGGCAGCGGTCCCGCCGGGCGAAGTAAATCGCGGACAGGAAACTGGACGGGCGGTAGGGCAGCAGCGCGCTGGGCGCCGACAGCGCCTGCAGCATCACCCGGCGGAACCTGGCCGTCTGCGGCGCGTCGAGGTGATCATCGATGTCCCACGTCTCCAGGTCCACCCGGACGCCGGTTAGGTCCTCGTAGGCGTGGCCGTCGACCGACAGCCTCCGGGAGTAGGCGTTGATGATCGTGTACGCGCCCTCGAACTGCGGGAGATCGGCCAGCGGCTCGGCGTCGTCGCCCCTGATCCCGGCCCACACCAGACGCCGGTGGCGAAGTTTGGCCGACACGTCCCGCAGCAGCGCGACCCGATTCACGTGCCGACCCGCTCGATGTGCCCGTCGGTGCTCAGCAGGATCTCGGCCGGTGCCTGGGCTGCGGAAAGCGGCCGGACGACCACCACCTCGTCGGCCGCGACGCCGGGCCGGGCCACCAGCGAGCCGGCCGGGCCGGTCTCGGCGACGATGGGCCGTCCGTCCTCGTCCCGGCCGGCCAGCGCGTAGACCGCGCGCCCGCCCGAGCGGGCCCCGTCCAGCGAGCTGACCTCCGCGATGCCGTACCGGTCCTGGTTCACGTCCCAGCCGCGCAGCCGCCCGCCGGAGTCCACCGTGTCAATCTGGCCCGCCAGGATCGTCGCGTAGCGCGTCGGCTCCTCGAACAGAGGGGTCACCAGCGGCCGGGCCTTGGGCGCCACGTCAACCCGGTAGGTGGCCTGATCGGTGCTCAGTACGCATATCACCTCGTCACCGTAGTCCACGGCCACCGCGAGCAAACGTATTTCCTGCGCGTCCAGGGCGAGCTCGAACGATTGCGGCCAGCGGTCGAGCCGCGGCCGTACGCGGTCCACCCAGGCCAGGGCGAGCCGGTCCCGGTTGACCTGGGCCACCACCCGGGCGTCGCCGCTGAGCGCTAGCGAGGCGTGCACCAGGCGCAAGTGGCTGATGTCGGCCTTGGTGGCGTCCTCCACCGGCAGCAGCTCGGGCCCGGCCTCGCCCGGGATGACCTGCCAGTGTCCCTGGGCGCCGCCCAGCATCGCCCAGCGCCGGACCCCGTCACCAGGCGTCCGCTGGGCCACCGCCAGCGCCGGCTGCACGGCGGCCGGCATCGGCTCGAGGAACCGGCCGCTGCTGGCCCGGCTGTAGAGCACCACGTAACCCCAGCCGGGCAGCGACTCGTCCAGGCCGACCCGGCCCCTGGCCACCGCCTCGTCGACGGTGCTGCCGTTCAGCAGCCACTGGTAGAACGTCTCGGCGAAGTCCTTGGCGTCGCGGTCCCGCACCGCGTCTCGCATGGCGATCACCACCGGCACGATGCCGGTCAGCGACTGTGCGATGCCGGGCCCGTCGCCGGTGGCCGCCTGGTCGGTGTAGCACGCGTTGACGAACGCCAGCGACGTGCCGGCCCGGTGCAGCTGCTTGGCCAGCTCGTCGCCCCGGTAGTGCTCGCTGCCGGTGTCCTGGTCGCGGTAGAGGACCAGCGCCCCGGCCTGGCCGTCGCGGGGTGCCCGGCCGTGCCCGGTGAAGTGGAAGATGTCGAGCGGGTCCTCGCCGTCGGCCACCTGGTCGATCAGCTCGTCGATGGTCCTGCGGGTCGGATGGGTCAGGTCGAGCCGGAGCAGCGACTCGGCGTGCGCCAGCTGCTCGGGAAAGTCGGGCTCCAGCTCCTGCTCGTCCAGCACCTTGGTGGCGTCGACGGTGAGGATGACCAGCTTGCGCCGCTCCTTGGGCTGGTCCACCGGCCGGTGGTCGATGACCGTCCGGACCAGGGACAAACGCTCGTCGCGGAACAGGTACCTGGACCGGGCCTTGGCCGGCGCCGCGATGCGCACCAGCTCCCACGGCCAGCGCGCCATCTCCTCATCCACGCACAGCAGGCGGACCCGGATCCCGGTGCCGGCGTCGAGCCCGCGCAGCGTCTCGGTGAAGGCGGCCAGCACCCGCGGCGGGAACATGCACTGGCCCAGTTCCTCGCCCAGATCGATCCGCTGCTCGGCACTCGCCGCGGGCATCAGCCTGGCGACCGAGGAAGTGATGGGCTGAGCGTCAGTGGGGCCGACCCGGCCGCCGTCCGGCTTCTCGCACTCGACCGTTACCCGGTGGCCGTGCCTGCCCTCACGCCCGCGACGGATCTCTACTTTGAACTCGGCGTAGATGTACAAGGGATATCCGATCGGAACCGAAGCCAGCTCAATCGTAAGCCACATCGGCTTTCCGGTGGGCGATCCGGGTACGTGCAGGCCGCCGGCTACGGGGGGACCGGCGGGTCGGTGATCCGGACGCGCACTCGTTGCGGCCGGGCCCCCTCCTCGGGCGCCTCGGCGTCGATCTCGGCCAGGTCGTTCTCGAAGATCACCGCGTGCTGGGTGATCTGCCGACCCGTCCAGCCGATCCACACCGTGGCGTGACGCGCGCGCGGATCCCGGACCGTGATCCGCCAGTCGCGCCCGCCGTAGGGCTCGGCGGTGATGGACCGGTCCTCGGCGCGCCCGCGGATGTGCAGCGGGCGGGCGGTCTCGGTCTCGCTGTCCAGCCGCCGGACCACCTCCACCGGCTGAAACGCCAGCCAGGCCAGGTCGATGTCGTCGGGGGCGGCGAACGGGTCGACGCGGTCCGGGTCGGGCCCGGCCAGCCGCCGCAGCTGCTCCTCGCAGGCGGCACACCCCGGGTGCGCCCGGTCGAGCAGTTCCCGGTGCCGCACGGCGCTCTCGTCCGTCCCGGCCGCGTGGGTCAGGAACTCCGGGCTGGGATGGTGCTCGGCCCAGTGCTGAGCCGCCGTCGCGACGTGGCGCCGGTTGTTCGCCACCACCCGCGCGTGCTGCCAGCTGTCGAACCCGTACGACAGGCCCAGCGCGAACGTGGCCGGGTCGACCCCCCGCAGGTCCATCTCGGTCGGCGGCCCGAAGAATTCGGCGAAGATCGCGTCCAGCTCACGGCTGATCTCGTCGGGCTCGTCGAGTTCACTCATCATCGTTCCGCCTTAGTGAGCCGCGGGAATCAGCCGCGGGAAGCCGTGTGGACCGCACACGGGCTTTCGATGCAATGGGGACTGGGATTGGGAATGGCCGCCGCGTACTTGGACTCGGCGCCGTGCAGCTCGCGCAGGCTCGCGGAGCGGCCGGCGGGCCGGGCCTGGATCGCCCGCTCCGCGTCCTTGGGGAGCAGGTAGGGCTGGCCGAGGGGATCGCGCCGTACCGCCCCTCCCGCGTGCCGCAGCAGCGCGCGATCGGCCGCGGTCAGGGCGGCGGTCAGGTCCAGCAGTTCCAGGTGCGAGCGGATCTCAGCCTCCCGCTGGGGCGCCCTGACCAGGCCCAGGATCTCGGACAGGTACAGGGCGATCCGTACCTTCTGCCCGACCTCCGACTTCAGCTGGGAGATGCGTCCCTGGCTCACCCCGAACCGCTCGGCCAGGGTCCGCTGGGGTACCTCCTCGACGATTCCCTGCCAGTAGGCGCGCAGGTCGTCATCGCGCAGCCAGCCCCGCGCGAGAGTGGCGCGGAGGTAGGCATACAGCGGCTTGATATCCCCGATCCGCGTTTCGATCTGCTCCTCGAACGGAATGCGCCACGATTCTTCGGCCGAGTCGCGGTCCAGGAGCTCTGCTTCGGCGGGCACATCGCTCTTGGCCCGCTCCCGGTACCAGTCGACTATCTCGTTCCTGGCCACCGTGAATATCCACGCCTCGACCGGCTCGCGTGCGATCATTCTGGCGAAGTTCACCTGCATCTTCAGGAACACCTTCTGCACGAAGTCATCGGCCTGGCTGGTGTCCCCGAGGCGCTTGCAGCCGTACCCGTATAGCCGCGGCTGCATGGTTCGCCAAAGCTCCTCCAGAATCGTGCGCGGCTCCACACCTTCGGCGACCCGCCGCTGCAATTCCGTTTCAGACCCGTCCGGGAAATCGCTGTCCGGGAAACCCTGGTCCATCGCCCTCCCTAGCCATGGCTTGGCACGAGAGTAGTCAATGCATCGCCGCGGGAGCCAGTGCCTCACAGTCACTAGTACGCGGGAGCGGCCCGGGTGATTAGCGATCTGCGCGATGAATTTCCGCGGGCGCGGTCGTCCTAACAGATGGTCCGGTCGGCACGGGGGCCCGACCGGACCGCGGGCTGGTCAAGTGGTGGCTTACCTCGTGGTCGCGACCGTAGGTGAGAATGGTCGCAGGAGGGAGTCGCCGATGAGCGCGCCAGTTGATATCCGGGCCGGAGCGGGCTCCTCACTGCGGGAGTTCCTGCACGGGCTGCCCGGCGTGGACCAGGTCGGGGCGGAGGCCCGGGCGGCCATGCTCGCCAGCCGGTCGATCAAGACCACGGCCAAGCAGTGGGCGCTCGACATGGCCATCTCGATGATCGACCTGACCACGTTGGAGGGCCAGGACACGCCGGGCAAGGTGCGGGCCATCTGCGCCAAGGCCAAGCGCCCCGATCCCGCCGACCCGACCGCGCCCCAGGTCGCCGCGGTGTGCGTCTACCCGGACCTCGCTCACCTCGCGGCGGCCGAGGTCAAGGGCACCGGCATCCACGTGGCCAGCGTAGCCACCGCGTTCCCCAGCGGCCGGACCAGCCTCGAGGTCAAGCTGGCCGACGCGAAGTACGCGATCGAGGCTGGCGCCGACGAGGTGGACATGGTCATTGACCGCGGCGCCTTCCTGGCCGGGGACTACCAGCTGGTCTACGACGAGATCGCCGCCGTCCGCGAAGTCGTCGAAGATGCCGCCCACCTCAAGGTCATCCTGGAGACCGGCGAGCTGGTCACGCTGGACAACGTGCGCCGTGCCTCGTGGCTGGCCATGCTGGCCGGCGCCGACTTCATCAAGACCTCGACCGGCAAGGTCAGCCCGGCCGCCACGCTCCCGGTCACCCTGGTCATGCTGGAGGCCGTTCGGGACTTCCGCGCGACCCACGGCCGCCAGGTCGGCGTCAAGCCGGCCGGCGGCATCCGCACCGCCAAGGACGCCATCCGCTATCTGGTTCTGGTCAACGAGACGGCGGGGGAGGACTGGCTCGATCCCGACTGGTTCCGCATCGGCGCCTCCAGCCTGCTGAACGACCTGCTCATGCAGCGGACCAAGCTGGCCACCGGCCGTTACTCCGGCCCCGACTACTTCACGCTGGACTGACATGGGAAAGTTCGAGTACGCCCCCGCGCCGGAATCGCGGTCCATCGTCTCCCTGCGCGAGTCCTACGGGCTCTTCATCAACGGGGAGTTTGCCTCCAGCGCGGACGGCCGCGCGTTCAAGACCATCTCACCCGCCACCGAGGAGGTACTCGCCGAGGTGGCGGAGGCGGGCCCGGTCGACGTGGACCGCGCGGTGGCCGCCGCCCGCCGGGCCTACGAACGTACCTGGTCCGTGCTGCCGGCCAAGGAGCGCGGCAAGTACCTGTTCCGCATCGCCCGGATCATCCAGGAACGATCCCGCGAGCTGGCCGTCCTGGAGTCGCTCGACAACGGCAAGCCGATCCGGGAATCGCGCGACGTCGACATCCCGCTGGTCGCGGCGCACTTCTTCTACCACGCAGGATGGGCCGACAAGCTCGAGTACGCCGGCTACGGTCCCGCCCCGCGGCCGCTCGGCGTGGCCGGCCAGGTCATCCCGTGGAACTTCCCGCTGCTGATGCTGGCCTGGAAGATCGCCCCCGCGCTGGCCTGCGGCAACACGGTGGTGCTCAAGCCGGCCGAGACCACGCCGCTGACCGCGCTGACCTTCGCCGAGATCTGCCAGCAGGCCGACCTGCCGCCGGGCGTGGTCAACATCCTCACCGGCGCCGGCGACACCGGCAAAGCCCTGGTTACCCACCCCGGGATCGACAAGGTGGCGTTCACCGGATCGACCGAGGTGGGCAAGGAAATCGCCAGGGAGTGCGCGCCAACGCGCAAGAAGGTAACCCTGGAACTGGGCGGCAAGGCCGCCAACATCGTGTTCGAGGACGCCCCGGTCGACCAGGCCGTCGAGGGCATCGTGAACGGCATCTTCTTCAACCAGGGCCACGTCTGCTGCGCGGGCTCCCGGCTGCTGGTCCAGGAGTCCGTCTACGACCAGGTGCTGGCCTCACTTCAAAACCGCCTCAAGACGCTCCGCCTCGGCGACCCGCTGGACAAGAACACCGACGTGGGCGCGATCAACTCGGCGGCCCAGCTGGCCAGGATCCGCGAGCTGTCCGAGGTCGGCGAGGCCGAGGGCGCGCAGCGCTGGTCGCCCCCGTGCGAGCTGCCGGTCAAGGGCTTCTGGTTCCCGCCCACCGTGTTCACCGGGGTCTCGCAGGCGCACCGCATCGCGCGCGAGGAGATCTTCGGCCCGGTGCTGTCCGTACTCACCTTCCGGACCCCGGCCGAGGCGGTGGAGAAGGCCAACAACACCCCGTACGGGCTGTCCGCCGGGGTCTGGAGCGACAAGGGGTCGCGAATCTTGTGGATGGCCTCCCGACTGCGGGCCGGCGTGGTGTGGGCGAACACGTTCAACAAGTTCGACCCGTCTTCCCCGTTCGGGGGGTATAAGGAATCCGGTTACGGCCGGGAAGGCGGCCGGCACGGCCTGGAGGCCTACCTCGATGTCTGACACTGTGCTTTCCCCGGGGGACGCCCCCCCTGGGCGCCTGGCCGTGCGCAAGACGTACAAGCTGTACATCGGCGGGGCCTTCCCCCGCTCGGAAAGCGGAAGGTCCTACGTGGTGACCGACCACAAGGGCGGGTTCTTGGCCAACGCGGCGCTGGCCTCCCGCAAGGACGCCAGGGACGCGGTGGTCGCCGCCCGCAAGGCGTTCGCAGGCTGGTCGGCGGCGACCGCCTACAACCGGGGCCAGGTCCTCTACCGGGTCGCCGAACTCCTCGAAGGCCGGCGTGCCCAGTTCACCGCCGAAGTCCGCGCGGCCGAAGGCCTGGGCGCCCGGCAGGCCGAAGCCGTGGTGGACGCGGCCATCGACCGCTGGGTCTGGTACGCCGGCTGGGCCGACAAGATCGCCCAGGTCCGCGGGGCGTCCAACCCGGTGGCGGGTCCGTTCTTCAACTTCTCCCTGCCCGAGCCGACCGGCGTCGTCGCGGTGATCGCCCCCGAGGCCTCGAGCCTGCTCGGCTTCGTCTCGGTCGTCGCGCCCGCCGTCGTGACCGGCAACACGGTCGTGGTGCTGGCCAGCGAGCGCTACCCGCTGCCCGCCGTGTCCCTGACCGAGGTGCTGGCCACCTCGGACGTGCCCGGCGGAGTGATCAACGTGCTGACCGGCCGCACGGCCGAGGTCGCCCCCTGGCTCGCCTCACACATGGACGTCAACGCAATCGACCTGACCGGCGCGCCCGACGACCTAGCCGACGACCTGGCCGTCGCCGCCGCCGACAACCTCAAGCGCGTCCTGCGTCCTGCTGCTGAGGACGGGGTCGCCGAAGACTGGACCCAGCCCCCCGGCCTCAAGCGCATGCTCGCCTACCTGGAAACCAAAACCGTCTGGCACCCCACCGGCACCTGACGCACGCGCCGACCGGCGAGTCGCTGCAACTGCCCTGACGTGGGCGGCGCCGAGTCACCCATGGATGTCGTGGTAGCTAACGGCGATCCAGGTCAGCGCGGCAGTACAGGTGCCACTATCACGGTAAAAGCCGTGACATCCGTCAGGCCCAAGACAGGAGCTGTCGCACTGGGCCAGCGCGCGGCATCTGCCTAGCGTTGAGGACATGACGACAAGCACTCAGTCCACGACCAAGACCGGTGATCGCAGCCGCCTGTTGTCTGCCGCGAAGATCGTGGTCTTCGACGTCGCCGGTCCCCTGGTGGCGTACTCGATGCTGCGCTCGGCTGGGCTGAGCGCCGTATCAGCCTTGGTCCTGAGCGGCGTCCTGCCCGCCGTGGCCGTGCTGGGCGGCCTTATCCGGCACCGGCGCCTGGATGCCGTCGGCGTCCTGGTGCTGGCCGGGATCGCCGTCGGCTCGGTGCTCGGCCTGCTCACCGGCGACGCCCGCCTCGTGCTGGTCGAAGGCTCGGTGCCCACGGCGGTGTTCGGGCTGCTGTGCCTGGCCTCGCTCCGGTCGCGTCGGCCGCTGATCTTCCGTTTCGCCCTCGAGTTCATGGGCCCGGACACCCCGCGCGGCCGGGACTTCGACGGCCTCTGGCAGTACTACGGATTCCGCCACGCCTTCCGGCTCTTCACGGTGGTCTGGGGCGTAACCTACCTGGCCGAAGCCGCGGCCAGGATTGTCATCGTCGAGACCACCTCGACCGGCACCGCGCTGGCCGTCTCCAAGGTGATGCCCTACGCGGTGGCAGGACTCCTGACCCTGTGGATGGTGTTCTACGGCCGCCGCGCCCGGCGCCAAGGCGAGCGTCTCGCGGCCATGGCCGCCCGGACCGCCGCCGTCCAAACCGCCGCCGCCCGGACCGCCGCCGTCCAAACCGCCGCCGCTCCGGAACCCGCCCTCTCGGCCAGCTAAAGCATGCCGCTTCGCTAGCGGCGGTGTCCCACAGGCGTCGCCTCGGCGATCAGCAGCCGATCCCCAGCCACGACAGTCGGGTCCTCGGTGATGCCGAGGGTGAACTGGCCCTCGTGGACCAGGCCGAGTACCAGCCCGGCCCGCTCGTCCCGGACCGTGCTGAGCGCCTTGCCGACCGTGGCCGGATCCGCGTCGACCTCGGCCAGGATATCCCGGCCCGACTCGATGAGCTGGCCGATCAGGTCACTCGCGTG
>Ga0210383_10004609_pt1 | contig 12187 bp, 10 predicted proteins | sample IncBWC14OmetaG_FD_160072 | JGI IMG/M metagenome (GOLD analysis project Ga0210383, IMG submission 160072) | Forest soil microbial communities from Barre Woods Harvard Forest LTER site, Petersham, Massachusetts, United States - Inc-BW-C-14-O ...
TAGGCGTGCAAGACATCGGGATGCAGACTGGTGTCGAGGAATCCATAGAGTAGATTATCCACGCCCCCGAAGATGGCCGGAATGCCGAGCGATCCGACAGTATCCCAGACGCCCAGCATGGTGATCCTGGCGTTATACATATCGTAATTTTGGTTTAGCTGGGCGAGCAGCGTCTCGCGCTGGCTGGGATTCCGGTAGGCCTGAAAGGCGGCATCCACCATCTGGCTGTCGAAATCCTTGGTGGGAAGTCCGCAAATGGCTATCATGCCCGCGATGCTGCGCGCGGTATAGGCGCCGCGGCTGAACCCAAACAGAAAAATCGGATCGTTCTGCTGGTACAAATGGGCAACCTGCGTGTAGCCGTCTTTCACTTTCTGAAAAAGACCGGTTCCAAATGCGCCGCCGACCAGCTTTTCGATAGGCGTGCCATTAGCGCCGACGCCGTCGTCGTAAAAGCTCACCTGGGTGGCGTTAGTAGTTACGGCTTTGGCAACTTTGTAAACGTTGGTGTTGTTGGCGGTATTATCCCAAGTACCGTCCGTGCAAAGAACAATCCGTTTATTCATAGCAGGTCGATTTTCATGCAAGCGGATCGCAATGTCAATCTAATTGTGATGACAATGTGAGTAATGTTTCTAATCTTATATTGCGCGGCTTGCGGGCGCTCTTTTGGCATACAGTTTTACACCGAGCCAGGCATACGGGGAAACGCAAGCCTCGCAATCGTTCCGAATGGCGGCTAGGCCGAAGCTGCTTGGTAGTGGACGAGCGTGTAGTCTTCCAGCGCTACAGTAACAAAATCATCCGGCGTCTTGGCCGCAGCGCCGTCGGTGGCCGGATGGTACTCGATGCGCAGTTGCGTTGGGTCGGCGATGATACGCAGGTAGCCGAAGTTCTGATCGTCGTAGTTTTCGAACACCACCGAATCCTTGCCGTTGGACAGCGAGGGCTGCGGCAGAGGAGTGCGCAAAGTGGGCGTGCCTTTGGTGGTCAATGCCTGGATCGGCGCATGGCCGCCGTTGCCCAGTACGACGAATGGAGTCTGACGGCTGCCGTTGGTGCGCGTGAAGCGCTGATAGTTGTGCGCGTGACCCGAAATGACAGCGTGAGGCCACACGCCGGCGGCTTGGCAAGCCGAATCGATGTCGGCCAGCATCAGCGAATTGCCGGTGTGCTTTTGCGGCACGGGCCTGCCGGAGGAGTGCGCTGCTACATAAGGCGGATGATGCACCGCGATGATCACAGCGCCGGCGAATTTCTCCTTTTTGATGCGCTTGAGCGCGGCGTTCAGGAAGGCGATCTGCACGTTGCTGATGTTGGGGTATGACGTCTTGGAGCCGCTTTGTTGGGAGATTACCCCGGGGTCTTCCAGGCAATTGCTATACAGCCCGAGAATGCGGACGAAAGGCGCCTCGAGCGTGAAATATACGCCGGGCTGAACCTGCGCGGTACGGGCGAGTTGACCTGCGTCCGGGGTCCGGTGCGGTGGCTGGCCCGCCGTACAGAAATTCGCCAGGAAAGCGGAAAGGGTGTCGGCATTCGTATTCGGAGCAACCATGCCATCGTGGTTCCCCGGAATGGCGAATATGGGTGCCGGGTAATCGCGGTAAGCATCGTAAAACTGATCGTAATAGTATTGCGATTCGCCGAAGCTGTAGACGACGTCGCCCAGGTGATAGCAAAACGAGGGTACGGAACGCGGATCGGTATCGTCGTAGTCGGAGACCATTTTGTCCACCACGCGATTTTGGTCGGCTGGGCCCTGGGTGTTGCCGGTATCGCCTAGGGAGTGAAACACGATCTGTCCGGCGTTCTGAATTTCTCTTTCGATGTCCGAGCCCTTTGGCCCAAGCGCGTCCGCGAGAGCGAGCACGGGCTCATCGGTTCCTGCTACGGTCGGAAACGGCCGGGGGAGCTGTTTCTTCTGTTTGTCGAGAATGGTGTAGGCGGCCGTATCCGAACCGTGCTTCACCGTAAACTTGGTGGGGTCGGGGGTGGCGGCCGGCTCACCGAACTGAGGACCATTGGTAGGAAGCAACGGAGCGGGGGCCTGAAGCGCTACCGGGCTGGGCTGAGGTTGAGCCGGGACCTTGCGGGAAGGCCGGGATTTCGAGGCGGTTTTCATGGAACTTCTCCTTTCAAGGGACAAATGTTCAATATTGCCGGCAGATGAATTGTCGACAGTACACGTTCAGTTGCAGACGATTCGTCGTTTTGTAACGAATGTCTAATTTTATTGTGTACAAGTATGCCACTAAGAATGTTTCAATATGAATAACTGCGGGAGAAACTTTTGCAAGCCGGGCGAGTGGCGCAGCGAGAATTAAAACGCGGATTATCTTTCAAAGATAGGAGCCCAGATAATACGCTTTCTTGTGGTACCATCCGTTTGAGACCCGCCGCAACCTAGGAGAGGTGGCTGAGTGGTCGAAAGCAGCGGTTTGCTAAACCGTCGTAGGCCTTTAAAGTCTACCGGGGGTTCGAATCCCCCCCTCTCCGCCATCAGATCGCGGTCCGGCCCGGAGACAGGTTGGGGCTCTACGCGGAACGGTATTGTGGGGACTGCCTTTTCTTAAAACCAGGCCGGAGGTCAAGGCTGGTCGAAGGCGGCGCGTCCGGGAATGCACATTTTCACCTCAGTCCCCAACGCTACTTTGGTTAAAATCCGAAGCCATCCACCCATGCATTCGGCGCGCTCGCGCATGGCCTTCAGCCCCCAGTTTTCAGAACGCTGCAGGACTTGGGGATCGATTCCGCACCCGTTGTCGCGCACGGAAATGCGCAGCTCGGCGGGCCGGTATTCGATTTCCATCTCAATGCGGTTCGCCTGCGCATGGTTATATGCATTCACGATCGCTTCCCGGCCTATGCGGAAGATTTCGTCGCGTACGTCCGCCCTCAGTTCCCTCGCCTGGCCATCCACAACCACCCGGAAATCCACTGTTGTAGGAAAGCCCATTTCGTCCGGAACACAAGCGAATGCTTCAGCCAGAGCTAACGATGATCGCGCGCCATTCCCGGGGCGCGTGCGGTCTGCGAGGAACCGCTCCATCCGCTCGAGGAGTTGAGCGATGGGAGAGCGCTCGCCAAGACGATCTTCATCATCGGCGTCGACGCCCGCGCTCCATTTGACTCCAGCGAAGTTGCTCGCGGGGTGTGTTGCCGCTTGAAGTTGCCGCGCAGTTACAAGAATATTGAAACCCATTGCAATCCTCCTCTTTACGGTGATACATCCCCACACGCCCGGTTTCTGCCGTCAGACCCCTGAATGCTCAGCATCTCCTGGCTTTCACGACTTTTTTATGTGCAGGAAGATGGCCGCTCTAACTCGTTGAAAATAAAACTTCTGATTCCATGGTTTATCGCGAATTAGCGAGATTTTCGCGAAGTTCGCTTGCGGGGTTCGCGAAAGTGTCAGACGCTCTTGAAGCGGAACTTATTGATCCTGAGCGATCGGATCTTGGATTCCAGAGTAGAAGCGGGCATCCCAAGCTGGGCGGCGGCGCCAGAAGGTCCCGAGACCCGGCCACCGCTCGCCTCCAACGCCGCTTCAATGGCTTCCTTCTCTTGTGCTGGAGATTTCCTTGCGACTGACTGCTCGGTCTGTGCGGCGGAGGAGCCTTCCAAAGACAGCCAGCTTGGATCCACGGAGAAGACATCGCTATCGCAAACAATTACCGAGCGTTCCAGAACGTTCTGCAGTTCGCGTATGTTTCCCGGCCAGGAATAAGATTCCAGCAGCTCGACCGTTCGTTTCTCGATTGAACCTATTTTCTTACCGGCTTTTCGCGAGTAGCGGTGAACGAAGTATTCGATCAGAGTGGGTATATCTTCTCTTCGTTCGCGGAGCGGCGGAACTTCGATAGGAAAAACGTTGAGGCGGTAAAACAGATCCTTGCGAAAAGCGCCACCCGCGATGGCGCCCTCCAGGTCGCGATTGGTGGCGGCAATCACCCGCACCTCGGCGTGAATGGGATGGCTTCCCCCAATGCGCTCGAACTCCCGCTCCTGTAGAACTCGCAGTAGAGCAACCTGAGTTTCAGCAGGCAGCTCGCCCACTTCATCCAGGAAAATGGTGCCGCCTTCGGCCAGCTCAAAACGGCCCAGACGCCGTTGTAAGGCTCCGGTAAAGGATCCCTTCTCATGGCCGAATAGTTCGGAAGTGATCAATCCCGTTGGCGTCGCGGCGCAATTCACGCTCACGAACGCTCGCGAGGAGCGTCGGGAGCGTTTATGGATGGCGCGAGCGATCAACTCCTTGCCTGTTCCGGTTTCTCCGGTGATCAACACCGTGGAATCCGTTGGCGCTACCCTGGCTACGCGCGCCAGCACCGCTTGCAAGGCCGGCGACTCGCCCACAATCTCCTCGAACATGGATGCTTTGTCGATTTCGTCGCGGAGGGCGATATTTTCCTTGTAGAGCAGGTCGCGCAATTTCTTGATTTCTTCCAGAGCCTGTTTGCGCTCGGTGATATCGGTTACCGCTCCGACAAATTCAAAATCGCCTGATGGATCTTCAGAAGGCTGCCCCACTACGCGAAGGTGTTTGATGGAGCCATCGGGCAGCAACAAACGCTGTTCAAAATCGAAAGCCTGCTTTTCGCTCGCAATGCGATGGATCAATTCCGCAATCGCCGCCCGGTCTTCCGGATGGGTACGTTGCAGCGCCAATTCAATGGTGACCCTGGCTGTAGGCTCGCAGTCGAAGATGCGAAAGGTTTCCTGCGACCAATAGATTTTTCCGGCGGCCACATCCCAGCCGAAGCTACCGGTGTGACTCAGTTTCTGCGCTTGGACCAAGTATGCTTCGCTCCGGCGCAGCGCGTCCTCGGCGCGTGCACGTTCCCCTCTCTCCTCGGCTTCCCTTAAAGCGCGCCGCACGGCCGGCACAATGCGGGACAAACGCGTTTTGAAAACGTAATCCGTTCCCCCGATCTTGAGGGCTTCAATCGCGACTTCTTCGTCCAGGGTTCCAGAGACAAAAATAAACGGCACGTGCGGCCGTCGTCGCTGTGCGACTTTCAGGGCCGAGAGACCGTCAAAAGAAGGAAGCGTATAATCGGCGAGAATTACGTCGAAGCCAGGCTGTTCAAGCGAAGCAACAAAATCAGCCTCGGTCTCAACGCGTGTAAAACAACAGGGAACGCCCTCAGCCTCAAGTGTTTCTTGAACCAGCTCCGCGTCTCGGGGGTCGTCTTCCAGGTACAAAACATGCAACGGTTGTTTCATTTCCCGCTAATGCTTTTTTAAGCTTCCGGGCGGAGGCTGATTGATAACCGCCCAAAAAACTCCCAGCTCCTTGATGGCATTTACAAACTCATGAAAGTCCACTGGCTTGACGACGTAAGCGTTTACGCCCAGCCGGTAGCTGGCTACCATATCCTTTTCTTCATGGGAGGACGTGAGCACCACCACCGGAATCATCTTGAGCTTTTCATCCGACTTGATCTGCTGCAGCACCTCCAAACCATCCACTTTGGGTAGTTTCAGATCGAGCAGCAGGACGGCCGGATTCTCGCTGGAGCGGGCTTCGAACTTACCCCGGCAATACAGATAATCCAAGGCCTCTTCGCCATCCCTGGCAACCACCACCTCGTTGGCCAGGTTGTATTCTTCCAAGGCCGTGAGGCTCAGTTCGACATCCTTCGGATCGTCCTCCACCATCAAGATACGGCCCAAATTACTCATGGTTTTGTCTCCTGCGATCGAATCAGTGAGAAATAAAACGTGGCGCCTTCATCCACCAGGCTTTGGGCCCAGATTCTCCCTCCATGCCGATGTACAATGCGCTGCACCGTGGCTAGCCCAATTCCGGTGCCTTCGAACGCTTCCGGCGGGTGGAGGCGCTGGAACACGCCGAACAGTTTGTTTACATATTTCATGTCGAAGCCAACTCCATTGTCTCGAATGAACATTATGACGCGATCTTGCTCCTGGTCCGTGCAACCGATTTCGATCTCGGCCTGTGGACGCACCCGTGTGAACTTGACGGCGTTCGAAATCAGATTGACCAGCGCGAGCCGCAGCATCGACCGGTCACCGTAACACGCCGGCAATGCGCCAACCTTCCATACGATGTTACGGCCCTGAGCGTCCTGCCGTGCTTCCGTTACAGCTTCCTCCACTAGTTGGCCCAGGCTGACCATAGTTTTGTGGGTTTCGGCGCGGCCGATTCTGGAAAACGCCAGCAGGTCGTCGATCAGGGTGCCCATCCGTTTGGCGGATTCAAGGATCATCGTCACGTAGCGCTGGCTCTTGGGATTCAGCACTGCGGCCGCGTTCTTTTGCAGTAGCTCCGTGTAGCCGGCCATATGGCGCAGAGGCGCGCGAAGGTCGTGCGATACAGAATAGGCAAATGCTTCCAATTCCTTATTGATGATCTCGAGCTCGGTGCTTCGTTTGCCGAGTTCTTCGTTAAGCGCGCGAATCTCCTGCTCACGCCGCTTACCTTCCGTGATGTCGTTGTTGGTTTCGAGGATGGCAGCCGGCCGTCCCCGCTCATCCCGTCTTAACGACCATCGGCTGGCAACGATAACGCGGCTTCCGTCGGCTCGCGTTTTTTCAAGCTCACCGTCCCAGCGGCCGGTACGCAATAGCTCGGCGCGAATTTCGGCAATCGGCGCCGGGAAGACTGTCTGGAGAAGCTGGGGAGATTGCTTTCCGATCGCCTCCTCCGCCGTCCAGCCGTACAATTCTTGTGCTCCGCGGTTCCAGTACGTGATGACGTCGTTCATGTCGCGGACAAAAATGGTGTCGTGCGTGAGATTCAGCAGGCTGGCTTGCTGGCTTCGTTCGGCTACTTCGATTTCAAGCTTGTCGCGAGCTTCACGAAGTTCACCCTCCACGCGTCGCCGCACCGTGCTAAACCAGGTGACTAGCGTTGCGAACGCGGCGAAAACGATGAAGTAAGGGATGTCGGCGGGCGTGACGTAAAAGGTGTAATAAGGCTCTAGGAAGAAGTAGTCGAAGGTTACGCCTGAAAGCAGAAGCGCCAGGACAGCGGGCCCGGCCCCTCCGTACCAGGCTGTAACGGCGACTGCAAAAAGAAAGAACGGGACCTCCACGTTGCGAATCTGGAAATATTGCATGAGAAGGCCACCGAGAACTGCCAGGGAAACAGAGAGAACGGCGAGGCTGTAGCCTTGCATCGCCGAGAGCGTGGGCGATTGAAGTCTCCAAGTAGCCTGGCTCGCTGGGATCGGCGCTTCATTCATACAGCGGCAACGGGAAAGGAACCATCATAACTCTGGTTCGACGGTCATTGGAGACCCATTACTTGGAAAGCCAAAATCACCTCGACAGCCACTCCTGGGCTGCCGCTACATCGTCGGCTCCGAGCTCGTGGCCGCCGGGATGCCAATGGATTGAGACGCAGGCGCCGGCAGTCGTCAGAATCTTTGAAAGCTCCGCAGTCTGTTCGGGACGCACAATCTGGTCATGCCTGGCTGCCGCTAGTAGAACCGGCATATCGTTCAGGTTTGGGCTGCGTTCAGGCCGGAACGGAACCATGGGCCGGAACAGGATGGCACGCGAGAGCAGCGCAGGATGCATGAGAAGCAGGCTGGCAGCGATATTGGCGCCATTGGAGTATCCAAGGGCGATGATCTTGTTATCCTCGAGTCCATGCTTGCGGGAAACAGTGCTAACAAACTGCGCCAGCGCGTCGGTTTGGACCTTTAAATCGTCCAGGTCGAAAACGCCTTCAGCCAGGCGGCGAAAGAAGCGCGGCATGCCATTCTCCAATGCCCGTCCACGAGGGCTGATCAGTGCGGCGCCCGGCAGAAGTTCTCCGGCGAGCGGGATCAGATCGTCCTCATCGCCGCCAGTTCCGTGCAGCAGGAGCAGGGTCTCTTTGGGACCGCCGGGCAGGGGAGGGACAAAGCGATGAATAAAGTCGAATTGGGTACCGGCTGTCACGATGCCGCTCTTTGTTTGCGTTGGATGCGCGGTAGCGCCGCTTCGATTCGGGGACGGAGCGTTTCGAGCCATGGCGGCAGTTGAAGCGCCTCGCCTAGTTTCTCAATTGGCTCATCCACCGCAAAGCCGGGCGAATCGGTGGCGATTTCGAAAAGAACGCCGCCGGGCTCACGATAGTAAATGGAGTGGAAATAGATCCGGTCCATGACGGGCGAGAGGTTGTATCCTAGCCGCCCAAGTTCTCGCAGCCATTCTCGTTGCTGAACGTCATCGGCAGTCCGAAAGGCGATGTGGTGGATGGTACCAACGGCCACGCGACCCTCCGGCCCCGCTGGTGCGCAAGTAACATCCAGAATTCGTCCCGCTGCGTCTGGATGCGAATGCACCGGCTCATATCGGAATCGATTCTGCTCCTGCCCGAGGAGTCGATACTCCATGGTCTCGGTGAGCAACGCCGCTGTGTGCTCGTATCCGGTCTCTGACAATGTTGCGCCGTGAAAGCCGTGGACTGCGAATTCGGATGGAACCTGGCTGCCTTCCCAATAATGCGCGGAATCCAATGCTACGGTTTCCACCAGTTCCAACCGCATGCCATCCACGTCATGGAAGGAGAGCACTCGCTGACCAAACCGCTCGGGAAGGGCCTCGGAAGCAATGTGATTTTGCGCCAGCCTCTCGCGCCAAAAGGCCAGGGAGTCTTGCGGTACGGCGAACGATGCGGCCGTCACTTGGCCATTGCCCTGGCGGCCGCGCCTGGCGCCGGGCCATGCGAAGAACGTCAGAATGGTGCCTGGCCGGCCGTGGCCATCCCCGTAATAAAGATGATAGGCTTCGGGATCGTCGAAGTTGACGGTCAGCTTTACCAGACGCAATCCCAGAACACCCGTGTAAAAATCGACGTTCTGCTGAGGATCGCCCGCAATGGCGGTGATGTGGTGAATTCCGAGAATCGACTTGGTCTCACTGTTCAACATTGGCGCGTCGGCTTCCGCGTTTTCACTTCCAGACACCTATTGTCCGGCAAAACCGCTTGAGAATCATCACGAAATGGAGGGCTTTTGTACTACCACTCTCGTGGCCACTCAGGTACTTCGATGGTGGTAGCGGACAGCACGGGATGGCTAGGATAGTTGTGCTACCCCGTCCTCTGGGATTTCGAGTCGACCATCGACTGTCGGGCCGGCTTAGCGGATTTGAAAGCAGCCAAGTGAATCCGCCGGCCGAGTGCGACGACGCTAATGGCGGAGGCAGCGCCCGAATCGCCTTCTCCGTCAGAATTCTGTTCCCGGTAGCTTCAATCTCACGAGCAAGTTTGCCAAAGGCCTGCGTCTAACAAGCCATGCGATACCTGGTTCTGGCCTCTGATTACGATGGAACGCTGGCTCGTGATGGGGTTGTGGACGATTCCACCATTCGGGCCATGGAGCGCCTGATTCATTCGGGCCGAAAAGTGATTCTCGTCACTGGCCGGGAACTGGCCGATTTACAAAATGTTTTTCCCCGGCTGGATCTTTGCGAGCGGGTGGTGGCCGAGAATGGCGCCGTAATATACAATCCCGCTACTCGCGAGGAGCGGTCACTTGCCGATCGGCCGCCGCAAAGCTTCGTCGACAATCTTAGGCAGCGAGGGGTGGAGGGCATCAGCGTGGGGGATGTCATTGTCGCCACATGGCGGCAATACGAGACGCTGGTGATCGAAGCGATTCGGGACTCCGGTTTGGAACTGCAGATCATCTTCAATAAAGAAGCCGTTATGGTACTGCCTCCGGGCATAAACAAGATGACCGGTTTGTGCGCGGCGCTCAACGAGCTTAAACTTTCTCCGCGCAACGTCGCCGCTGTCGGCGATGCAGAAAACGATCATGCCTTTCTTGAGAGCTGCGAGTGCTCGATAGCGGTGGCCAATGCGATTCCCGCGCTCAAGGAAACAGCCGACTTCGTCACTCAAGGGGAGCGCGGGGCTGGAGTCGTGGAACTGATGGAAAAGCTGATCGCAAGCGATCTTGCCGAGCTGGACCACGGATTGAGGGGTGAGCCCTTTTCATTGGCAAAGTAGACGGGCAGGCCATCACTTTGCCCCGTTACGGGAGGAATGTTCTGGTTTACTGGGTCGCAGTCTCACCGTCGGACCGGCCCGACTGTTTTGCCCCACTGGTCGTTCCGCTGGCTGAGTCGATCGGCGGCATCGGACTGCTGATTCTTTCCACGCCACTGCGATACTTTCATTCTGGCTGACGAGAGTCAAAAATCGACTGCGGAGTTCTGTTCGCCTCTTGGCGCATGCGTAAGGTGTCGGCGCAAGATGCTATGCCGAGGGCGGAGCGGTCTGCGCCGGCATGGTGAGAAATGCCCGCATAGCGTGCCAGAATAGCTGGCGGTTGAGTCCGGAAACTACCGAATGCGCCATGCCCGGCAGAATTACGAACTGGCGATCACCATTGGGGAGCTGCTTGTAAAAAGCCAGCAGATCTTCCACCGTGGCGATTCCGTCGTACTCGCCGCGAATCAGCAACACGGGCGCCAGCACCTTCACCGGGTCAACCACGGGAAGATGCGCGGTCATGTCGAGATAAGTGCCGGTGGGAACCTGGTCCCCGAATTTCAGCTCCTGATCGGCCACGAACTCGGCCAGCGCCGGATCGGAAGTGCCGGCTTTATCGCGCGTAAATATGGTCCCGATCATGGCGCGATCGCGCAGACGGCGGTTGTGGGTGCGATAGTAATCCAGCTGCTTGGCTCGTTCGGTTAAGGTGGGTGAGTTTTCTCCTTTATAAGTGAAGGCGGCCAGGATCAGTCGATCGACGCGTTCCGGGTGGGACATGGCGTAGGCGCCGGCCCGGAGACCGCCGGAAGATTCGCCGAAGATGTGAATTTTCGATTGGCCCGTTTCGTGCGCCACCAACTCTACGGCAGCTTTCAGATCCTCAACGCCGCTGGCGATATCGGAATTACTATTGGTGCGGCTGGATCGGCCATAGTTTTCGTGATCCATGGTCCACACGTCGAAGCCGAATTGGGCGAACGTGTTCATGACGGAGTATTCGCCGTGGCCTGGAACGGTGAGGTCGAAGCTGGGGCGCGAGGAGACCGATGAGCCATGCACCAGGAACAGGACCGGAAGCGGCGCTTGTCCAGGTTTCGGCGCAGTCGCGCGTTTGCGATAAATGTAAAGCGACACTTCGCCCTCTGCGCTGGCCTTCTTGGCCCAATATTCGTTACTCCAAATTTTGGCGGCCGGTTCGGTGCGCGCGCCGAGAGCGGATTGAGCCAGCAGACCGGAACCTAAACCGATACCGGCGCCGGTCAGGATGGTGCGGCGCGAGGGCGAGTTTTTTCGGATGGCCATATAGTCAATGAGACTATCACCGCGAACACTCGGGAGCAAAGGGTTGTCTGCCCTAACGGGTCTCAACCAGCCCGGCGCACTTCCGTTCGGATTGGAAGCTTCCATTCGGGTCGAATGAAGTGACAGGTGTAGCCGTTGGGATAATGTTCCAGGTAATCCTGATGCTCCGGCTCCGCCTCCCAGAACGGACCAGCCGGTGCTACTTCGGTAACCACCTTGCCCGGCCAAAGTCCAGAGGCGTTGACGTCGGCGATTGTGTCCTCGGCAATTCGCTGCTGCTCCGGGTTCGTGTAGAAGATGGCGGAACGATAACTGGCTCCCTTGTCGTTGCCTTGCCGGTTGAGAGTGGTCGGGTCGTGAATCTGGAAAAAGAATTCCAGGAGCTTGCGATACGCGATCTTTTGAGGATCGAAGATAATCTCGATCGCTTCGGCATGAGTTCCGTGATTGCGGTAGGTGGCGTTGGGCACGTCGCCGCCGGTATAGCCCACGCGCGTGGAAATCACGCCTGGATAGCGGCGCAGCAGATCCTGCATGCCCCAAAAGCAGCCGCCGGCAAGAATCGCGGTTTCGGTGGATGCGGTCATGGTTTAGGTCCTCTTCTGAGTATCGAACAGTTTGGGTGAAGATTTGGTGGAGACTATATCAGGCCAGCTTTTTGAGAGGGTACGCAGCACGGTAGAATCGGGCGATCATCTGCTAAAATCGTAACCGGGCAGTGCAGAAGGAGAATCCGAATTTTCCTTCTGGATCTCGCTCGGAAGTTGTGAGAAATCACGGGCCACCCTAGCTCAGCTGGTAGAGCGGCTGATTCGTAATCAGCAGGTCGCCGGTTCGATCCCGGCGGGTGGCTCCAGAAATACTACATTAAAATCAGTAATTTACAGACGGGCTACTCAGCGATGGGTGGCCGTTTTGGCATTT
>Ga0210383_10004610_pt1 | contig 12187 bp, 11 predicted proteins | sample IncBWC14OmetaG_FD_160072 | JGI IMG/M metagenome (GOLD analysis project Ga0210383, IMG submission 160072) | Forest soil microbial communities from Barre Woods Harvard Forest LTER site, Petersham, Massachusetts, United States - Inc-BW-C-14-O ...
CAGCTGGTGCGGCGCACCCGAGCCGTCGGCCTTGGCCGTGGAGATTTGCGTGCGCAGGTACGGCGTCGAATAAGTCAGCAACAACTGACGGCCGCTTGCGTCCAGCTCGGCCTTTTCGACCCCTTCGAGCTTGGTGAGGCGCTGCAAGGCCCCGCCGCTGCTCGGCACGCGATACACGTCGTATGAATAAGGCGCCACTTCGTTGCAGAGCACATAGAACCACCGGCCGTCCCAAGACAGCTGCGGACTCGACACTTCGAAGCGGCCCTGCGTCAGCGCGCGCGGCTCGCCGTTCAGCGCCTTGGTGTACAGATGCGCGAAACCCGATTCCTCGGATGCGTACCACAGCGTGCGATTGTCATTGAGCCAGCCAAACTCATTGAACGCTCGGTCAATCCAGGCCGCATCGCTCAAGCGGTGCTGCGGCACCAGCACGTAGTTGGCCAAGTCGACACTGACGATCCACCGATCCTTGTGATCGATCGAATACATCTCGATGCCGAGCGCGCCGCCGTCGGCGCTCCAAACAATGCCGCCGTTGATCGCATCGGGCTCACGGTTGATCACCCAGACGCCGCGCGGCTTTTTGTCGCCACTGCCCTTCGGCTCGCTGCCTGCGGCCGGCGGCGGATTGGCGGGCGGGTGCGCCTTGGCGTTCTCCTCGCGCACGGCCTTCAACGGATCGTCGTTGATGCCGGGCAGCTTCTCCAGCGCGAGCGGATGCATCGTATGGTCGGTGAGATTGAGCAGCATCAAGGATTGCGGCGCGGGTGGGTTGCGCCCGACGCGTATGCGCTCCTTTTCGAACTCTTCATAGCCTGACTCGGTGACGTAGCGCGTGAGCTCCCCTTCTTTTCCCTTCACATGGGATTTCGGTTCCGTCACCACCAGGAGCCAGCGCGCATCGGGAGACAGTTCGCTGCCGCGAATGGCCACTTCATCGCCCAGATAGAACGGCACAGCCGCACGCGTCACGTCGGCCTTCTGCATGTCTTCGTCGTGTTTGCGCGCAGTTTCCTTATCGTCATGCAATTTCTTCAAGGTGGAAAAGGTGCGCAGCTGCATATCCCGAAGGTCATCCGCGGCCGGCGGCGCATTCGGATCTTTCTCCGCCTTGATGATGGCCGCGGGCGTCGTTACGCCGCTGCCGAAATCGTGCACGAACCAATCGCTATCGACGCGGAAACTCAACAGTCGCCCATCGAGCGAGAAGTGCGGATGGCTTTTTGCCTGCGGCGTTCGCGTGATCTGCGTCAAGCGGCCGCTCGATAGGTCGCGCACGAAAATATCTCGGTTGCGGATGAAGGCCGCGCGCCGGCCGGCGCGATCGTAAACCGCGGGTCCGTCGGCGTTTGCCATGGCCGCGGCATCCACAACCTGATCCTTGCCGCTGGAGGCATCAACACGATGCAAATCCACGATCGGCGATCCGATGCGCTTGAGCGAGTAGTACACCGCTTTGGCATCGGCCGACCAATAGGCGTCCCTGACCGCCGGCCCGATCCACTCGTCCGGCTCTGCCATGATTTTCTCAAGTGACAAGGCCGTTTGCGCCGGGGCGCCGGCGGCAGCAAAGCTCGCCGTTCCCGCGATACATGCCGCCAGCGAAATCACCCGCAAAAAATGTTTCATTGATCCTCGCGATATGGAATTTTGCACATGAGTCTCTTAAGTCTGCCGGCGGTCCTATTTCGAGGGCCGCAGGGCGTTACGCCGGCAGCGCCGGCCATCTCGCCACCGAATGGCTCTTTAGTTTGCCGGCCGATCCTGGCCCGGAGGGCGATCAGGACCGGAAGGCCGATCGGGATTGGAAGGCCGATTCGGCGCGGGCTTCGGCGCCGGTTTGGTATCGGGCCGCGTCGGCCGCGTACCGCCATTGCCCGGATTCGGCCGCGGCGGCGGATTTGGGCGGTCAGGCGGTCGAGTCACCGGCGGCCGGGGCTTGGGGGGCGGCGGGCGCGGATGAGGCGGCGGAGTCGGGCGCACCAGCGGCGGCCGGGGGCGTGGCGGGGGTGGACGCGGCCTGATGGGCGGCGGCGGCCGGTGCATCCAGTAATCGCGGCGCCCATACCACGGGCGACCCGCGTAGTAGCGCCCCCAATAATCGCCGAGACTGAAGGCAATGATGCCGATCCCCAACTGTGCGCCGAATTGAATGACCGGCACGCGGCGGCTCTGATAGTCGTAATACAAATAGTTGCCGTAGACCCAGCCGCGGTTGCCTTCCCAATCGACATCGCACCAGGTCCAGCCATCGAGACAACCGTTGAGATTCAGCAGCGCATTGGGCGGGATGGTCGTGACCAGGGGATAGTCAGAACTCGGGCCGGCGCGCAGATTCACTGCACCCTGGGTATACGCATTGGCGGCCCAGACACTCGAGCCGTACGCAATCGCGGCGAGGCCGGCGAGCAACAGTGACAGACGCTTCATGACTCCACCCGTTTTGCGGTTCGTAAGGGAGGGTAAGACGACTCAAGGCACGAAGGCAACAGTGCCTTGAGTCGTTTTACCCTCCCTAACGAGAACCCGGGCCAATCAGCGTCACATGCCGACGCACTGTGGGCTTGAGCACGCATCGTGAAAGGCCATGCCTATCTGCGCCGCTCAAACTCACAGTGCCGAGGCAGTTTTTTTGCGCCCGTGCAAGCGCGTCACCAGATCCGCCTCGGCGCGGCTCAATCCGAATTGCTGCGTCAACCGGCCGGAGTCGGTGCCGCGACGCGCAAAATCGATTGCCTGCTCGAAGCATTGCGCCGGGCCGCGAAGCTCGACCGATTCAATGCGCTCGGCGACGCCGGAGTATTCTCGCTCCATGCGGTTTACCCGTCTTCCGGTCCGCAGGCTGATCGAGGCCATGATTTCGAGTTCGCGTCGCATCGCCGCCACGCTGTCTTCGACCGTCGCGCAGCGTTGGCGCCAGCGACGCAGCGAAAAAGACAGCATGACCGCCGCGAACAAGGCGCAAGCCGCGAGCGACGCGGCAGCCATGGCCAGAACGCCATCGATGTTGAAATTCATCATTCAGGCGTACTCATCGATGTGGGACTTCGGCGGCCGCGGGCCGCTGGAGTCAGGCGTGTCGGCGGATTTCGAAGCAGGTTTGTCAGGGCCTTGGTCCGATCGCTGCCGGCGCTCCTTGTCGTCCTTGGAGGATCGACGATCGGCGATCGGGAGGGTGGGGTAAAGGCCTGAATTGCTTAAGCGGTCAACTTCACTCATTGCGTGACCTCGCTCATGGGGATTTGGGTGACTCGGTCGCTGTCGTCTTGGTGTCTTTCATTAACACGGTCTTTTCGAGATCGGCGGGCGGCACGCGCACCAGCAGCCGATTGGTGGCGCTGCCGGCATCGGCCAAGTCAACGCCGGGTGCCAGGGTCTCCGGCGTATCCGCGGTGATCCTCGCGGTGGTTGCTTCCACGGGAGATACGGCCTCCAGCACCAATACCGCGACGCGTCGATTCGCGTTGCGTCCCTCGGCGGAACTATTCGCTTGGCGGGGATGAAACTCTCCGAAGCCGACGATCTCGAGCCGCAAGGGATCGATGCCCTGTTTGGTGAACTGATGCACGACGCTCGCGGCGCGCGCAGCCGACAGCTCCCAATTGGAGGGAAATGCACCGGTGTGAATCGGGCGATCGTCCGTGTGGCCCTCGACGCGGATCGGATTGGGAAAGGGCTTCAACACTTCCGCCAGCTTGTCGAGCACCGGTTCCGCGGAGCTCGAAAACGCGCCCGAGCCGCTCGGAAATAGAATGTCGGTGTTGATTTCAATTTCCAGCCACATGCTCTCACGCTTCACCGTGATTAGCCTGGCATCGATCAACGCGCGCATCGCGTCCTGCACCTCACGCTCCATGCGAATCAGGGATCCGGGCACGTCCGGCGACTGCGGTTTGGGCACCGGGGTTACCATGTCTTGGTTCTTGATCTTGATCAGCGCGGTCGGCGTGATGCCGATCAAAGGCTTCTCCCCGCCCTTGCCCGGTTCCGGCTCACCCATGTTCACCGGGCGCATGCTTTTCGGTGCGCCGTTGAACGCCGCGATCATGGCATCGGACAGCACGCGAAACTTTCCTTCGTTGACCGACGACATCGCATACATCACCGTGAACAGCGCAAACAGCAGCGTCACCAGATCGCCGTAGGGAATGGCCCAGGCTTCGTGGTTCACATGATCTTCGTGCTTTTTCTTGCGGGCCATGGCGTTAGGGGCTAGTGATGAAAGTACCCTTGTAGCTTCGATTCGATATTGCGCGGATTCTCGCCCTGCGCGATGGCGATGAGCCCCTCGATCACCATGGTGCGGACCTGCGATTGCCCGTGAATCACGGCTTTCAGCTTGTTGCCCATCGGAAGGAATAAAAGATTGGCGAACGCGATACCGTAGATCGTCGCAATGAATGCCGCCGCGATGCCATGACCGAGCTTCGAGGGATCATTGAGATTTTGCATGACCGCCATCAATCCCATGACGGCACCGATGATGCCCAAGGTCGGGGAATACACCCCCATGGATTCGAAAACCTTGGCGGCCTGTGTGTCAAAGTGTTCCATCGTGTCCAGTTCGATTTCCATGCTGGAGCGAATCGCATCCGGCTCGCCGCCATCCACCAGCGACTGCAGGCCCTTCTTGAGGAAATCGTCCTTCTCTCCCTCGACCGCCGATTCCAGGCCGAGCAGGCCCTGCTTGCGCGCCACGTTGCTCCACTCGACTATTTTTTCGATCATGCCTGCCGGATTGTTGGCCGGCGGCTTGAACACCCAGGAGGCGATTTTCCACGCCCGCAAGAATGTCGCCATCGGCGTCTGCACCAGGCTGGCGGCGAGTGTGCCCACGACCACGATGACGAAGGCGGCGCTGCCGACCAGCGCACCGGCGCTGCTGCCCTTCAAGATCGCGCCGCCGATAATCGCTACCAGCGCAAGTACCACTCCGATGATGCTTAAGATATCCATGGATCAGTCCGGCGACAGCCATTCCGATAATCGGGCGCGCAGCCGCACCAAAGCCTGGCCGTGGATTTGACAGACCCGGGATTCGGAAACTTCGAGCACCTCGCCGATTTCCCGCAGGTTCATGTCGTCGTCGTAATACAGGGAGAGCACCAACCGCTCGCGCTCCGGCAGGACGTTGATGGCCGCGCTCAGTGCGCCGCGAAATCCGGCATCTTCGATGTCCTCCAAGGGCCCCGGTCCGTCGTCGCGCGCATGATCAGCGGGACTTGATTCATCCTCGCTCGATCCCATCTGATCGAAACTGAACAGCCGGCAACTCGCCGCATCCTGCACCAGCTTGTGATATTCCTCGATGGAAACCCCGAGTCCTTCGGCAATGTCGATCGGCGTGGCGTCCTGGCCTTTGGCATTTTCGATCTTGCGGATCACATCGGCCATCTCGCGCATGTTTCGGTGCACCGAACGCGGCGTCCAATCGGACTTGCGCACCTCATCGAGCATGGCGCCGCGTATGCGAATGCCTGCATAAGTTTCGAAATTTGCGCCTTTGGTCGCCGAATAATGTTTGGCCGCATCCAGCAGACCGATCATGCCGGACTGAATCAAGTCATCGACCTCCACATTCGGCGGCATGCGGCTGACCAGGTGATAGGCAATACGCTTCACCAAATCGGCATGCCTCAACACCAATTCGTGCTGCGGCACTTGATCGACCGGAGTGTGATCTTCCGTAACCGGTTTCGCGCCGCGTTTTTGCGTGTTCGAGTACTGTGTGCTTGCTCTCATTGCAATACCGTCGAGGAGGGAGCGATCCTGGCCCCGACCATTCGTTCGACAAAGAACTCCAAATGACCTCGCGCCCCTTGGGGCACAGACCACTTATCGGCTTTCGAAGCCAGATTCTTGAGCGCAATGGAGGAAATAGATGCCGGGTAGGCGTCCACAACGGCCGTCTGCCGTTGCACGGCGCGCCGTAGATAGTCGTCAAACGGTATCGAACCGGCGAACTCCAGGGTCACATTGAGAAACCGGTCACAGACTCGGCTAATTTTCTGAAAAAGGTCGGGTCCTTCGCCGGACCGGCGGGTCTGATTGGCCAAAACCTGAAATCGCTGCACGCCGTGTTCGCGGCTCAACACTTTGATCAGTGCATAGGCATCGGTGATCGAGGCCGGCTCATCGCAAACGACCACGACCACGTGGTGCGCCGCCTGGCTGAAGGTCATGACGCTGTCGTGCAGGCCGGCCGCCGTATCCACGACCAGCACCTCGATCTGGTGATACAGGTCGCTGAATGCGCGGATGATCCCGGCGTGCTCGGCCGGCGATAAGTTCGCCATGCGTTTGATGCCGGACGCGGCCGGCACGATTTGCAAGCCATGCGGGCCCGTGACGATGGCGTCCTCCAGCGCGCACTGACCTTCGATGACATTGCCCAGGTGAAAACGGGTGTGCAGGCCGAGCACCACGTCCACATTGGCCAACCCTAAGTCGGCATCCACCAGCATGACATCCCGGCCCGACGCCGCGATGGAGACCGCCAGATTGGCGGACACCGTGGTCTTGCCCACACCGCCTTTGCCGCCGGTCACGGCGATGACCTTGACGGGTCGCGAAGAGTTGAGTTCGGCCAAAGCATCGGCCCTTTCCGGCGATAGTCTGAAATCACGCATGGGCGGTGGCCCGGCCGAAATTACGGGCCAAGTAACCTTCGTCTCGCGCCGCCGGCGAGCGTTGACCCAGCTCAAGAGCGGCGCGCACCAGCCAGATTCGTTTGAGATGCGATGCGTGCAAGTCCTCCGGGATGCGCTGACCATTGCATACATAGGCGATTTTCAAATGATGCCTGAGCACCGTGGATATGGCGGCGCCGAGACTGGCCGCTTCATCCACCTTGGTCAGGACGCATGCCGCGGGCTTGACCCGCACGAAGGCGCAGACGATTTCATCGAGTGCCTGGCCTTCGACCTGCGCCGGAAGCGCCAGCAAAACCCGTGCGCGCGACGCCCCATATTTCAGCGTCGCCAATTGTTCGACCAGACGCACGTCGCGCGGCCCCATGCCGGCCGTGTCGATCAAAATCAGTTTCTTCGATTTGAGCCGCTCGAGCACACGGGCCAAGTCCTTGGCGCCGTTTGCGGTGTGCATGGGTGCACCCAGAATACGGGCGTAGGTGGCCAGTTGCTCACGGGCACCGATTCGGTAACTGTCCGTGCTGACGAGCGCCAGGTCCTGACAGCCATGCTGCATGCACCAGCGCGCGGCGAGTTTGGCGATCGTTGTGGTCTTGCCGGCGCCGGTCGGACCCACGATGGCCGTGATACCACCGGCGACGCAGGTCGGATCGTTGACGATGGGTAGATGCCTGGCAAGCAAAGCCAGCGGGATATGCGATGGATTGTCCAGGCTGGTGCGCTGCGGAGTGAGCTCGGCCAGGGACAGCGCGACATCAGGAGCGATGTCCATTGCCGTCAGCTCTTCCAGCACCCTGGCTTTCAGCGGCTCACGCAAACGCTTGTCGTTCCAAGTCATGCCGGCCAATCCGGTCTCGAGCAAGCGGCGCATGTCCTGCAGTTCGCGCTGCATGGCGCCGTAGTCCGCGGCGGCGCGGGGGGCCGCGCGCGCAGACACGGGTCCAGGTGCGAGCGCAGGTGCGGGTGCGGGCGCAGGTGCAGGTGCAGCCGGCGTCGCTCGCGCGGTTGCCATGGGGCGCGAAACATTCGAAGGTGGCCGGGCGGCGGAGGGTGCGCGCGTTGTCGCGGCGGCTGCCGGCGCAGGTGCCGGCGCCGCGGCAGGTGCGATGGTTGCCGGCGCCATGCCGGGCACTGGTGTGCTGCGCGGCGCTTGACGCTTGGCATCCGCGAATAGGGCCTCGTCATAGTCGACGGCGGCGATGACCTCGATGCCCTCCTCGCTGCGGCGGCTCGACAGGATGACGGCATCGGGTCCTTGTTCGGCCCTCACCAGGGCGAGGGCCGCGCGCATGCTGGACGCCGTGTATCGTTTAATCTTCATACAACCTCCGTATCAATTCCAATCTCTAGCGGCCCACCGCGGCAATCACGCGGATGCGGCGGTTTTCCGGAATCTCGTTATAGGCAAGCACCGCGAGCGACGGCGTGGAATGGCGCATCAGGCGCGCGATCCAAGGGCGTATCTTCGGCGCGACCAACAGCACCGCGGGTTCGCCCGCTGCGTCCTGACGGCGCGCGCTGTCGCCCAATGCGGTTTGAATCCTGTCCGCCAGCCCCGGCTCAAATCCGGGCGAAGCGTCGCCGCCGTTGGCCATCGAGTCTTGCAGCACCTGCTCGAGTGCGGGATCCAAGGTAATCACCGGCAATTCTTGGCGCAGTCCGCCGATGTTTTGCACGATGGTGCGGCCCAGTGCGACACGCACGGCGGCCACCAACGCCACCGGGTCCTGGGTCTTGGGTGCGAGTTCCGCGAGCGTTTCGCAGATGGTGCGCAAGTTGCGGATCGGCACGCGCTCGAGCAACAGGTACTGCAACACTTTGACGACCACGCTCATCGGCAAAAGCTTCGGCACCAAATCCTCGATGAGCTTGGGTGCGGTCTTGCCCAGTCGATTCAGCAGCTGCTGCACTTCTTCATGGCCCAATAATTCGTGGGCGTGCGATTGCAGCAAATGGCTCAGGTGGGTGGCAATGACGCTGCTGGCATCGACTACTGTGTAGCCCTGCGCCTGCGCCTGCTCGCGCCGTGCCTTGTCGATCCAGACCGCGTCGAGGCCGAAGGCCGGATCCTTGGTGGCCGAGCCGGGAATCGTGCCGGACACCTGGCCCGGATTGATGGCCAGTTCGCGATCGGGAAACACCTCGGATTCGCCCACCGGCGCGCCCAGAATGGTTATCCGGTATGAGTTCGGACCCAGTTCCAAGTTGTCGCGGATGTGCACGGCCTGAACCAGGAAACCGAGCTCCTCCGACAATTTTTTGCGGACTCCTTTGATGCGCCCCATGAGTTCGCCGCCCTGATTGCGGTCGACGAGCGGAATCAAGCGATAGCCAACCTCCAGGCCGATGAGATCAACCGCCTCGACGTCATCCCAGGACAGTTCTTTCTGCTCGGCGGATGTCGCTTGCGCGGCAGGCGTCGCGGTGACCACTGCCTTAGGCGGCGGCCGCCGGCTCAGGAGGTAGGCGCCGGTGGCGCAGACTGCCGCCATGGCCAAGAAGACGAAATTCGGCATGCCGGGGATGACGCCGAGCAGCGCCAGGATGCCGCTGGTCACGCCGAGCGCACGCGGTTGCCCCAGCACCTGCGACATGATCTGCTGGCTCATGTCGTGCGGGCGCGAAACGCGCGTCACCAGGATGGCAACCGCCACGGACAACAACAGCGCCGGAATCTGCGCCACCAATCCATCGCCGATGGTGAGCAAGGCGTAGGTGCGGCCCGCGTCGGCGAGCGACATCCCGTGCTGTGCCGCGCCGATGATGGTGCCGCCGAACAGATTGATGAATACGATCAGGATGCCGGCGATGGCATCGCCACGAACGAATTTGCTGGCGCCGTCCATGGCGCCGTAAAAATCGCCCTCCTCGCGCACTTCCTGGCGGCGCACGATGGCATCGGCCTGCGTGATGATTCCCGCGTTCAAATCCGCGTCAATCGCCATTTGTCTGCCGGGCATGGCATCCAAGGTGAAGCGCGCGCTGACCTCGGAGATGCGCCCGGCGCCTTTGGTGATCACGACGAAATTGATGATCACCAGCACCGTGAACACCACCATGCCCACGGCATAGTTGCCACCGACGACGAAATGCCCGAAGGCGGCAATGACATGGCCCGCGGCCTGCGCCCCGGTGTGGCCATTGATGAGCACAATGCGCGTCGAGGCGACGTTGAGGCCCAGGCGCAGCAGTGTCGCGCCGAGCAGCACGGTCGGGAAAGTCGCGAACTCGAGCGCTCGGCGCACGTAGATCACCGCCAACAGAATCATCAGCGACAGCGAAATATTGAAGGTGAAAAAGACGTCCAGAAGGAATGCCGGCAGCGGCAGCACCATCATGGCGAGCACGACCATCACCAGCACCGGCACTCCCAGGCCGTTGCGGGCAAATTCTCCGACAGTGGCCACGGCTGCGCGCGCGGTCATGTGTCTAGGTACTCATCGCCGACTTTGGGATTCGGCTTGACGACTCGCGCGGCGACGGTCGGATTCAATGTGCGCACGCGGAAGATGTACGACAGCACCTGTGCCACCGCGACATACAGTCCGTTCGGGATCTCCTTGTTGAGATCGGTCGAGCGATACAGCGCACGCGCCAGCCGCGGCGCCTCGAATACCGGCACGCGATGTTCCTGGGCAATGCGGCGGATGTTCTGCGCGACCAGATCGACGCCCTTCGCCAATACCACCGGCGCGCGCATTTTCTTCGGGTCGTATTTCAACGCCACGGCAAAGTGCGTCGGATTGACGATCACGACGTCGGCTGTGGGCACCTTGTGCATCATGCGGCGGCGCGCCAGGGTTTGCTGCATCTGGCGGATGCGCTGCTTCGTTTCCGGCCGGCCGTCCAGTTCCTTGGACTCATCGCGCAACTCTTGCCGCGTCATGCGCAGCTGGCGCTTGAATTGGAACAGTTGCAGCGGCACGTCCACGACGGCCACCAACGCGAGCGAGGCGCACAGCCACACGAACGCCCAACGCAGGAGTCCCGCGCCGTGCGACACCGCGTTGCGCGGCGTCATGTGCCCGAGCGCCAGCACATCGCCGAATATCCAGCTGACGATTCCCGCGCACACGGCACCCACCACGAAGCATTTGAGCAGCGCCTTCGCCAATTCGGAGACGCCGCGCAGTCCGAACAGCCGCTGCAGTCCCGACAGGGGACTCAAGCGGCTGAAGTCCGGCGCAAGCGCCTGGGTGCTGAAATTCCAGCCTCCCAAAGCCACCGAGGCCAGCAGCACCATGACGATGAGCGTGCCGAAGATCGGCAGGATCGCGGTTAGCGCGCTCATGCACGCCTCCCCTAAGGATTCCGTCATCGAGTCCGTGCTGCGCAACGCGCTGCTGTCGATCGACAGAGACTGCCGCATCATCAGTTCCAGACGCGAGGCAACCGTGCCGCCGATCGCGACCAGCGCGGCGCTGCCGCCGATCATGGTGGCGAAATTGGTCAGCTCCCGCGAACGCGGCAACTGGCCGCGCTCGCGCGCTTCTTGCAGCCGGCGTTGCGAAGGTTCTTCGGTTCGTTCGCCGCCCATCTCGGATTCGGCCATCAGGGCACCCCTGCGGCGGGAGCGCCGACCAAAGCCGAGGCGGCCATCAGCGCGCTATTAATAAGAGCGGTAATGCCCGACATGATGCCGTCGAGTCCCGCGAGCAGCACCAAGAAGCCGCACATGAGCGTAATGGTGAAGCCGATTCCGAATAGATTGAGCTGCGGCGCGGCGCGGGTAACCACGCCGAGCGCGAGGTTGACAATCACCAGCGCGATGACGGCCGGCAGCGCGATCAGCAGCCCGGTTTCAAAGACATGTGCGCCCCATAGCACCAGCGACAGAAGAAAGCTTTGGTCCAAGTGTGCGCCGATGGGCAGCGTATGAAAGCTTTGCGCCAGGACCGCGAGCAGCATCAGGTGTCCGTTGATCGCGAGGTATGTCAGGGTGCCGCAAATCATGAACAGCTGGCCGAGCACCGGAACCTGCGCGCCGTGCTGCGGATCGACCAGCGTCGCGAACCCCAGGCCCATGGTGAGCGAGATGCTCTGGCCGGCGAAGACCAACGCCTCGAAAGCGACCTGCACCACCAAGCCGATCGCAACGCCAATGAGCAGTTCGAGAACGGCGGCGAGCATGCCGGTCGCCGAAAAAATCGACAGTCCCACCGGCACCTGGATCAGCGGGCCCAGCAGGAACGCCAAGCCCAATGTCACCACGATTTTCACCAGCGTCGGCACCACGGCCTCGCTCGCCACGGGGGCGGCGAGCATGAAGCCGCCGATGCGCAGCGCGGGCCACCACATGCGGCTCACCCACATCGATACATCCGCCGCGTTCAGGGTCAACGGCTGCATGCTAGCCAACCATCGCCGGGATGCTCGCGTACAACTCGTGCGTGAAATCGATCAGCACGCGCAGGATCCACGGCCCGGCAACGAACAGGGTGAGCACCAGCATCAGTAACTTGGGAATGAAGCTCAAGGTCGACTCGTTGATCTGCGTGGCGGCCTGCAGCATGCCGATCACCAACCCGGTGATC
>Ga0210383_10004614_pt1 | contig 12181 bp, 17 predicted proteins | sample IncBWC14OmetaG_FD_160072 | JGI IMG/M metagenome (GOLD analysis project Ga0210383, IMG submission 160072) | Forest soil microbial communities from Barre Woods Harvard Forest LTER site, Petersham, Massachusetts, United States - Inc-BW-C-14-O ...
GAAGGGGAGGGGGGACGTACCAAATGCGAGCCAGAAGAAGATCGCGCCTGCTTTCTTGGTGGTACACCACCCCCCGAGACCCGTTCTGAACTCGTCGCCTTTTTCTTTGGCGTGAGGATCGTTATTGGGGTCTTTGCATCCGGGTTGTGTCCACGCTGAGATAGTCACAATGAATCTGCGGGGGGTCAGGTAAGGTGTGTGGAGTTATTGAGGATCACGCACGCAATTAGAAGACTGAAGGTGGTCCCTGTGCCCGTGAGAATAAACCCGACGCGTACTTCTTTGAGTGCGCGAGCGATGCGGACGAATTTGTCATACTTTTCGTAGATGACGGGGATCATGAGCATGAATAGTGAAAGGAACATCCCTGCTATTGATATGAAGATGGCGAAGCCTGTCAAACCGGCTGCAAAGTGGCGTGATGGCATTGTTGAGTGACGCGATTTGGGCGGGATTGCAAGGATACGTACATGGGCCAACACCCCATTTTGCTTGAAAACTGGCTACGCCTGCGAAACAGGCCATGGCGAAGAAGTTGAAGACTATTTGGGAGGTATGGAAGATGATTGTGGGCTTTGATACGATCATCTGAAAAAGGGACAAAGACGCGTTTTTGTCAGTAGGGAAGACGGGAAGGGGTTGAATGAACGTGATGAACCCATAGCCATATCACCCATAGGAGGGGCACGAAGAGAAGGAAGCCAAGTTGGCCGTCCTCTGCCATGCAAGCCTGGCAAGAAGAACATGGATTACGTAAACGAGTCCATGGAATCAACGGGCTCAGCCATTTTGGTTGATTTTTGAAGGTATGGGAAGGAAGGGTGGAATGGAGGGGAAGAAAGGAAAGGATTGGGGTACCAGGACTTACATCATCCTCGAATGGAACCATGCCGTGGCCACCGCCACCAATGGCTCCAGACATTGAGGTGGAGGGTTGCTGCTTTGCGGGGAGGACTTTGGTGAGACCATCTGTTATTCGTTCGAGCAGGGTCATGGGTATTGAATATTGAATATTGAGTAGGAGGATGAGGATTTGTGTTGGGTTGGCAACAGGAAGGGGCGTGTATGGAGATGGTGGATAGTAGATCAAGTTTGGACACCAACACGAGACATAGATCAAGCTATAGGATTGCTATAGGAGATATATCGATAGTATGCCAGTAAGTATGGATACGAGCACAGACTGCAAAGTATGAGCGCTATATGAGCAGTGCACAGTGAAACCGGTGTAGCACAGTGAAATCAGCTGCGACGTGCTTTCGTAAGCGTGTGTCGTACTGAATCAGCACATCTTCGATGCTTTCTTGGTTTGCTTAGCCATCATCAGATTCAACTCATCCGGATAAGAAATCGGCTGAATTTTGTGACTAGAGTTCTGGTAGCAGTTGACTAAGTGGACTGCGCCATAAGTAACCAACACTGCCAAGGTCACCTGAGGGACAGCCTTTTGGAATTTTAGAGCCATTCAGGGATCCAACGAGGCCGGGAATGTGCCACTCTCGCGCTGTTCGTCGAACCGGGAGATCTACAATTAGTTAACAGATAAGAGGAGAAGCCCAACAAGATAATAGATATGAAACTAACCCATTCATCTGAAGAGAAGAGTTACGATTTCAGTACGACAGGGGAGTTATATAGAGAGAACGCACTGGGGCAAAGAGAGTTGTAGGCCCTCTTGAACTGCTTGCAAGGTGCAAAGTCTTCCCCTTTGGCAGCTATGCACTTGAAGTAGTCTGTGTAGTTCTGGAAGCTAGAATGGGTGTTGTAGATAGCAATTCAACAAGGTATAGAGCAGATTGAGATACCAATGTCTAGTTTGGTTGGTGTTGGGGAACCGGGCTGAGATATTTCTGAATTTAGTAGATGACAGTCAACACTGTTCAATGTACCCACCATCGAAGCCGACAGTCTGGAGGACGTATTTGCTATGGAAATATAAGTACGATAATTTGCAGAACTTTCTATGATATGTACCTGGACAGGTCAGAGGCTTGTTCGGACATGGTCGTGTCGGGTTGGAGTGGAATGGTATACACGTAATAATATTAGTAATAATGCTATTTAATTACATCAGCAAACTGACCTTGAAACTACCGTGACCTCGCTGGTGACCACCAGTATTTGACCAGAATAATATGGACGCTCTCAAAGCCGATATAGCTGCTAAACGTAAAGCCATCCAAGATGACCCCGTAAATGCGGCCCGTCCTAAAAAATATATGCGGAGAGGCGACATAGAACGCCTCAAACAAGACGAAGAACTCAATGTTCGTCAAGACAAGGAGAAGGTTGTAAGGGCCTTAAAAGAAGGGGCAGAAGCCAAGGTGGCTGCAGCAAAACCATCCAAAGTGTGTTCCAGTTATCTTCGTTATTCCACTACCTACGTCCTCAACCTCAAATGGAGAACAGATTCCATCACCGTCCTCTGCCAGCTCTCCCTGTGTCACAACGCCAATGGGCGAGGCAGAGTCCCAAAAACCGGAGTCCTCATTTAATATCTCGAACGAAGAGACTATCCGTCGCCTCCGTTCAAAAGGCCAGCCCATCCGCCTATTTGCTGAATCGGACAAGGACCGCAGGCTGCGGCTGCGTGCGCTCGAGCTAATAGAGGAGAAGGGCCATGATCGACGGGGGGGTCAGAATGATTTCAAGAAGGCATTAGAGGATGTGGAGAATGTTGAGAGGGAGATGAAGAATAAGAATAGCAAGGGTAAGAGAAAAGATGAGGCCGAGTTGGCGAGTGGTGGCGTATTGGATTTGGGTCTTGTTAAGAGCGATCCGGATAAACTCTACCCCATCATTTATTATGCGCTTAAGCGGACGTTGAAGGAGTGGGAGGAGGCTATGGATGAACGGCCCGGTAAGCATAGTGGATTTTTTACCTTGGCGGGAATAGGACTGATGACTTTTGAAAGAGCACATAAAACGCACCACTCAGGGAAAATTAGCCGCAGCTACGCAGGTGCAATCTGCTGAGTATCTTAAGCCGCTCTTCAAAGCCCTACGTTCAAGAGTATGCAATTTTCTCTCAAATCGCTATCTTTCACCTTCCTGACGTCCTCGCCCCCAGTCGCTCCCTGCTGACGTCCTCGCCCGCATGGCTGAAATAGTGCACCATATGCAAAAGCGACAGTACCAACGCGCCAATGACTCCTACCTCCGACTTTCGATCGGGAACGCACCTTGGCCTATTGGAGTTACTATGGTTGGGTAAGTTTGATTTCCTGTATACTGAAATAGTACGTGCACTGATGATAGCTTCACAGTATTCACGAACGGTCTGCCCGCGAAAAGATCTCTTCAGATCAGGTGGCACATGTGTTGAATGATGAAGTTAGCCGGAAGTATATACAGAGCTTGAAACGGTGAAATTTAATGTTGATTATATCACCATTGGATGTGAAACGCTGACTGGATGTTCCCGCTTCAGATTGTTGACATTTTCACAGACAAAGTATCCCCCGGAGGATGTTTCCCAACTGATGGGATAGTGGATGGAGCTCTTTTGTATGCTACAACACGCGTGGCTGGATTTGTTGATGGTTTACGTCAAATGCATTTATTGTATGTACCTACAAGGTATTGGATGTATAACATTTCTTCTGAATGAAGTATACGAGTTAGGGGAGCCTCGCAGCGGACGCAGTCGGGTTCGGAGCGGCAACCTGTTTGTTGAACTTCGTTCTTGAAGACTTCAGCGGGAGGTAAAAATTGGAACTGGTCCCTTTGACTGTCCCTGACGCTGACAGCGCTTTTCAGTGTTCATGTAATTGAACATGAATTCGGTGCGTATAAGTTATAATACAGATTTACAATGGACTTGTCATGCGGTTGAAAGGCCGTTTTTTATTTCGTTTCTCATCGCCAGCCGATCAACATCCAGATTCAGGCCAAACTTGAACTTATGGCTGCCATTGTGGTTGTTTGTTGTCTGGCTGTCCACTGTTCCAATATTAATTGTATCTTGCTTCGACCTCGTGCTACCTCGTGCTGACTCCTGCTACTGTTCCCAGTCAATCGTATTGTGTGTAATCCCAGGCCCTTTCCTTGGGCTCGGAGCCTCGGACACCCTGATTTTGGTAGATAAATAGCTATTTGGATGATCTTTCCAACTCTCTCGTATATGCATGGGAGGAGGTTTGGTTTGGGTTTGGTTCAATTCATGCAAAATCTATTCCAAATATCGATATCGTCCAACAGATATTGTGAGTGGACAACCTATCGTTTTCCCTTCCTCCCTTTCTTAACCCGCTTCGTGTCGACTCCCTCGGGTAAGGCAAGAGCGTGTCCTGTGCTCTTGATATGTGCAAACAACTTTGTTTTGCTCTCAAACGATTGCCTGCAAACGTTACATAGCTGCTGCTGAATGGCCGTTCAATTATTGGAATGCTGGATTCTGATGGATTTGCCTACCTGTATCTCAGCTACCTCTGCATTTTTCCTTGCTTCTCGAACACGCCGCCTCTCGCGTTTCGTAAACTCTAGTCGTTCTCCTTCAGCGGCTACTGGAGAAAGCATCTGCTCATGGCCAGATTTGATTTCAAAATTTCTTTCACGTTGCTTGATGAATCGCCTCGTCGCAGTTTCGTCTCCAAAAGTGCGAGATTCGGCTGTCGTCTCAGTTTTCGTCAGTAAGCCCAAAGGAAGATTTATATGCGTCTTAGACGGCTTTTTCTGCCTACCGCTAGACCTCTGTTCCTCTTCATCGACACTGACTTCCACCTCCTGATCCGTGCAAGGTATTCCTGGGTCGCTCTCTAGCTCTGTCTCAACCTCTGTGGGTGGACTCGATGACTTCGATTCCAGAATATCTTGCTCTTCCTCAGGCATTGTCACCATGGTTGTTTGACCTTGTCCTTCCAAGTCGAGTCCTTCATCCTCCTCCTGTATCTCCCTTGTCAGTCTTTCAACCTCCTTCATGTGTTTTTTACTCCGTTCGTGGCTGTCCCAGGCCGCCTCACTCCTAAATATCTTTCCGCATGCTACACACTCCCATTCTTCCGGATCCTTTCCTTCCGCGGCGGCCCACTCTAAGTCATCATGCAAGCCACGTGTGTCTAATTTTTGCCAGTCTTGCTCAATATATAGTTCGGTCGCCTGTGCATGTCTCCAGGAAGAAACTTCGATTGGGGTCGTAGAACCTGACGGCTGAGGTTGACTGGCTAGGGACTGACGAGCAAGATGCTTCTTGTAACGAGGGTCTCGTTTCCGTAGAAATTTAGCCAGAGACTAAGAATATCGGGATTTAGCCATTGAATGGTCTGATATTAACCGACCAGTGCTTACCCGGACCGTGTCATTATAATCTCTACGCGCATCGTCGCGAGCCTTTTTGTTGCTCTTCTCCATTAATCTAGAGTGGCAGGTAAGGCTGTTCAGCACCTATTAGGAAAAAAGAAGTGGTACCTTCGCATACGACGATCAGGGCCTTTTGATAGACTCCATTGTTCAGTCCATGAGAAATCTTTAGCCGTTGCAAAATTAATCCAAGCGGTATAGAAATTTCTTGCCGTTTCACGTTCTTTGCCTTTGTGTGCCGCCGCCCAAGGCCAAGTTGAATACCCAAAGGAAGGATATTCGTTATCAGACAGTAAAGCTTCTTCAGCCTGGAGGCGGGTAAAGAGGTTTCGATATATCGAGAAAAAGCTCTTTGAAATCGGTGCACTTGATTGAAAATCTGTAATCGAGAAGAGAACGGTGTACGTACGTCGTCTTCATCATCGAAACTTGACCACACAGAGGAATCAAAAAATCGAGTCAGTTGCGGCACAGTAAGGCCCCGATCGCGAGCACGAGGTGGAGGAACGCCTCTGCGAATATCGTCGTAGATGGTTTCGTCATCGGGCTCTGGTGCCATTGACGCTTTATGTGAATCGTACCAAGCTCGTTCCTACTTGCGTTAAATATAAATATAACGCCACGTGTGGCTTCTGGTACAACGTACCTGTTTATCACTGAGGACCTGAACAGAAACGATGGGGTGAGGGAGATGAATTATGCCGGGTTGTCATTTCGTACCTCATAAGCTTGTTGGAGTGCGGTGAAACGTTTGGTTGAGCCGTCTACATCGTCCTGATTTTTGTCGGGGTGATGGATCAGAGCTAATCGGCGAAAAGAGCGCTGGAATATTCATTAGATCGCGATATTGGAGATAATTTTAGTAAATAGTTTGTACTTTGATTGCATCGGCCGTGGCATTTTCGTCGACCTCTAATAGTTGGTAATAATCCAGGGCAGTGTCTGAAGAAATGTTGCGACCTGTGGATCCCTGAGCCCCCATATTGAAGCATAGAGGTGACAGCGTCACGGATGATTTGTGGACAACCCTATTATTATTATTATTATTATTATTATTCAAAATTTCTTATAAGCAAGGGTCCTCTTGCCATATCCGTCAATTGCCATAAAACCAAACACAGACAAAGTCTCAAAATTTCGTCCCGACGTTCGTTTTCAACTCCTTGTAGAAGGCAAAGTGCTAAAATAATGGGTATAGTTTGTATTTTTCATTTCAAAATGAATGTGCTGACCACATCCTCCATTTCTTACGTGCAGCTCCAAAGAAGGGGAAAAAAATTTCGTTAAACGAGTTCCTTGGGGATAGTGGTGAGCAATGAAACCAATGTCTTTCTACACAAAACTTCACTCCTGTCCCTGCCCAGCGCTAGGATCGTGGGCAGATGAAATGGATTCACTTCCAAATGCTCGTACGTCTTAATAAGCCCTCTTGTGGTCTTAATCATCTCAACAGGTTGCCTTAAGCTGCGGTAAGGAGCGACGAAGAACAAGCCCATTCAAATGATCGCTATGGTAGGAGGGATGATTTCTTGGCTTCACGACGTACGCTTTACTTTTCTCCATATTCCGTTCCTCCGACATCCAACTTTTGGCAATCTAGCCGATCGCGGATCTGTTCCACCACGAGAAGATCTTCCGCTGCCCACCCAACCTCCATATACGGCGTTCATCGGAAATTTAACTTTTGATCTTACTGAGATGGAACTGGAGGAATTTTTTGGGTCCTCAAAGGTTCGTCGATCGCTGCCCGATAATCCTCCCGAGTCCTTCGATTAGAATTTCAAGTGTTGATACAGACCAAATCCATCAAAATTATCAAAGATAGAGACGACAAACCCAAAGGTTTTGGGTATATTGAATTCACAGACCTAGAGGGTTTGAAGGATGCTTTAACTAAAAGTGGCACTGTGAGTCTAGATCTTGTGCTGAGGGATGACTCACCTTTACAATAAATAATCCAGAACTTTTCTGGTCGAACCGTCCGAGTCAGCGTAGCCGAACCTCGTTAGTAGTCTTAAGTGTCAAATCTGCTGGTCCTAATCCCATTTTAGCCAAAGAGCGTCCTTTCGTTGGTGGATTTGACGACGAGTCCAAGTTCGATAATCCTTGGCGACGCGATGGCCCTATTCCTGACTTGCCAGACTCACGCGATTCGTCTCGCCGTCGCTTCGACGGACCACCTTTGGGCGACCGGCCCCCACCAACTGTCTCCGAAGGTCTCAACGATTGGCGTTCCAGTCGTGCACCACGGCATCCAGTAACTGAAACAGAAGGTCCTTCCTCGTTCCAGCGAAAAGGTTCTGGGCTTTCAACTCCTGATGGTCAGGGTGCAGCGAATAAAGAGGAGATATGGACAATTGGAAGCAAATTTAAACCGGCTCCCAGCGGACCGGCAGAAGATGGAAGTGGTAGCAGATTTGGAAGCTTGCGAGGGAAGAGTGACATGGGGCCTTCGAAAGAACCTCTGTCTGAAGAGGTTGATTGGAGAGTTTCTACCCGGCCTCGTCCTGTCGCCCGCAACAGTGTTTCTCGTAAGTCCTATTTGTTCCTGCTGAAGATCTGTTGAGACTTCTGGACTGACCTGACTGCCTAGCAAGTAACTCTACACCCCCTACACCACAGTTGAGTCGGCGGAAGTTAGAGCTCCTACCACGCTCCGGGAACGTGTCAGCGAGTCCTAGCCCCTTGTCTTCACCGAAAGTCGGCCCCACCCCTTCCGTATCCAACACACCTCGATCCAACCCTTTCGGCGCTGCAAAGTAAGTCCGTACCATTCTTCCGTACTTTAATTGTCTGAGTCATAAACTTTGCAGACCCGTAGATGTAACCACCCGAGAAAAAGAGGTAGCTGAGCGCCTAGAAAAGGACCGCGAAGCGATCAAGGACCGACTGTCAATGTCACGTACCAACTCGCGCACGGCTTCGGAGCGCAGCTCGCTTCACCGCACCAGAACACCGCCTCTTTCGTCGTCTACTCCCCAGACACCCACTTCACCTCAATTATCAAGTCATATCCCGAATCCTCCTTTACCTACAAATGTGCGGCCTTCTCTGAGCTTTGCAAAGGTCGCTGCCAAAAAAGAAAGCTTCGAGAATACGGCCGACGATCAGGAAAAGTGAGATGAAGTTGAGGAAATGGCGGAAATTTTCTGAGGTCGCTGTCTGATCGCGGAGGGGCATAGGGTTGTCTTGTCGATTTTATTTGCCATATGCGGTTTGTGATTTTGCTCATTTCCTAATTAATCTTTTTCATGACACCGTTGAGCATTAACATTGCAGACATGCATAGTAGTGTTTTGACACCGTTCAGACGCTGTGTTAGAGTATACATTTCACCAGAGAAGTCTCGTAGCAATTAATCCACCTGTTTTCCTTCGATACTCTATGGATCAATGAATTTCATCCTGCCTCGGCCTGGAATTTCTATCAGTAGAAGGGGCATGATTTGAAATAGAATGGCAAACCTTTGTAGCGTACTCCATGTTTCCTTTGCATGTCACTTTCGTATCTTAACGTTATAAGTTCCAAGTCCCTCTTCCTTCCAGCTTCCAACTGTTCAGCTTCCTCTCGTTCTAGTCTAGCATCATACTCCTTCTCTGTCTCCTTCATGGAATTTTTATTGAGCTTCTCCTGGTCATCACCCTCCCCAGCGTGGCCAGAACCCTTTTTGTATTTGACCTTTTTGCGATTATGGCGTGAATGACCCGAATCGGAACTGGGAGAACGCTTGGAGCGTCGAGGACGTTCGCCTCGATCATCGCAATTAGAAATCGGCTGAGAAAGACTTGATAATTCGGCTGATAATATAATTGGGTTCTGAACGACACAAGCAAGATAGAACATACAAGGTAGATCGTGTGGTTTAAGCCGTAGTTCGAGTTCACCGCAACTTGAGATGAGAACAGGCATCGTTGGCCTGTCTTTTTCGTCTACTGGAATTTGCTCGACCCTTTTGATGACTTCTTTGTATCCTCCGATCACTTTTCCAAAGACTACATGCTTGCCTGGGAAATTGATAAAATGAAGCAAATCTGTAGTCGCATAAAGATAATGGCCGACGAACCGTTTAAATGAGAACATTCACGTAATGTAATGAAAAATTGTGAGCCATTAGTGTTCGGTCCTTTGTTGGCCATACATAATAAGCCCTCAGAGTCCAATAATCGAGTGAGATCTTCGTCAGGAAATAGAGCACCATAGATGGACTCTCCACCACTGCCATTGCGCTTCGTAAAATCTGGAGCGCAGGTAAGGCATGGTGATACTACAAAGGAGAAGAGAACCTGACCTCCCCCTTGTATCATAAAATCTTTGATGGATCTGTGCACAATGCTGTTCTTGTAGTAAAGGGGAGTTCCGGACGATGAAAGTCCCCTTTCGCCGGTGCACAATGCACGAAAGCTTTATCCGAGTGAGATTGGCTATAAGCAAACAACCAAGTCGCTTACTTTTCACAAGTTGTCGGGGCTGAATCATTGAACAATTCAAAGATGACTCTGTGTACAACATTAAGGTGTAGCGACCACAACAAGGACCGACCACTTACCTTCCGAACGGTTTATTATCAACGGAGAAATCAAAAAAGACGCGTGGTCGAACCATAAACACAATGGGAGGGTAACAGTGGTGGTAGAGTGTTGTTGAGAAACTTAGGCTTTTCCGTCTGGCATCCGTCCATTAATAATTACATAAATTAAAGGCACAGAGTTCTCACGCGCCATCATATGACAGAAAATTGGAACTGTACACTTGTTCTTTGCTTCCTGTGTTCTTCGTCTGTCGTACAATTTCCGTATCGTTTGGCCTACGAGCGGGAAATCTTCCTTAGAATTTCTCGTTTGTGCCACCTTGGATTCCGACGCGACATCCCCGGCTTTCTTTATTGATGCGCCAATTCAATGTAGTTGTTCTTGGAGGTAATTCCTAGACCATACTAGGAAAAACGTATCTCATCGATCATTAAATTTCACAGCTGGAGGTGTAGGAAAGTCAGCACTCACAGGTACCTTCCTGTGGATGGCTTTATTTTTATTTATTTTTAAAACGCGCTTTCCAGTTCGATTTATCCGCGATGTCTTCGTGGAAAACTATGACCCGACGATAGAAGGTGAATTAACGTTGTCCAGGAAACCCCTACCTGTAAAGTGATTCCAGGACAAAATTTCAGAGGAATATCGTCGGACTGTTACACTTGATGGTATATTATCTTCGGTGCGTCTAGAACGTTGGTTTGGACGGCGTCCGTTCTCTTCCATGCAACCTCGTGTTTCACTATTTTTCAAATGCTGACATCTTGTATTGTACACGCCATACAATTTCCCGGGAATCAAGAGTGTCGGTCATTTTCCTTCATTTCTCTCTGATCGGCACGAATTCAACCGCTTGAATTTGTGCTTTTTTGGAGTTCTAAAATTTGTTTTCCTCTGCAGCTCGAAGTTCTGGATACGGCTGGAGCCGAACAATTCACGTCCCTCAATGAAGTATATATCAAGGTTCGATGCCCGGGGTCCTCCGTATGCTTGTGTGTGTTAACATTCGTTATAGTCAGGTCGTGGGTTTGTTCTGGTATTTAGGCAAGTTCCCTATTCCGAAGCACAATGTCTCCATCTCCGTCTTCAATATCGTTGCAGTTTGACTCAAGAAGCCAGTCTAAAGGAAGTTGACAATCTTCGCAAGCAGATATACAGAATCAAAGGCGGTGACACCGTAAGTGCCCGTTCCAGGTTGATGGATGTTTCTGTTAATTTTGTCTTCCCTTACCCTTCCCCAGGCTGTGCCCATCGTCGTTGTGGGCACAAAGCTTGATCTCGTCAATGAACGTGAGGTGCACCGGAACACAATACAATCACTTGCCAGCCGCTGGGGGCTACCGTTCTATGAAACCTCAGCCAAGCGGAATTGGCACGTGGCGGACGTGTTCGAGGACTTGCTGAGACAGATGCGAGCTCGTTACCCATCGGACCCTGCGAGGAAGAAAAAGAAGCAATTTAAAGCGTGCATTGTCATGTAGCCTTCTGGTACCATTCCTTCGCTGAAGGGTCTCAAGATCTTAACACATCTGCTTCTGAGCAAATTCAAACCTTTCAGATATCCACGTTAATCACATTACCAATTTGAAAACATACCCTTCAACTAGTACCCTTCATACGCACCCATACATACCTCACATTTATAACTAATATTCAAGTTATCCTGGTAGATCACATGGTCAAGTGTAGTAAAGATTAGTGTACAGACTGGATGACTTGCACAGAAGTCTGGAAACTTACCCATTTCCTCGGACTGGTTCCTGGTGGAGTTATGCTTAATCTACAATCTATAATATGTATCTTTCCAGACTGCTGCTGCACAGTTTGGAAAATAATTTGTCACCAGATTTGTTAGCATGTGTTGAGCATGTAACTCATCAGCAAAAACTACAAATTTCTGGCTGGCTTTTTGGCACCTTTTGGCAATTTTTGGCTGGTAAACAAGCATACAAGTTAAACAAGGAATACCAGACAACAAGTTTAAAATGCATTTTTTAAAACTAAGAGTGCTGTAAAATATAAATATACTGTTATTTCTAGGTGTTAGTGAAGGCAACAAAGCAGATATGAGACAGTGAAGAGGATATTGTATTATTGGTACATTGGAGAAAAAGGCCCAGGGTTGGTGATTACTGTGAATGAAATAAACTTATCTTAGTGCACTATTATCTCTGATCTCACCTGCCTGTTCAGCCTGTCTCTGCTGTTTCTGTGTTCATCAGTTTACATGTGCACCAAGGGGGTGTCAGAATGGGAAAATTAAATATACCCTTGTACTTTTTTTTTTCAGGCTCAGGCCAGACCCCTCCCCCCCTCCTTCTAAATACATAAGGTATGTTTTTATCACATAATAT
>Ga0210383_10004615_pt1 | contig 12180 bp, 10 predicted proteins | sample IncBWC14OmetaG_FD_160072 | JGI IMG/M metagenome (GOLD analysis project Ga0210383, IMG submission 160072) | Forest soil microbial communities from Barre Woods Harvard Forest LTER site, Petersham, Massachusetts, United States - Inc-BW-C-14-O ...
TGGGCTGGCTGATCCCGCCGCTGGTGCTACTGCAGCTTGGTTTCACAACTGCTGGCACGCTGCACGCCGAGATTTCCGGCTACCCGGCGAACTTGTGGTGGCCGTGGGCCATCCTCGGCTTGCTAATCATCTTCGCGGCCGGGTACTTCGGCGTCAGGGGCTCTACGCGGTTCGGCACTATCCTTGGCGTCTTCGAGATCGCGGTCTTCCTCATCATGGGCGTGCTTCTCGTCTTCCACGCGGGCAGCCACAACACCCTCTCGGTCTTCACCACTAAGTACACGCCGTCTAGCTTCCACGGCCTGTCCGGCGTGGTGGCCGGATCAGTTTTCAGCATCCTTGCTTTCGGCGGTTTCGAGGGCGCCGCGCCGCTGGCTGAGGAAGCTCGCAACCCGAGACGGACGATTCAGCTCGCGGTGGTGCTGGCCACTCTGCTGATCGGCGCGCTGTACGTGTTCACCACCTATGCAGCCGATGTCGCCTTCGGGCCCAAGGGATTCGCCGGCTTTACCACCGGCACCGGCAGCGCCTCGTGGGAGGGCATGGCCCGGTCGTTCTACGGCCTTTTCTGGATCCTGGTCTTCCTCGCGATCGTCAACTCCACCCTGGCGAACTCCAACGCCGGCCAGAACGTATCCAGCCGGACCGCGTTTGCCATGGGTCGGATCAAGGCGTTCCCGTCCCTGCTCGGCATGGTCAGCGCGCGGCACCGGGCACCAGTCAACGCGATCTACCTCGGCGCCGTGATCTCGCTGGCGGCCATGCTCGGCCTGGGCCTCCACTACGGCCCGACCGAGGCGTTCGCCATGGTGGGAACTGCCCTGGTGATCCTGCTCGTTGCGATCTACATCGTCATGAACGCGGCGTGCATCGGATTCTTCGCGCGCAGCAGCAGCCACAAGTTCAAGATCGTGTCGCACCTGATCATCCCGGTCCTGGGCATCGTGGTGTTCGTGCCGGCGTGGTGCGCCGGGGCAGGCATCAAGATCGCCGGGATCAGCTGGATCAGCCCGCTGCCTGCGCCGCTTTCGTACATGGGACCAGCGGTCGGGGTCTGGATGGTCATCGGCCTGGGCTATCTGATCTACCTCTACATCGCTCACCCGCAGCGGGTCATCGACGTGGGCTTGATCCACCTCGACGACCCGGAAGCGGACGCCACCGTCAGTGAGGTCACTTCGTAAGCTCTGGCCCGGGCAGCCGCAGCTCGGCGTAGAGCGCGCGATGGTCGCTACCGGTCAGCCGGTGCGCCGAGGTGGTCAGTACCAGGCAGCGCCGGTCGACGAGGACGTGGTCGATGGCGAGCAAGGTCAGCCGCCCGTCGGGTCGTGGTCCCCAGGTATGCACCAGCCCCTGGCCGGCCCGGCTGGCGGCGTCGGCGTAGCCGCGGGATAGCAACCGGCGGAACTGCGCGTGATCGAGAGTGGAGTTGAAGTCTCCGGCGAGGATCAGCGGACTGACACCGGGCGCGGGCAGCGCGGCCAGCTGACCGCGCCACCGGGCGGTAGCGCCTGGCGACCAGGGCGGCCTCGGCGGCGCCGCGTGGATGCAGGCCAGCTGCACGGACTGCCCGGACGGCAGCTCGAGCCGCGCGGTGCACCGGGCAGCGGACAGCGGCGCAGCGGGCAGCCCGTCGTGCAGGGGATAGCGGGCATAGATACCGCTGCCTCGCGCGCCGTTCAGCATCGGCTGCGTCACCCGGTGCGGGAGCAGATCTGCCAGCCCGGCCCGCTTGATCCTGGCGTCCGCCTCGCCGGTGAGTTCCTGCACGAACAGCACGTCCGCGTGTTTGCGGCGTACCAGCTCGACGACCGACTCAGCCGCGGCCTGGCCGAAGAGCAGATTCGCCGTCAGGACGCGCAGCACCGGCCCGGCCGCCGGCGGCTGCCGGGAGGGGATCGCGCGAGGACCCACCGCTGCCGTGAGCGCGGCCCCGGCAGCTGCGGTCACGGCTGTCGGGCCCGGTCCGCGGAGCAGCAGCGCGCTGGCCCAGGCTGCCGCGGTGACCTGCGGGGTGAACGACAGCAAGGGCACGGTCCACGCTTCGGCGAACCGGAGCCGATCGGCGCCGGTTAGCCTGGCCGCCGCCCAGCCGGCCAGGGCGCCAGCCACCGCCCACTCCATCCGTCGTGACGACATTGGCTCATGATCGCAGAACCGCTGCCAGCCAGCCGCGAGGCGGGCAACGCGTTACCGTCATTGTGATCCACGAAGCGAAGATCTGCGGGTTCGCTAACCGGGGATCGGCGCTAGAAGGGCGGCGGATTAGTGGCGCGATACTTCGATCTTGGCGGCTACCGGCGGCGGGTAACAACGCGGTCGGCTCCAGCGGGCAGATGGTTCAACCGGGGCCTGGCATGGGCGTACGGCTTCAACCACGGGGAAGCGATCCGCTGCTTCGAGACAGCCATTGAGCATGACCCGGACTGCGCGATGGCTTACTGGGGCCTGGCCTACGCCGTCGGGCCGAACTACAACGCCCAGTGGGAGGCCTTCGACGAGCAGGCCCTGGCCAGCGCGGTGTCACGGGCGCATGCGGCCCTGACTGAGGCCGCGCGGCGAGCCCACCGCGCTCAGGCCGCCGAGCTGGCACTCATCAAAGCCCTGTCCGCGCGCTTCCCCGCCGCCGTGCCGCCGTCGGACTGCGCGGCCTGGAGTGCGGCCTACGCGGATGCGATGCGGGCGGCGTACCGCGAGCATCCCGATGACCTGGATGTGGCAGCGCTGTTTGCCGATGCGCTCATGAACCTGGCGCCGTGGGCTCTGTGGGATCAGCGAACGGGCGCACCGTCAGCGGCGTCCTGCACCAGCGAGGCCAGGGCAGTCCTGGAGCGCGCGCTCGCGACTAGCGCAGGCCGCGAGCACGCGGGGCTGCTGCACTTCTACATCCATCTGATGGAAATGTCGCCACACCCTGAGCTCGCGCTGCCGGCCGGTGACCTGCTCCGCGAGCTCGTTCCTGATGCTGGCCACCTGCTGCACATGCCGACCCACCTGGATGTGCTGTGCGGCGACTATCGCCAGGTCGTCACGTCCAACGCCCGCGCGATTGCCGCTGACGACAAGTACCTGGCAGCCGCGGGCGCGATGAACGTCTACAGCCTCTATCGTGTGCACAATTACCACTTCAAGCTCTACGGCGCGATGTTCCTGGGCCAGTCGCAGGTCGCACTGGAGACCGCCGAGCAACTGGCGGCGAGCATTCCGGAGGACCTGCTGCGGGTTGAGCGGCCCGCGATGGCGGACCTGCTGGAAAGCTTCGTTCCCATGCGACAGCACGCGCTGATCCGGTTCGGCCGCTGGCAGGACATCATCGACACGCAGCTGCCTACCGACTCCGATCTGTATTGCGTCACCACCGCCATCATCTTGTACTCCCAAGGCGTGGCGCATGCGGCGACGGGGAACGTCCGGCTGGCTGAGGAGGCTCGTGATGACTTCCGTGCCGCTGTGGCGCGGGTGCCTGACTCCCGCACCATCTTCAACAACGCATGCACCGACATCCTGAAGATCGCCGCAGCCATGCTTGACGGCGAGATCGACTACCGCAACGGGGATTACGAGGGCGCGTTCAGGCACCTGCGGCGCGCGGTAGAGCTCGACGATGGCCTGCCGTATGACGAGCCGTGGGGCTGGATGCAGCCGGCCAGGCACGCCTATGGCGCCCTGCTGCTGGAACAGGACCGGGTTGCCGAAGCAGAGTCGGTCTACCGGGCTGACCTTGGCCTGGACGCGACCCTGGCGCGCGCCTGCCAGCACCCGGGCAACCTGTGGAGTCTGCATGGTTATCACGAGTGCCTCGTCCGCCTGGGCAAGGACGAGCTGGCCGCAGTGATCGCCAAACAGCTCCAGGTAGCTTCGGCCTACGCCGACGTGCCGGTCACGTCCTCGTGCTACTGCCGGCTGTCCTGCCACGACTCGACTTAGCTGGACTTGGCCCGAATCGCGCATTCCGCGCAACTGCACCTCTCCGGCCCGAGCCGGATCCGCGGCCTGCCTCGGCTGCGCCGGATTCCTGCTGGCAGCAATGCGGGGCGTCGGAGGCGCTGGAATGCTGTTGGGGTGACGTCCGGACTCCTGATCGTGGACGACGACCGACTGTTTCTCGAGGCTGCGCGGGTGCTCCTCGAGCGGGAGGGCCTGCCCGTGGTCGGCGTTGTCACTAACTCGGTGCAGGCGCTCCGGCTCGCGACGGACCTGCGGCCGGACGTCATCCTGGTCGACCTGATGCTCGGCGATGAAAGCGGGTTTGACTTGACCCGCCGCCTGGACGGACACAACGAGGCCGCCGATCCGGTGGTGATCCTGATGTCGACCTATTCGGAGGCCGACTTTGCGGAACTCATCGCTGAGAGTCCGGCGGCAGGGTTTTTGCCGAAGTCTGAGCTGTCGGCAGATGCGATCCGGCGGATCGTCGATGGCAACACGCGACGCGGCTAGCTGGCTGGAAGCCGGACGTCAAGGGTCGTTCCGCGGCCAGGCGGGCTGGTGACCCAGATCATTCCGCCGAGTGAGTCGACCCGGTCCTTGAGGCCAATCATGCCGGAGCCGTGGCTGGGTTCGGCGCCCCCGATACCGTCGTCGCGGATCGAGAGGCTGAGGGCCCCGTCGGCGCACTCCACCCGCAGTTTAACGACAGAAGCCCGGGCATGCTTGGCAGCGTTGGTGAGCGCCTCGGAGGCGATGTAGTAGGCGGCCACCTCAAGGTGCTCGGCGAGCTTGCGGCTGAGATCCAGCTCGAGTTCTACGGGAACGGCAGAGCGCCGGGCGAGTGCCTTGAGAGCGGGCCCGAGTCCGGCCTCCGACAGGACAGCTGGGTGGATGCCGCGCGAGATCTCCCGCACTTCGTCCAGCGAGGTGCCGAGGCCGTCAGCCAGGAGCGACAGCTCAGACTGAATCTCGTTTGCAGGCCGGGGGACCATGGTCTCGATGGTGCGGGCCTTCAGCGCCAGCGTCACGAGGCGCTGCTGAATGCCGTCGTGCAGGTCACGCTCCAGCCGCCGCCGGGTCTCGTCCGCGGCGGCGACGACGCGGGCGCGCGAGGCATAGAGTTCTGCCCGGCTCTGGGTGTTCGCCACGGCGGCTCCGACGAGCTCGGTGAATTCGACGAGATGATCTTCTGCATCGTCCGGGACAGGCCCAGCCGTTGACCCCACCACCACCAGTCCCCAGACAGCGCCATTGACGATGATCGGCGCGGCGACGAGGCTATCGAGCCCGACCTCCCGCGCCTTGGCACCAAAGGCGTCTCGGCGGTTTACATAGCCATGTGATCGTGCGGGACGACCTGTCTGCCGCACTCGCGCGGCAACTCCCGTCCGCGGGAACGGAAGGCGCGTACCGGGCTCGAAAGGATGCGGCCCGTCACTCCGGGCTGCGATCACCGTCATCGTCTCGGCTTCGTCATAGCGCAGGACCGCGGCAATGGGAAGGTGCATCACCTCGGCGACCTCGTGCGCCACCGCAGCGAAGACCTCGTCGGTCTCGCCACCCTGGGCGACCAGTGTGGCGACGCGCCGGAGGGCGGCCTGTGCCTGCGCCAGCCGCTCGATCTCCGTCCGCGCGGCGGAGTTCGCGATTGCGGTGCCGACAAGCTCGGTGAATTTCCCCAGACGGTCCAGCGCATCGGCAGGCAGTGGCGGGCGATCGCGGCCGGCCGCCAGGATCAGCGCGCCCCAGACACTGCCGCTGACGATGACGGGCACGCCCGCCCCCATGGTGATGCCGAGGTCCCTGCTCAGATGCGACCCGACGCTGTCGATCCGCGAGAAATCATCGACTCGGCACGCCCGGCCCGTCCTTTGCACCGACGCAACGAGGCTGGGATCGTCGGCCGGGAACCTCAGCTCCAGGTGGGGGTCGCGGGCGAGCTCGCCCCCGCTGGCGACGAGCGACGCCACGCCTGCGGCCTGGTACCGGTAGAGCCTCACAAGCGAGACATGGAAAAGCCCCGCCGCCTCGGCGGCAACGGCGGCGAAGATCTCGTCCGGCGGTACGGCTTCGGCGACGAGCGTCGCGACCCGGCCGAGGGCCGCCTGCTCGGCGGCGACGTGCTCCAGCTCGCTACGCGCCTCGGCGTTCGCGATCGCCATGGCGACGAGCTCGGTGAACGCTGCGATCCGCAGCTCCGTGCCAGCCGGCAGCGGCTCCGGCCCCGACGAGGCGATGATCATCGCCCCCCAGATCCGTCGGGCGACCAGGATCGGGGCTCCAGCGGCCGCGCGAACTCCCATAGCGCGGGCGTAGTCCGCCACCACGCCGCCGGCGTCGGCGTAGTGATCGATCCGGGCCGGCCGCTGCGTGTGGAACACTCGACTCAGCACGTTGTCGCCGTGGAGCGGCACCTGAGTGCCGACTGGCGTCACCGGGCTCAGCAAGCCCCAGCTCCCGACCACAGTCGCGGTCTCATCCCGGTCATAAACAAGCAAGTGCGCGCTGTCGAGGCAAAAGAGCTTTCCGGCTTCCTCGCTCACAGCGGCAAAGACCTCAGCCGGCGAACGGTCGCTCGCCACCAGCGTCGCCACCCGGCGGAGCGCTGCCTGCTCCTCCGCCAGCATGCCGCGGGCCTTCTCGGCGCCGGTCGCTCGCCGGCCAGCGTAAGTCCCGGTACGTGCCGACCTGGGCGCACGGCTTACGGCGCCCAGCAGAGCCCGGCGAAACCCCCCCGCCATACATCGACACTGCCACCCGAGTCGCCAGCCGCCGACGCCGGGTTGCGCAGTAGTGCGAGGCATCGACCTTACGTCGCAAATCACTGCATACAACCAAGCGCGGAGCATAGGCCGCCGCCCGCGCCCCAGCACGCGAGACAAGCCAGGGCCGGCCCATAATGCAGAACATGACCAGCAGCTTCGCGTCTGGCCGGCCGGATGCGCTGGGGACGCTCCCGCTATGACCGGCTTGCGCGTCCTTCTGGGCGAGGACGATGTCCTACTGCGGGAGGGTCTGGCCGGTCTGCTTGACCGCTCCGGTTTCGAGGTGGTGGGGCAGGCCGCCGACGGACCGCAGTTGCTCGCGATGGTCCGCCAGCTGGGTCCCGAGCTGGTCGTCACTGACATCCGGATGCCGCCGACCCATACCATTGAGGGGCTCGAGGCGGCGCGGGTCATCCGTGCGGAGCTCCCCGCCATCGCGATCCTGGTCCTGTCTGCCTACGCCGAGGTCGAGCACGCTGTGGAGCTGCTGGCCACCGGGCGCGGGATCGGCTACCTGCTCAAGAGCCGGATCACCGATGTGGACGAGTTCCTCGACACCCTCAGGCGGATCGCCGACGGCGGGTCGGTCGTGGACCCCGCGCTGGTGAAGGACCTGGTTTCAGCCCGCCATCGCGACGATCCGCTGGCCGTGCTCAGCGAGCGTGAACGTGAGGTACTCGCGCTCATGGCAGAAGGACGCTCCAACGCTGGCATCGCCCGGCGCCTGTGGGTAACCGAGGGCACCGTCGAGAAGCACGTCCGGGCCATCCTCACCAAGCTGAACCTGGCCGAGGCCGATGACGACCACCGCCGCGTTCTGGCGGTGATCACGTTCCTGCAGGCCTGCTGACGACGTCGTTCCGGCCTATTCCTGCTAGCGGGTAGTCCGCCATTCCTGCTGGCCAGGTGCTGCCTTGGGGGTTCGCAGCGATGCGGGGGCGCCCCCAGCAAGGGCATCGTCGGTGTCATGGCCTAACTCGCCAGCGTCGCTCCCGCACACGGCGGTCAGGGCCAGGGCCAGCGAGCAAAGGAGAAGTACATGACCACCTCACATGAGCGGAAAATCCGCCACCGGCGCCGGTGGACGTTGCTGGCGCTCCCAGCTGGCGCAGCAGGCCTCGCGGTTCTGGCGGCGTGCGGCTCGTCCGGCACTTCCGCTAGTTCTTCCGGCTCCAGCACGCCCTCGGCGTCCACCTCCGCTGCGGCGGCCGCCTCCGGCCTGTAGACCGCGAAGGTCGCGGGTACGACGGTACTGACGAACGCCAAGGGCTTCACCCTCTACGCGTTCGCCCGTGACGGGACAAACAAATCGGCTTGCACCGGAGCGTGCGCGACGAGCTGGCCGCCTACGCCGGCGCCGGCGAATGCATCCGCGGTCAAGGCCCCGTTCGCCACGATCACGCGCGCCGGCGGCTCAATGCAGCTCACCTTCCACGGGCACCCGCTCTACACCTTCGTCGGCGACACGGCTCCCGGGCAGAACAAGGGCAACGGCGTCAACGCGTTCGGCGGACTGTGGCACGAAGCACCTGCGTCCGGCAACACAGTGCCAGCCGGCACCTCGCCATCGGGCGGCGGCGGTGTCGGGTACTGACCCGCCCATCACCGGCGCAAAGTGAGGAACTGCAGCGCCAGGGCGGCGAGCGCGCAGCTGCCGCTCTGGCCCGTCGGCGACATCCTGCACCTGCACAACGACCGAACGGAGCGAGGCGATGACACGGAGGGAAACGACAACCGGACGGGGCCTGCTGACAAGGCATCCTCGGGCCATGACTGAACATGCAACGCCCTCGGCGCCTGGCTGGCTACCAGTCATCTTGCGCGTCGTGGGTTCGGGCCTGCTGATCGCGACTGGAGCAATACACCTCGACCTGTACCTGACGGGCTACCGGACGATCCCGACCATCGGCTGGCTGTTCCTGCTGCAGGTCATCACTGCTTTCGCACTCGGGCTGGCGGTTCTCGCGATCCCCGGCCGTTTCGTCATCCCCAGCCGGGTCGCTGCGGCAGTGGGGGCGCTCTTCGCGTTGTCAGTCCTCGGCGGCTATCTGCTGTCTGTGTGGATCGGGCTGTTCGGGTTCAAGGAAGTCAGCACGACAGCCGGCATCGTCGCCGGCGTACTGGAAGTCGTGGCGTTCGTGGTACTAGCCGTGCTCGCTCTCGCGCCCAGCTGGACGGCTCGGACCGCGACACCGCCGACCGGACTCTCCGCCCGGGTCACCCCGGCGATCGCCGGAACTTCCCGACTAGCCGCTGCCGCCCTGGCGGTTGCGGCGGCAGTGCTGCTCGGTGTCGCGGTTGCCGGCGCGAGTTCTCCAGCAGCACCGTCGGCAACGGCCGCCGGTACCACTCTGAAGACCATGGTGATCGGCGGTAAGACGGTCCTGACGAACGCTAAGGGCCTCACGCTCTACTCGTTCGCGCCAGACACGCCAACCACGTCGAAGTGCTACGGAAGCTGCGCTGCCTACTGGCCCCCGGCGACCGGCACCGCCTCGGCGGGCTCAGGCCTGCCCGGAAAGACCGGCACGATCAAGCGGACCGACGGCTCGCTCCAGCTCACCTACAACGGGCATCCGCTGTACACCTACATTGGTGACTCGGCTCCAGGCCAGGCCAACGGCAACAACGTCAATCTCAACGGCGGCCTCTGGCTCGACGTTCCGGCCTCCCGATAGATCCCGGCCCCACCGGGCCAGGGTCTGCGGGGTCTGCCACCGGAATGTGCGACGTGCATATGGTGGTTAGCTACCTTTGTATCGAGTTTCGAGGCCTGCCTGGGGAGCCAGCGGGCGGTATCCCTGGAGGGTCACATGCGCGACGCGGTCATCGTGGAGGCGGTCCGGACGCCGGTTGGGAAGCGGAAGGGCGGGCTGTCGGAGATTCAGCCCGCTGACCTGTCCGCGCACGTGCTGACGGCGGTGGCGGAGCGGTCGGGGATCGACCCGGCGCTGGTGGAGGACGTGATCTGGGGCTGTGTCGGCCAGGTAGGGGAGCAGGCCATCGACATCGCCAGGAACGCGGTGCTGGGGGCGGGCTGGCCCGAGTCCGTACCCGGTGTCACGGTCGACCGGCAGTGCGGGTCGTCACAGCAGGCAGTGAGCTTCGCCGCCGCCAGCGTGATCGCCGGGCACTATGACGTGGTCGTCGCCGGCGGGGTGGAGTCGATGAGCCGGGTGCCGATGGGGATGTCGGTGCAGGGGCAGTGGCCGTTCGGGGAGGGCTTCCGGGCCCGGTACCACGGCATCGCGCCGAACCAGGGGCTGGGCGCGGAGATGATCGTGGACCGGTGGGGGCTATCGCGGACGCAGCTGGATGAGTTCAGCCTCGGCTCGCACGCTAAGGCCGCCGCGGCGCAGGACGAGGGCCGCTTCACCGGCCAGATCGCCCCGATCATGAACCCGGCCGGGACCAAGGTGGAGGCCGATGAAGGCGTCCGCCGGGGCGGCACGCTGGAGGGCCTGGCGGCGCTCAAGCCGGCGTTCCGGCCCGAGGGCGGCACGATCACCGCGGCGAACAGCTCCCAGATCTCCGACGGCGCGGCCGCGCTGCTGATCATGACGAGTGAGAAGGCCGCCGAGCTCGGTCTCACCCCGATCGTGCGGATCCACACCGCGGTGGTGACCGGCGACGACCCGGTGATCATGCTGACCGGGCCGATCCCGGCGACCGCGCTGGCCCTGAAGCGCTCCGGCTTGTCGATCGGCGACATCGGCGCGTTCGAGGTCAATGAGGCGTTCGCGCCGGTGCCGCTCGCGTGGCTGGCCGAGACCGGCGCCGACGCCGCGCGGCTGAACCCGAACGGCGGCGCGATCGCCCTCGGTCACCCGCTCGGCGGCAGCGGCGCCCGGATCATGACCACCCTGGTCCACCACATGCAAGCGACCGGCACCCGGTACGGCTTGCAGACCATGTGCGAGGGCGGCGGCCAGGCCAACGCCACCATCCTCGAGCTTCTCTAGTCGCAATGCGTGTACCTGCGGTACGAACTCTTCGTACCGCAGGGACACGCGTTCCGGCGAGCGCGTGCACCTGCCGGCGAGGATCCCGCTCGGGTTCCACGGCAGCTGGATCGCCGACCACTGATTACTGCCGAGCGAGGTCTCGCGGGCTCCGGAAGGCATGACGCCCTTGCCGGCTCGGGTTCGCGAGCGCGGTCAGGAGGGCTCCCGCGGAAGACCCAGACCCCGTTCCGCCATGATGTTGCGCTGAATCTCGCTCGTGCCCGAATAGATCGTGCCCGCCCTGCTGGCCAGGAATATTTCCTGCCACCGGCTCACGGAATAGTTCTCAGCATCGGGCCGGATCATCCCGGCTGCCCCGGTCAGGTTGATGGCTATCTCGCCGAACCTGCGGTGATACTCGGTTCGGAAGGCCTTGACGATCGCGGCCTCGGGCCCGGGCTGACCGCCTGCCACCATGCGCGCCGCGAGCCGCTGCCCGTGGAACCGCATGAGCGCCACCTGCGTGTAGGCCCAGGCCAGCTGCTGCCGGACAAGCGGATCGCTGGTCAGGCCGGCGCTCTGGAGGTCACGCACGAGGTCCCAGAACTCCAGCTCGAAGCCGAGGTAGATCACGGTTGCCGAACCGCCGCGCTCGAAGCCGAGCGTCGTCATGGCAGGGCGCCAGCCGTTGTTGAGGCCGCCGATGACGTTGAACAGCGGCGCCCTGGTGCCGTCGAAGAAGTCGTGACAGAAGTTCGCCTCGCCGGTCAGCTGGCGCACTGGCCGCCACTCGATGCCGTTGTCGGGAGCGAAGCGGGCCAGTACGTAGCTGAGGCCGCGGTGCCTCGGCGCGTCCGGGTCGGTGCGGCACAGAATGAAGATCATGTTGGCTCGCTGCGCGCCTGACGTCCAGATCTTCTGCCCCTGGATGACGATCTCGTCGCCGTCGACGACGCCTTTGGTCTGGACCGCCGCGAGGTCGGAACCATGGTCAGGCTCGGAGTAACCCTGACAGTAGATGTCCTCCCCGGACACGATCCGCGGCAGGAAGCAGGCCTTCTGCTCCGGCGTGCCATGTGCCAGGATGGCGGGCCCGACGAGCCGTTCGCCCATGCCTCGCTCGACCCTCGGGATGCCCGCGCGCACGCACTCCTCGGCCCATACGAGCATCTGAACCGGCGCGAAGCCGCTCCCGCCGTACTCGACAGGCCAGCTAGGGCAGATGAGGTGTGCGTCCGCCAGCCTGCGCTCCCACTCCTGGTACTGCGGGCTGGCCAGCGCCTGCGCGCGGTGGTCGAAGCGGTTGTTCGGCAGGTTCCACTGGGCCAGTTCGGCGAGACCCGGCGGCACGTTGTCGGCAATCCAGCTCCGGATCTGCATCCGGAAATCGTGCGCTTCCTCGCCTAGGTCGGCCGTCCCGATCCGGGCGAGCGCCTCCGCCGCGCTCACTCGCCGGTCGCCTCGCCGCGGTAGAGGGGCGAGGACTGCTTCATCTGGCGGAGCATCATCCGCATTTCGGCCACGGGCTCGCCGCGATCGTC
>Ga0210383_10004620_pt1 | contig 12173 bp, 10 predicted proteins | sample IncBWC14OmetaG_FD_160072 | JGI IMG/M metagenome (GOLD analysis project Ga0210383, IMG submission 160072) | Forest soil microbial communities from Barre Woods Harvard Forest LTER site, Petersham, Massachusetts, United States - Inc-BW-C-14-O ...
ATTCCGGGCCGAAAGCGGATAGCAGTTAGATGTGCGCCTTCGGGATACTGAAAGCGCTGCTCGCGCGTCATGGTCCCGATAGCGCGTAGACCGTGGCCGCGATCGTAAACAATATCGAGGCATCCGTCGGGCGGAACTCGGTGCCCGAGTACAGCAGCGGCGCTATCGATGATCCAGCCGCACTCTACCCACCGGGACAGCGGGGCTGCGGGTGGTAACTCACGATAGAGCGGCATCGCAAAAGGTTACCACGCGCGGGCTATCTTGAATTTTCGGCTAGCGATTTGAATTTGGTGCCGCAGGCGTTAATAGTGTCTGTGGGAAGTGACGGATTTGATAGCATTGCCGGAAGCATCGGCGGCCATACCCTACGAAGCCCCCTTGCCTGGGTGCTGATCGGACTAGCGCTCGTAGGTGGCCCGTTGTGATTTGGTTAATGTGGATTGAGTTCCGGAAGACGAAAAGAAATCGAGAGTAGCCCACTACCTGCAATCCAAACCTGAGACAATCCAAGTAAAGATGTACCTCGACGTCCGCTGCTCCGTTATTCTTGTCGTCCTTCTGCTGCCGCTCTCGGGTCAGACGCCCGGCTCCGATCAAGCGCCTAACAAGGACGAACCGACGTTTTCCACCGACGTAAAAGTCGTCAACATTCTGGCCACGGTGCGCACGAAGGCAGGTGCAATCGTCAATGATCTAAGCAAGGATGATTTCGCCGTCAGCGAGAACAAACGCCCCCAGGACATCCGCTATTTTTCGCGCGAATCGGATTTGCCGCTCACTATCGGCCTGATGGTGGACACCAGCATGAGCCAGACGAGGGTGCTGGAGAGCGAGCGTGCCGCCAGCTTCCAGTTTGTGGATCAGGTTTTGCGCGAAGGCAAAGACAAGGTGTTCGTTACCCAATTCGATATGGCGGTGATGACCCGGCAAAAGCCCACCTCATCGCGCAAGGATCTGGAAGAATCGCTTCCCTATGTCGACACGCCGAGCAAGAATGATCTGGAAGCCCAACGGGGCGGCGGGACGTTGCTTTTCGATGCCGTAGTGAAGGCGTCGCGCGAGATAATGAGCGGCCAGCAGAATCGCAAGGCGATGATCATCCTGTCGGACGGCGGAGACAACGGCAGCGATGAAACGTTGGCTTCGGCGATCGAAGCCGCACAGCGCGCCGATACAATTATTTACTCGATTCTGTTTTCCGATGCCACCTACTACGGTGGCTTCGGAGACGGCGGCGGTAAGAACGCGATGATGCGCCTGGCAAAGGAAACGGGCGGCAGCTTTTTCGAGGTATCGAAAAAATTGAACATCAACCAGATTTACGGGATTATCGAGCAGGAACTGCGCAGCCAATATAACTTAGGGTTCGTTTCCGATCAGCCGGTTCGGATCTCGGAATTTCGGAATCTGCAGTTGACCGTAAAACGCAAAGACCTAGCGGTCCAGGCGCGGGACCGTTACTGGGCGCAGCGCTAGTTGGTCCTTCGAGGCCCAGCGGTCCGAAACAATTCTCGCCGCGAACAACAATCCGGAAAGCGTCGCGCTGAACGACAGCGACATTTTCTGGCCGCAGAGGAAGGAAACCACCGTCAATACCAGAGAGGCCATGAAGAGCAAATTGCTCACCGCTGTCACCGGAGGTTTCGGCTTCGGCGCTCGCTTGCGCCGCACGACACCTTTCTTAGCGCCTGGGACGGGCAGTCCGCAGATATAGCATTCGGCATCGTTCATCGTGACGACGCTGTTGCATTCATTGCATCGGGCCATGACTCATTAAAATCCGAAAGCGGTTGGGCGTCTATGGATCAGGTGTACCTGAAAACTTGGTACTTTCGTTTATTACTTGACTCAGCCGGAAAAGCGCGTTGAAATTTTAGAATGAAGCATTTGGGAGCCTTCTTACTGCTCGCTCCCACGCTCCTCGGACAGGTGATCGAGGGCACCGTGGTGAACTCGGTTAGCGGAGAGGCCATAGGCGGCGCCTCGGTGCAGATCGAAAACGCTGGTAAGCCCCCGTACCAGACGACCTCGGACGCCCAAGGCGCCTTTCGCATTGAAGGAGTGGCGGACGGAACCTACACCGCGATTGCTTTCAAAAACGGTTTTCTCACAGTGTGGGACAAAGAGGCCCGACGGCCCTTTCAGGTGGTGGCCGGTCTCGATCCGATTCAACTGAAGGTTTCCTTGATGCCTCAGGGCCGCATCTCAGGGCGGGTGTTGGACGGCGAGAACCGACCGCTCGCCGTAGCCGACGTGTCGTTGTTGGAGGCAGCGGGTACCGGCCAGAGTGGCGTGACGGATGCGAGCGGTAGCTTCTCGTTCATCGTCGCACCTGGCAGCTATTTTCTGAGCGCGCGCCCGCCAGTCAAACTTGCGCCTCCCCCGCCAGTTGGCGATCAACATTATGCGTGGACCAAGACCTGGTTTCCGGACGTAACCGAGACGAGCGCCGCACAGAAAATCCTGGTTCGCCCCGGCGTTGAACTCATGGGCCAAGACATTAAACTTCGCGCCGTGAACGCATACAGTATTCGCGGACGGATACGCGATAGCAACGGCGATCCGGCATCCAAACTCACGATTCAGCTATCGCGCGCCGAGGATTACCACCACACCGAACGTACAACCGTCTCGGGAAAAGATGGAAGTTTTGAATTTTCCGATATATCCGATGGGGACTGGCGTTTGTCATCAGATGTAAAAGGTAAAGATTTCGTTTGGCGGGCCTTCGCGTCCGTCATCGTTACCGGCCGCGATGCGGAGGATGTGGAGCTTACGCTCAACGCGCCGTTCAGCTTGCCAGTGGAATTCCTTCTGGAAACATCGGACGCTACTACGAAGATTTCTGGCAAAGTGATGCTCGCTCCCGAATGGGGCGGCCCATCTCCCTCCAGTAATCGGAACAAAGACGGAACGTATAAGATCGACGGTTTATATCCCGGCCGTTATTGGGTCGACGCTCTCCCTCCCGCCCAGTCTGGATATTATCTTGCTTCCATCACCTTGGGCGATCAGGACATCCTGGGGAAGCGTGTGGAATTTAGCCCGGATTCGGCGCTCCTGAGAGTAGTCTATCGATCCGATGGCGGCACACTGCGTGGCACCGTGGAAAATTGCGGTAACGCCACCATCGTCATTACGCAACGTAACGTGCCTTCGGTGCGATCTGCGCATTGCACGGACGGCGAACATTTCGAAATCGCAAACCTGCGCCCATCAAGTTACTATGCGTTTGCATTCGATCAACTGGAGGCGAATACATCCATCTTCTTGTCCAGCTTGCCGGGTTTGATCAACAAGGCCGTGACTGTGGAAGTAACGGCCGGCCAAGTCTCCAACATCGAGCTTAAGATTACAACACCCTTCTAACGCGCGAATCAGGACGCGCCGATGTAAGTCGCCGCGCTCTTGCCGGGGTTTTGTATCTGTTCCATCATCCCCAGCATGTCCCAGTTCTGCCAACCTTCGACCAGCTTGCCTTCCTGCGCGCGCAGGATTGATATGCCCGTGACGTGAATTGTCTTTCCACTTGGAGGAACACCTAACGCCGTACCGGTGTGCTTCCCTGTGAACGACCAACGGATACAGGCGCGATTGCCGTCCGTGATCGTATCTTCCACGGTGACGTGTATGTCGGAAAACGTTGCCCTGATGCGATCGAAGAACGGATAAAAACCGTCCGGACCGGTGGAATCAGTGGCTCCGTCATGAATGATGCCAGTGGGGGCGATCATTTCCCCAATGGCTTCCCGCCGCCCGCGATTCCAGACCTCTTCAAACCAACGCCTTGCCAAGTCACTTGCCGTATCCGCCATTTTTCCTCCAATGCCCGACAATACTACTCCAAAACGCGGAGGAAATCTAACCAGCACTCACTGCCAGTACTAACAGCGTGGCACCTTAGAACCGTCTGCGAGTACTGATGGTTTATTCATCTTAAGTTGACCCGGGAGCATACTGAGGTCACCCAATTATGTCTTCTTCAGCTCAACCGATACCGAGTGGGAGTGATTACATCGCTTCCCTTGGACGCTTTCCGCAGCCCAACCGGGCGGGAAACGAACGGCGTCGCGTTTGTGTGGCAGATCTTGTAATGGAAGCTGCCAAATCTTTTCCGGAAGCCGTCGCCCTCTCGCAAGGCGGCGATACACTGACGTACGGCGAACTGGTGGCTCAATCCACCCGCCTGGCCAGTTACCTGATTGCGTTCGGCGCAGGTCCTGACGTGGCAGTGGGCGTTTGTCTGGAACGCTCTTTCGATTTCATCGTGTCGGCGCTGGCTGTGTTGGTATCAGGCGCAGCGTATCTTCCTTTGGACCCCGCTTGGCCGGCCGCGCGTTTAAGCACTATACTCGACGACGCTCAGGCGCCTCTTGTCATCTCGCGCGGTTCTCTAGCGAAACTAGTTTCTGGAAATGCAACCCACACCATCGATCTGGATACAGCCGCCGATACACTTCTGCTCTGCAATCCTCTGACTGAACCCGTTGCCATCACGCGCGAGCACTTGGCGTACATCATTTACACGTCTGGATCCACCGGACAGCCAAAGGGCGTCGAGGTGACGCACGGCAATCTTTTGAATCTCATCTTCTGGCATCGGAGCACTTTCGGCGTCACCGCCGCCGATCGCGCCAGCCATCTTGCCGGACTCGGATTTGACGCCGCAGCCTGGGAGATCTGGCCGCATTTGACGGCCCGCGCCACCGTGGTGCTGGTGGACGAGCAAACTCGAACATCGGCGGATCTTCTGCGTGGTTGGTTGGTCAACGAGCGCATCACTGTAGCATTCGTTCCGACTATTTTCGCCGAATCAATGCTCGTTAATTCGTGGCCGTCCGAAACATCGCTCCGTTATTTGCTTACGGGCGGCGAGGCATTGCATCGGTATCCATCGGCGGGACTGCCTTTCGCCGTAGTAAACAATTATGGTCCTACCGAGTGCACCGTGGTAGCGACCTCGGGGCTGATTCCAGCCGACCGGCCTTCCGATTTGCCGCCTTCCATCGGGAAGCCCATCGCGCACCTGCAAATCCGCATACTCGACGATCAGGGCCGTGTCGTTGCTCCTGGCCAAACCGGCGAAATATTTATCGCTGGAACCGGCGTCGCCCGAGGGTACCGCAACAATTCCGCATCCACTCAAGAACGCTTCTTGCCGGATTCGATAAGTGCTGTTGCCGGCGCGCGGATGTATCGGACCGGCGACCTGGGCTGCCTGCTTCCAGACGGACAAATCGCGTTTCGCGGACGCCTGGACAGCCAGGAACAGATTCACGGTCACCGCGTTGAGCCTGACGAAATTGTCTGCGCTCTGAACCGTCACCCGGGCGTTGCTGCCAGCGCAGTAATCGCGCGGAGCCACAACACAAGCAAGCCCGCTGCTTCCAAATCTTTGGTGGGTTACGTGGTACCGAATGGAAAAGTGGTTCTCTCAGCTTCCGGCTTGCGCGAATTCTTGTCGACCAGCCTGCCTCACTACATGGTCCCGTCGACGTTCGTAAAAATCGCGACACTGCCCTTCAACTCGAACGGCAAACTAAATCGCGAAGCGCTCCCCGAACCGGCCACGGGCAATCGCATTGAAGATACTGGTTATCGGGCGCCTAGTACGCCGACCGAACAAATTCTGGTCGAAATCCTGGCAATTCTCCTGGAAGTGGATCGCGTGGGAGCCGATGACAATTTCTTCCTCCTAGGATTCCACTCTTTGCTGGCAACTCAGGTTGCTATTCGAGTCCACGAGCGCTTTGACGTTCAACTCGGCCTGCGGCATCTATTCGAAGCCAAAACCGTAACGCGGTTGGCAGCCGAGGTAGATCGCCAGCTGATTGAAAAGCTAAACTCGATGAGTGACGAAGAAATCGCGCGCCGTCTGGCCGGCTAATTCGGGAGAAATCCAATGAGCGCTGATATCAGCTTGTGTCAGCTCACCGAACCGGACATCATGGCTTCTCCTTACCGGTTCTATCGAGAGCTGCGCGAGGCCGACCCGGTGTATTGGGATCCATTCCTCCACGCCTGGGCAGTCACCCGATATGTCGACATTGTCACCGTCCTCACGCGTTTCTCGGCCGACCGCACTCTCACAGCCGAGCAGCTAGACGGCATGGGACTCGGCGGCATGAAGCCGATTATTGAGGTGATGGCGCGGCAAATGTTGTTCCGCGATCCGCCTGCACACACGCGACTGCGAAACCTCTGCGCAGCGGCGTTTACACCGGCGCGAGTTGCTGTTCTGCGCGAACATATCGAAGATATCGCCGATAGCCTGATTGACAAATTCATTGATCGCGGAACGGCCGACATCGTGGCCGATCTGGCCTCGCCCATGCCAGCCATTGTTACGGCCGAAATGCTCGGCGTTCCGGTGAGCGATCACGAAAAGCTAAAGCAATGGTCCATCGACTTCGCGGAAATCCTGGGTAATTTTCAACATCAGCCCGATCGCGTGGCGCGAGTAGCAGCCAGCGTCCGCGATATGACCGATTATTTCCGAGCTGTCATTCGCCAGCAGGAGACCGATCCGCATGAAGGGTTGGTGAACTCGCTGGTACAAGCGCAAGTGGATGGAAACCGCCTTACGGAAGAAGAAATCATCGCCAATGCGATTCTCACGATGATTGGCGGACAAGAGACATCCACTAATTTGATCAGCAGCGGCTTGCTGACATTGCTGCGGCATCCCGAGCAGATGCGGATGCTATTGGACGATCCGTCCCTCATCACTTTGGCGGTTGAAGAATTGCTGCGATTTGAAAGCCCTATCCAACATACGGCGCGGGTGGCACACGAAGATTTCATGCTGGGAGGAAAACTGATCCGGCGCGGCCAGTCTGTGGTGGCCGTTCTGGCGGCGGGAAATCGCGACCCCGAGCGCTTTCCGAATCCGGATTTGCTCGATGTAAAGCGCGGCGATAAAGGGCATCTGGCGTTCGGTTGGGCGGCGCATTTTTGTTTCGGCGCTCCGCTGGCACGCATTGAAGGGCAGATCGCCTTCAGTACAATTTTGCGGCGTTTGAAGAAGTTAGAGCTGGCATCGGAAGATTTCGTTTGGCGTGACAATTTCGGGTTGCGAGGTCTCAGTAGCCTGCCGGTTCGTTTCGAGGCAAGCAACGAATAGCCGATGACCACGCCTGACACCATTTCGGAAGCGCGCCGGCAACTGCTTCAGAAATTCCGCCGCGGTGAAGTGCGTGCATCCAACGGTGCGCCGGCGGCACCTCTGGTTGCGCGGCCACCGAGCGCGGACGCTCCCATTGCACCAGACCTGGAACAGCTTTGGATTCACGATCGGTTCGCTGCCGGCGCCCCAATCAATAACGAATCGTTTACTATTCACAAACGGGGTTCGCTAGATTACGCCATTCTTGAGCTCTGCTTTAACGAGATTGTCCGCCGTCATGAGATTTGGCGATCCGCGTTTCCGATGGTCGATGGGAAGGCTGTTCAACGTATCGAATCGCATGTTCCCGTACCTGTGCCATTTCGCGACCTGAGCCATCTTCCGATGGAAGAGCGCGAAGCTGAGTCTGTTCGAATCGCGACCGAAGCGGCCCAACGTCCTTTTGATTTGAATGCAGCACCGTTATTCCGGGTATGTCTGGTTCGATTCTCTGAGCATTACCATCGGATCTATCTCACGGTGCATCGTCTGGTGTTCGATTGCGTGTCTATCGAGCGCGTTCTTATTACGGAATTAGCTGCACTGTACAAGGCGTTTTCCGAGGGCCAGCCGTCTCCACTTCCTGAACTCGAGTTTCAATATAGCGACTACGTCGCCTGGAAGCAGCGGCAAGCAGCCAGTACCAATCAAGCTGCGCAGCTGGAATACTGGCGAAAGAATCTCTCGGGCGACCTAACGCCGGTGGAACTGCCGGCGGACCGGCCCAGGCCTGCGGAGCCTGCCTGGCGCAGTGGAATGGAAACGTGCACGCTTCCAGCACATGTGGTGGAGAAGCTGAAGGAATTCGGCCAGGCTGAAGGCGTGACGCCTTACATGATTCTTTTGGCTGCGTTTCAGGTTTTGCTGCATCGTCATTCCGGCCAGACTGAGCTCATCATCGGCGGCAAAACCAATTCACGGGCCAGATCCGAATTTGAGCCATTGATCGGATCTTTCGTGAACACGATTGTTCTTCGAACCGCAATCCAAGCCGAGGTTTCATTCCGCGAGTTCCTGGGACGCGTCAAAAGCACCGTGCTTGGGGCGCTGGCGCACAGTGAGATTTCGTTTGACGATGTGGTGCGTGAACTCGCGCCTCAGCGCACAGGCCAGCGTCACCCGTTCTTCCAGGTTCTGTTTTCCATCCGCGCGCCCTTCGCCGATTTTCCAGAAGGCTGGGACCTCACCGATTTCGAAGTACACAGCGGCGCTTCCGGCTTTGATCTTTTCGTGGAATTTGCGGAGCAATCGCAGGGATTAGCTGCTCGCTTCGTATACAGCACGGATCTGTTCGACCGCGCCACGATCCAACACTTGCAGCAGAAGCTCCAAGTGCTCTTGCAAGACTTGCTGTCCAATCCTCAACAATCCGTTTCGCCGGACCCTGCGCTCGAAGCCGTCCCGACATTCGTCCCAGGCGAAGGACATCAGTTTGTTCCACCGCAAGATGAAATCGAAGAGCGCCTGGTGAACCTGTGGCAAGAGCTGCTGGCGATGGAATCCGTCAGTGTCACGGATAACTATTTCGACCTGGGCGGCGATTCCCTGCTGGCAGTCCGGCTTTTCGCCGACATCAAGTTTTGTTTCCAACTCGAATTGCCGCTGGCCACCTTGTTCCATGCCCCCACCGTGCGAACCATGGCGCAAGTCATCCGCGATTCCGGCGTTCAAGCCGCCTCGCCCATCGTTCCTATTCAACCCAGCGGGACCAAAGCACCGATCTTTTGCATTGGTCCGGTGAATGGCGAAGTGATCCTGTTCCGACGGCTGGCGTTGGAACTTGGACCGGATCAGCCTGTGTACGGACTGCAGCCGTTCAGTTTGACCGATCGCCTTCGAACCGTGCAGACATTAGCAGCCAGCTATATCGAACAGCTGAATGCGTGCGGCGAGAATCGGCCGCAATGTCTCTTGGGGTATTCATTCGGTGGCTTAGTGGCAGTGGAGATGGCTCGGCAGTTGCGTGAGCATGGGACGGAACCGCCCTTGGTGGTTCTTATCGATTCCGACTATTTGGCTGGCTGTAAGGCTCTCGAACCTTGGAACGATCGTCTCCGCCGATACCGCTTTCACGTACGCAAGATCCTCCACGAATCCGGCGGCGTTGCTCATCTGACGGACCGGATGCGGTCTTACTTTGTTCGGAAGGTACATAAGGTCGTACCCCAAATTGCGAGCGATATCCGAGGACGCCAGCTTTTAGCGGCCGAGAACTATCGCGCCAAGCCGTACCCGGGCCGGGTGCATCTCTTCAAGGCGGAAACACGGCCCGAGTTTTTCGCTACCGATGCGGCTTTGGGATGGGGAGAGATTCTATCCGATCTGCGGATCGAAGACGTCCCTGGGGATCACGGGACGATTACTACCGGACTGAATGTGAAAATCTTGGCCAGAAAACTCCAGGCGGCTCTTGGAAACGTCACGCCCAGCCCGCACGCTTGCGTAACTCAGTAATGTGCGCGGTGTGATGCCGCGAATGCCACGCGAGCGCTGGAAGGATATCCCCGATTGTCAGAGCGCCGCGCTCCGGATGGAAGAACTTTCTGTCCCAATCTGCAGGCCCAAGCGATTTGAAAAACAGCACGGTGCGCGCGTGGATGCCGTCGAAGATACGGAGCGATGGTTCAATATCATCCGCGCGGCCATCTTGCAGTTCGGCCCATAGATTTTCATTGAAAGCCTGAATGGTTGGCTCTTGCTCGGTCAATGCCAGCTTGGCGCGGACGTACCAATTGAGGTGGGAATCCGGCAGGTGATGGACCACCTGACGGACTGTCCAGCCGCCCGTGCGATACGGAGTGTCCAGTTGGGCATCTGAAAGATTTCCGACTGCGGCGCGCAAAAGCGCCGGCGCTTCCGCTACCTGCGAAAGGTACAGCGAGCGCTCTTGCCCGGACACGGGAAGACCGAATTGAAACGGGCCGACGGGATAACGCAGATCTACAGGGGACATGGCCACAATGTAGCAGTGCAGCTTGGGTCTTCGTGATCATTCGCCCATACCCAAACTCGATTTGCTCCTTGACCAAGTGTTGCCCCAAGCCCGAAGCCATGCGAACGCCCGAATACCGTTGGGTCGATGGAGCGGTCGACAGCGCGTGCGCGATTCGGTTACAAGTTACAAAGAGGCAGATCGACTTTGGGTGGGTATGTTGATCATCGTCACCCGAACCGGAACGCGGTGAGCACGCCAACCGGCGGCTTGTCTGGAAGCGAATCAGCGCGCGCTCAACTTGCGCGAACGCTCCGTCGGATCAACAGGCCTACCAAGCCAAGCATAGTGCCATTAAAACCCAGCTCCCTGGTTCAGGGACGGCGCTAACGGGGCCATCGATGATGTCAAATTCAGGAGGGTTGTAAGAGGCCCCCGCCACCTGCCTTGGAATCGTACCCCGGAGCTGTCTGTTTGCTCGTGACGGCGGCGCTTTCACTTTTCCAGATTCCACCATCTGTGCAGGAGGGTGACGCGCCATAGCACGCTGGGGAATACACAGCATTTGGGAAGATCGTCTGCGTTACGTTCGCCGATTGCAAAGATGCCGGTTCATCATTGCCGTTAAAGAGGAAAACCGCCGCAACGTAATCCGGGACACTAACAGTGCCAATGTTGAGAGTCTCGAAGCGCAGCAAGTCGACATTCCCATTCGTGGACACAGTAACAAACTGAACATCGCCGGATACGAATTCGTTGCTCGCGTTAGCTGGGAAATAAGTGGGACTTAGGTAGTAAACGATAGCCTCATCGTCGGAGATCGGGTCTACGGCCTTTTGAAATGCAGGCTGAGTCGAATTACACCAGGGAATGCCTGAGCAAGACGCACCGTCTCCAAAGAGCGCAGGGTCGGTGAATTCGTCAGCGCAAGCCAAAGGGGCCAAAGTTATTACTGCAGCTGCGAAGCAAAGTGGAACACTCAGCTTAGACATTTAGAAATCCTTGCGCGGAATTAGGCAATTACAGTGCCATTCGTCGGAGAAGGCCGGCCATTGAAAATACTTGGGTTATAAGGGCTCCAAGGATGACCGGAATCCACTTTTTTGGGGTCCAGTGAGAGATTTTCGGTTATTCCCTTGAGGCCCCAGCCGATTCGTGAAGCGCCCATTTCTCGTGATCAACACTCCACGCAATGATCCATCTACTGAATCTCGATCCTCGCATCCACATTTTCCATCGGAATTCGTTTGAGATCCGCAGAAGCCCCCAGGATGTTTTCGATTGTCACTCGGATCGGAGCTCCCTTCACGTCCCATTGGGGGCGGTACTCAACCTCGGCGATTGAGCCGTTGCCAATTGGATCCCGGCCCCCCGCGAGAATACAGGTATATCTCAGCCTGCGTTGCACCGGGGGCTTCGAGGATCTAGCCGCACACGTGAGGGATTTGTGAGCCGACTGGGCCGCTTTTCCGATGGTGATGTCCGCCGGCACGATCGCGATCGCCGCTGGAACCGAAAATTCCCATTGCAGCGCCGCGGGCGCCTTGCCAGGCGGCGAATCGAGGATCACCGAAAATATTCCAGGCGTCTTGCCGTCTGAGTGAGAGGGCGGTGCACTCAAGGACTGGCCGAGGATAGCCGCGAAGATCAGCACCGATATCATGCGTTAGACGCCAGATTCGAGTTACGGCCCTACGCGGCAAACCTGGCCGTTCGCCGCATTGATTACGCGCTGCACGTCGATCACGTTGCAGACGCCATTCTGCTGTAAAGCGGCATTCCCGCAGGCACTGGTACCCAAGGCTTGGGCGATCGCGATCTGGACGTCCAAATTGTTTACCACGCCGTCGCCATTCAAATCGCACGGCAGAACGGGCGCTTGCCCTGCGTGAGCCAACGCCCCCAGGTCGGCGAGACTCGTTCTCGGAACGGTCTGTTCATCAAATTTGTATTGCTGAGTGGGCGTGTAATTTCCGCCTTCCGGGTTGCTGGTCACCACCGCTCCGAGCGCACCGGCTGCTCCGATGGCCACGGAACCCGCCGGAAGCGTGAAGTCTCCCGCGGTTGGATTGT
>Ga0210383_10004622_pt1 | contig 12167 bp, 11 predicted proteins | sample IncBWC14OmetaG_FD_160072 | JGI IMG/M metagenome (GOLD analysis project Ga0210383, IMG submission 160072) | Forest soil microbial communities from Barre Woods Harvard Forest LTER site, Petersham, Massachusetts, United States - Inc-BW-C-14-O ...
ATCCGGAGTTCGAGTGGGAGCGTCCGGTGCTGCGCGACATGAAAGGCAATCCGTGGGCCGAGTTCAAGGCGGGAGAGAAGCCGACGGGGTCAGTGGCGGGCGAAGAGTAAAATCAGCGGTCGATGGCGCGGATTGAGCGGGAAGACTGCGATACGAGTTGTGACGCGCGTCATAGCGTCCTACGGCGCTGGCTGTTAGCGTGAAGATGCGGAGTCTTATCACCCCGGACTCGCCGGATTCCTCATGAAACGCATCGCCCTCTTCCTCGCACTCGTACTGTCTGCCTTCGCCTTTACTGCGTTAGCGCAGAACAGCGGCGGCATGCCGCCGGGTCATCAGATGCTGGCGTCGCCCGAAGCCTTTGCCGATGGACACCTGGCCGCGCTCGACAAGCAGGTCGGACTTTCAGCGGAACAAAAGCCGCAGTTGCGTGCGGTGTTTCTTGCGGAAGGCAAGAACCTGTTTGCGGTCTTCGGCGATGCCACGTTGTCGGACGCGCAGAAGCAGAAGCGCATCCAGCAGCTTCACGTCGTGACCGAGCACAAGGTCTGGGGCCTGCTCACCCACGAGCAGCGCAAAATGATGACCGAGCAGCCCGCACCGCGGCAGGTGACATAGCGTTTCAGCTGCAGGTAACTTACTTATTTAAAATTACTTAACGGAATCGTGCCTTCTTTCACGGTAGGGCACGGTTACCCTCGCAAAATCGTTGCAACTTACGTGTTGCAACAACATCTGTTGTAACAGGCAACTTGAAATCGCCGTCAATTTCAACCCTGAAAGGAGCAACTCATGTTTCGCAAACTGATTTCCACTTCCGACGACTACGCACTCGCGATCGCCCGCCTGGTGCTTGGCGTAGTGTTCTTCGCACACGGCGCGCAGAAGATGCTGGGATGGTTCGGCGGCTACGGCTTTTCGGGCACCATGAACTTCTTCACGCAAATGATGCACATCCCTGCTCCGCTCGCGTTCCTCGCGATTTGCGCCGAGTTCTTCGGCGGCCTCGGACTGATCGTCGGATTCCTGAGTCGGATAGCTGCGTTCGGCATCGCCATGAACATGCTGGTCGCAATTTTCACCGTGCACATTCACAACGGCTTCTTCGCCAACTGGTCAGGCCAACAGAAAGGTGAGGGTATTGAGTATCACCTGCTGGCACTGGCACTGTTGCTGTTGGTAATGATCAAAGGCGCGGGTGCGCCGTCGGTGGACCGTGCACTGAGTAAGTGAGGCTGCGGGAGTAACCCTTGGCGAACCGAATCCTGGAAGAGCTAAAACAAACGCGGCCGTTCGAGGACCGTCGGCAGGAAGCAGCGTTGAATATTCTACGTACTGCCGACGTTCTCAAGCGCGGTCTTGAGTTGGTGCTCAAGCCGTACGGCATCACCTCGGCACAATACAACGTGCTGCGAATTTTGCGCGGCGCTGGCGAGCGTGGGCTGCATTGCGGCGGCATTGCCGAGCGCATGATCACCGCCGAGCCCGACGTGACGCGGCTATTAACCCGCATGGAGCGCCTCGGCCTGTTGACGCGGCGGCGCGACGGCAGCGACCGGCGGGTGGTGACGGCCTTTGCTACCGCACGGGGACTGGAGATACTCCATGAACTCGAAGAGCCGCTGCGCGCACTACAGCAGCTCCAGTTCGCGCTGCTGAGTGATCAGAAGATCGACGCTCTCATCGGCGGATTGGAGAAAGTAAGAGAGTCCGTGTCCGGGGAGCACTAGCTCCGATGCGGCAACTCCACGGTGACGATGCAACCGCGAGTGTCCTTGCGGTTGGCCAACTCAATGGAACCGCCATGGGCTTCGGCGATCTGTTGCGAAAGCACTAAACCGATGCCCGAGCCTCCCTGCTTCGTCGTATAGAACGGCACGAACGCATTGCTGGGGTTGAGCAAGCCAATCCCGTTATCTTCCACGATCAGCGAAACGCTGCCGTCTTCCTGCTCCCAGCGAAGTGCAACCTCGGGCGCCGAACCTGCGGTTTGCGCCTGTTCCAGCGCAGAATCGACCGCGTTGCGAATCAGGTTGATCAGCATCTGCTCGATCAAGTCTGGATCGATCATTAACACGACATCGGGACCCTCAGCGATCCGCACCGGCAGCCGTGTCTCCAGTACGGCAACGCGTTCGGCCAGCGGCCGCAGTTCAACCGACTGCAGTTTCGGTGACGGCATAGTCGCCAGGCGGCGATAGGACTGCAGGAAACGGTGTAACGACGCCGTGCGGGATTCGATGATGTCGAGTCCGCGCTGAAAGTCCGACTTGGTCTCACCAGACAGGTCGAGTTGCGGGAGCCGTGCTGCCAGACTACCGGCAATCGACATAATGGGCGCGAGCGAATTGTTGAGCTCGTGGCCCAGCACGCGGATGAGGCGCTGCCACGCGCTGCGTTCCTCTTCTCGAAGGGCGCGGCTGACGTCAGAGAGGACGATAAGCGTGTGCGGCACGCCGCTCTGCCGAAACGAGCGCTTGCGCACCATCCAGCGCGCGGTCGGCGTGGAATACGGCAGGCTCACCAGCGTGGCATTGGGCGCGTCAAAACAAGCGTCGAGGCCAAGCTCGGTGGCCGTCCGGCCAAGCATGCGCGCCGATGGTTGCTGCAACAATCGTTCGCCGGCGCCGTTCACCAGGCGCAACTTGTGTTCAGGATCGAAAGTAAAGATGGGCACATCGATTTCATCGACCACGCGGCGCAACAGCGCCGTAGTTTCGATGGTCTGAATGCGCTGCTCAGTGAGGATGTCGGCGAGGGTATTGATCTCCAGCGCCAGTTCGCCGAGTGAGTCATTGGGATTGGCCTCGCGCGCGCGAAATGAGTAGTCCTCTTCGCGGAGCGCGCTGACCACATTCGAGAGAGTTTGCAGTGGGCGAACAATCTGCTCCAGCAGCGTGAGCGTGAGAATGAACCAGAGGAAGAACTCGAGAATAGTGAGCGCGATTTTCGCATCGCGCGACCACATCTGGACCCAGATCAGAATGGTGGCGATGACCACGCCGGGCAGCGCAGCGAGAACGGCGAAGATGGCGATGCGCCGTTCGTACAAGAGGTGGTGCCGGGAGAACTGCTCACTGGCGCTGCGGTCCCGTGGACGGTAACCGCTGCCAGAGCTAGAGTCCATAGCGTTCCATGCGGCGGTAGAGCGCGCCGCGGCTCAGCCCGAGGGCCTCGGCAGCCTGGCTCACATTGCCGTGGAAACGCTGCAACGCCTTGCGCACCAGAATACTCTCCACCTCTTCGATGCTGAGCTCCTCCAGATTCTGCCCCTGCGGGCGCTGAAGGTTCAAGCCCAAATCCGATACCTGTACGTCTTCGCCCTGGGCCATCAGCACCGCACGCTCGAGCGTGTGCTCCAGTTCGCGCACGTTGCCCGGCCACGCGTATTGCATCATAGTCTGCATGGCGGCAGGAGCGAACCCGCGCACCTGCACGCGATAACGCTGGGCATAGCGCGCTAGAAAATGCGCAGCCAGCGCGGGAATATCTTCGCGGCGCTCGCGCAAGGCTGGCAAGTGGATCTCGACAGTGTTTAGGCGGAAGAGTAGGTCCTCGCGAAACAGTCCGGCGGCAATGGCTGCGCCGAGATCGCTGTTGGTGGCGGAGATCACGCGCACGTTCACCTTCTTGGTGCGCGACGAGCCCACCCGTTCGATCTCTCCCGTCTCCAACACGCGCAGCAGCTTCGCCTGCTGCCGCATGGGTACATTGCCGATCTCGTCGAGAAAGATGGTTCCGTTATCGGCAAGTTCGAAGCGTCCGATGCGATCAGTGCGCGCGTCGGTGAAAGCACCCTTCACGTGTCCGAAGAGCTCACTCTCGAAGGTGCCTTCGGGAAGCGCGCCGGTGTTCACTGCCACCATCGGCATGGAAGCGCGCGGCGACAGAATGTGCAGTGTGCGAGCGACGACTTCCTTCCCAGTGCCGTGCTCGCCGGTAACCATTACGTTGGCATCCGAGGGACCGATGCGGGCCATGGTTTGCAACACAGGCTGCATGGCGGGCGCCGATGCGATGAAATCCGGAGCACCTTCGGCGCGCAACAGTCGCGCCTCGGCCTCGAGGTGCTGGGTGCGCTGCAACGCGCGGTGCAATTCGACCTGGGTGCGCAAGATGGCCAGCAGGCGCTCGTTTTCCCAGGGTTTCTGGATAAAGTCGCGCGCGCCGCGGCGCATGGCTTCGACCGCGAGTCGAACGTTGCCCCACGCCGTCATCACAATCACCGGCAGGTTGCTGTCGAAAGAAACGATTTGCGACAACAGGTCGAGACCTTCCTGCCCCGATGTCGTGTCGCGCGTGTAGTTCAGGTCGATGAGTACCGCGTCGTAGAACTCGCTGGCCAGCGATTCCCGCACTGCCGCGGGAGATTTTGCCGTGTCAACAATGAAGCCCTCGGGCCGCAGCAGCAGTTCGATCGCTTCGAGAATATGGGGCTGGTCGTCGGCAGCAAGAATGCGGCCGGTACGCACCGGCACGCGCGCTTCGACGCCGCTTTCGCCCTCCTCAGCGCCTCTAGTTTGTGGTTGTGCTTTGGCCAACGTGATCTCCCGAGGGCGCGACGCCATCCACCGCTTTTTGAACCTCGATGCCATTATCCGCCAGAGTCGTGCCGGTGGCGCGCTCCAGTTCAACTTTCGACTTCTGATAGGCGGTGTTGGCATTCACCAGGTCGAGCTCGGCCAGGGCGAGGTCGCGTTGCGCGGTCAGGGTCTGGAAGGGTGACCCCGCGCCGAGGTCCTGTTCCTTCTGCATAATGGCGAAGGTCTTCTGCGCGAGGTCACGCGCTTTTTGCGCCGCTTGCACGCGGGCCCGGCTCTGCTCCAATGCATACTGGGCGTTTCGCACTTCAATGCGAATCTGCTTCTTCAATTGCTGTAGGCGCAGTTCGGCCTGGCGATACTCCAGCTCCGAACGATACTGGTCCGCTTTGGCGACGCGGTTACGAAGCGGAATATTCAGGTTCAGCCCGAAGAAGTAGTCAGGAGAAGTGTTGTTATACGAATTCTCGAAAGCACCCCAGAAACCCGTAGGCAGCGTTGACGTGTTTTCGCCGCTGAAAGCAGGATTCAACTGGCCCGCCAGTCCTGTTCCGCCATAGAAGCCAACTGCCGATACCGTAGGCAACAGAGCGTTTTTCGCTGCCTGGCGGCTGATCTGCCGGTTCACCAAGTCGATGTCAGACTCGGCCAGCTCCGGACGGTCTTTCAGCGCCTCGTTAATAAGGTCCTGTACCGCCTGGTCAGCCTCGGCACCAATGAGAGTCGAACGGTCGGTAGGAACGACCGGCATCGATTCAAGGACAGGATCGTCGAGGTTCTTGGTGATCGCATTCTTCATCAGTGACTCTTGCAGCTGCAACGTGGTCTTGGCGATGAGCAGGTCCTGGTCGCGGCGCGATACTTCAGCTTCAGCGCGCATCACGTCCATCGCCGGGACGGCCTCAAGCTGTAACTGCTTTTGCGCGTTGGAGAGGCTCTGCTGGGCGAACGAAAAAGATTGCTCGGTAACGCGCTCGGCCTCGTAGGCGCTCACCAGGTCCCAGTACATGTTTGAGATCTGCGTAACCGTCGCGACGAGCTGATCTTTGAAGGCGATATCGGAAATCTTCTTGTTGTTCTTGGCTATGTGCAGAAAGCGAAGGTTGGGGCCGAGCCCGAAGCCAGACAACAACTGCTGCTGAATCGTCACGCGATAATAAGAACCAAGCGCCGGCGAGAGGTTGGTAAAGCTGCTGTTGGTGGCTTGGCGATTGTTCTGGGTTTCGAACGAGATGCTGGTACCGGTGGCGAACGACTGCTGATATTGAAGATTGAAAATGCCGGTGTTCTGCTGCAGCGAAGGCACGCCGTAAATCTGCAGGTTGGCCAAAGGCTGCGTAAGGTGCTCAATGCCCATGTTGCCGGTGATGGACGGATCGTAAGACTGCACCGGAGCCCCGGCGCCCAAGGTCGACTGCACCAAACCCCCACTGCCAGCGCCTGCGCCGCCCGCGCCGCCCGTGGTACCGCCAGCGCCGGCGCCCGGAGCACCGGTGCCGAACCCTCCGATACCTCCGCCGGGAGTTCCCTGCACCACACCGGTGTTGACGCCGCGGAACGAAGCGCCTGCCTTGGTGCGCAGGATGTCGGTGTCGGCGATGGGCAGATTGTAGCGCGCGATGGCGACATCAAGATTGTTCTCGATGGCTAGCGCAATCGCGTCCTTCAACGAGATGTAAAGCTTGCCGTCATGAATCAGCTGATCGAGCCGTGGCGAGTTGATGAGGTTCGGCTCAGGCACTGTCCGCGAGCGATAAGCGTCGAATGGCTCCCAGCTATGCGGCATCACAAACTGCGGAGGCGTTTGGATAGCTGCCTGCGCATTGCTCGTGGCGACTGATGGAGCGGGCGGCGCGTTGGGCTGTTGGGCCTGCGCATTGCTCGTGGCCGTCGCGGGAGCCGGTGGGGCATCGGGCTGTTGGGCCTGCGCGCTGATCAGCAGCGAGCACAGCAACATAACCAGTACGGGCGACTTTGTAATGCGCTCGTTCATGACCGCACTGCCTCGCCTGGCGAAGTAATGCTGGCATTGCCGGTGTCGCTGACCAGCCAGCCATCGCGCAGATTGATGGTGCGTGAGCCATACGACGCGTTCACATCGGAGTGCGTGACCTGCACGATGGTCGTGCCCTGGCGGTTAAGCTCGGTAAACAGTTCCATGATTTCTTTGGCCTGGCTGGAGTGCAGGTTTCCTGTCGGTTCGTCGGCCAGCAATAGCGCGGGCTTGTGAATCACCGCGCGCGCGATGCCGACGAGTTGCTGCTGCCCACCCGACAACTGGTTCGGATAAAGGTCTTTCTTGGCGACGATCTGAAAATGATCGAGCGTATCGGCAACCATCGCCTGCCGCTCTCCGCGCGGAATGTCTTTATAGGAAAGCGGAAGATCGATGTTTTCCTGGACCGTCAGGTCGTCCAGCAGATGGTAGCTCTGAAAGACCATGCCAATGTTGCGCTTGGCCAATTCAGCGCGCTCTTTGCGCTTCATCTTGTGAACAGCTTCGTCGCGAAACCAATATTCACCCGCCCATTGGTCGTCGAGCAAAGCGAGCGCGTTCAGTAATGACGATTTGCCGGCGCCGGAAGGCCCCATGATGGTGACAAACGATCCCTCAGGAATGTTAAGGTCGATGCGGCGAAGCACCCAGGTCTCGCCGGCGGCGGTCTTGTAACTACGTTCGAGGTTTTTAAGTTGGATCATGGTGGTTAGCTGTCAGCGGTCAGCCGTCAGTTTTGGCTTAGCCATGAGCTCTTAGCCACTAGCTTTAAGCCTGTGCTCCCTATTCGTCACGCCTAAAAGCTAAGAGCTGACGGCTGAAAACTGATGGCTCATTGTGCTTCCTGCATCAGTCTGCGCAGCTCATCTTCCGCCACTACTTTGCCGTCGAACAGATGCACTTCGCGCTCAGCATGCGCAGCGAATCGCGGATCGTGCGTCACCATGCAGATGGTCGCGCCTTCGCGATGTAAACGCTGCAACAGCTCCATCACCGCTTCGCCATTGCGCGAGTCGAGGTTTCCTGTCGGCTCGTCAGCCAGCAGGATGGACGGCGATCCCGCCAGTGCACGTGCCACAGCGACACGCTGCTGCTGACCGCCTGACAGTTGCGATGGATAGTGACGCAGACGATGGGCCATGCCCACGCGTTCCAGGGACTCGAGCACGCGTTTCTTGCGTTCGGCGGCAGGCATTCCGTCGCGATACGTCAGCGGCAGTTCGACGTTCTCATACACGGTGAGGTCGCCGATCAAGTTAAAACTCTGGAAGATGAAACCGATCTCGCGATTGCGAATGCGCGAACGGTCGCCGAAGTCGAGGTTCTCCACCGTCTGGCCGTTCAGCTTGTACTTGCCGTCGGTGGGGGTGTCGAGCAACCCGATAATCGACAACAGCGTCGACTTGCCGCAGCCTGACGGACCAGACATAGCAACATACTCACCTTTATTAATGGTGAGGTGAACGCCGGCCAGGGCGTGGGTTTCGACTTCGTCGGTATAGAAGACTTTGGTAAGGTTTTCGATTTCGATCAATGGAGCTGCTGCTTCGCTCATGATTTTTTCCGTTCTCTCGTAAATTCTTGTTCGCTGCTTTACGCTCTTTAGTCCAGCTTTACGCGATCGGTGCTGTCCCAGCGCGACATGTCGGAGAGGATGACGGTATCGCCTTCCTTCAGCCCTGAGTCGATCTGGATCAGGTTCACCGAGGCCCTGCCGGTTTTCACCTGCACCCGCGAAGCCCCGTTGCCTTCGCGGTCGAGCACGAACATGGAGATGGTGCTGTTCTCCTGCCCGAAGGCCGGCCGCCCGACGTAAAGCACGTTATCGAGCTTCTCCAGGTCGATCGTTCCATCGACACTGAGGTCAGGACGCGCGCCCTTGGGCAGCTCGCCTGTCAGTGATACGTCAACCGTAACCGTTCCGTTCTGTACCGCTGGATCGACCCGGCTTACCGTTCCGGCAATGATTCCGTTATGCGTATCGACGGAAGCGGGCTCGCCAATCTGCACGTCACGCGCCTGGGTCTCAGGGATCTTAAGCTCCGCCATTAGATGATTCGGTTGAACGATCTTCGCCAGTTCAGCCCCCGGCAACACGTGCTGCCCAACCTGTAGTGGCATTTCGACCAGCACACCGGCGACACCCGCCCGAACCTTGAGCTTTTCCAGCTGCTGCTGCTTCAACTCGGCCAGAGCCCGCATTTCGCCGATCTTGGCCTGTTGCACCGCAAGTTGCGAATCGATGGCCTTCTGATTGATCTTCAGACGATCGTCTTCGATCTGGTTGCGGGTGACGAGCTCGTCGGCCTTGCCTTGCGAGGCTTTCGCAGTAAGGCCGGAAACCACGCCCAGGTCATAGAGCGCCTTGTCGGTCTGCGCCTGCCGCTGCGCCTCGTTGTAATCCGCGTTGACCGTTGCCGCACCGGCGCGCTGCGTCATCAGATCGCTGTCGAGCTTGACCTTCAGACTCTGGTACTCGGCTTCAGCGGCCTTCACCTGGAGCTGCGCGTCCACCGCTTCCTGCTCGAGTTGCGGGTTACTCATCACGACCAGGATGGTGTCGGGCTCAACCAGCGAGCCCGGCAACTTGATAATCTGCAGCACGGTGGCTTCGGTTTCGGCCGGAATTTGGCGTACATCTTCGTGGTTGGGAACGAGCGTCCCCAAACCGCGCACCTGGCGCAGCATCGAGCCACGTTTCACGGTGTCTGTCCAGATAGTGGCGTGCTCGACGGTGGGTGCGGCAGGCTTTAGCCGCGCGACGCCGACCGTCAGGCCGACAAGTACGAGGAGTCCGAGAACGCCCCAAAGTATCTGGCGGCGACGTTTCTGTTGTTTGAATTCGGGGCGGGCAATATCCATTGCAACCAGAAAAGAGCAACCTGGTGGCCAATCGGAATTTGCGTTAGTTGTTGAAAGGGAAGCTGGTTACAGAGAGGCGAAATCACACTTGAAATCGTGGTGTGTCCCGTGGCGGAGAAAACTGTCCGTATTCGGACAGAGCGGCTCGCCCCTAATCATGAAGTCGCAGCGATTCAAATACTTAGACCGCGCGGCAACCCTCGCCGCAAACCGGGCATTTAAGATAAGAGTAGTGGCTCACAGTAGTAGCCGCCTGACTTCCGATGTCAACTGCGGTTCAAGAAGTTCGGAATTCCCTGCCTCGGGTGGACGCCCCCTCGCCGCGCCTGTATTCGCTCGACGTTTTGCGCGGTGCGGCGATCGCGGCCATGATCCTGGTCAACAATCCGGGCAATGACTACGCCTACGCACTACTGAAACATTCTGAGTGGAATGGCTGGACGCCGACCGACCTCATCTTTCCCTTCTTCCTCTTTATAGTCGGTGTGTCGCTGACGCTGTCGTTCCGTTCGCGCCTTGAGCGCGGCGATTCGAAACGGAAGCTGCTTCTTCATTCGGTGTGGCGCTGCGCCATCATCTTTCTGATTGGACTGTTCCTGAACGGATTCCCTTACTTCCATCTCGCCACGTGGCGCGTGGCCGGAGTGCTGCAACGCATCGCAATTGCATACCTCGTCGCCGCGGTAATCACCCTCCATGCGAAAACCCGTGGCATCACGACATGGATCGCCTGCCTCCTGATTGGCTACTGGATCGCGATGCGATTCATCCCCGTGCCGGGACTGGGCATGCCGAGCACCGATATGCCGCTGCTCGATCCCAATGCCAACCTGTCATGGTATCTCGACAAACGCTTTCTCCCCGGTGCGATGTACGAGGGTACTCGCGATCCCGAGGGAATCCTCAGCACCTTCCCCGCAGTCGCGACGGCGCTACTGGGAGTTCTCACCGGCGAGTGGCTCCGCAGCAGCCCTAACAAAAACGATCCGCGAAAGAAAACCATCGGCATGTTGGCTGCCGGCGCCGCGCTGATTATTGTCGGGCAGATTTGGAATGTCTGGTTCCCCATCAACAAGAAACTGTGGACCAGTTCGTTCGTTCTCTTCACCGCGGGATGCGCGCTGGTTTGCCTCGCGATTTGTTATTGGCTCACCGACGTCAAGCTGCATCGTGGCTGGTGGACGAAGCCCTTTGTCGTCTTCGGCGCTAACGCCATCGCCGCCTATGCGCTGGCCGAGCTGGCATCGAGTTTGCTGTTCAACTTGCGGCTGCACCACGGCCGGCGCGAGATATCGCTCGCGGACTACCTCTTCCATAGGCTCTTCGGCAGCATCTCTCCACGAGAGCTCGGTTCGCTTATGTACGCAGTCGTTTTCGTGTGCCTCTGCTGGCTGCCGATCTATTGGATGTACCGTAAGCGTATTTTCTTGAAGGTCTAGTCCGTCAGCCGGCTTCAATCTCCCAACAAAAAAAGCCGGAGCATTTTCGCTCCGGCTACAAAAACCATCTACGAAACTAACTTAGTCGGCGACGCAACAGTCCCGCCAAGCCGACTACGCCTGAGCCCAAGAGCAGGAGGCTGCCGGGTTCGGGCACGGAGCTGCCGTACGACAAGCCCGTGATCCCGCCGTCGGCCCAAGCCGCTGAGCCTTCGCCGCCGGGAACCGTGTTCTGCAGCACCAGCTCCACTTGATAGCCGCCGCCCACGGGCGCAATATCCGCGAACGTCACCGTCCCGGTCACCGTGCCGTAGCTGCCGCAGCCGCCGCAATCAGGAATAACCGCCGCCGCAACCGCCACGCCATTGACGTACACATTCCACGTCTCGTTGTCTCCATTCATGTAGTCTTGGAATATCCAGTCGGCTGTCAAATCCGTCACGGAATTGGTGGGCAGTGTGAACACCGCCGATTGGACAAAGTCTCCAGCTGTCCATTGATATGCGGTTTGCCCTCCGCTGGGTATCGTTCCGCATCCGTTGGTAAAGCTGCAATAGGCATCGCCTGCGGTGGGAAAAGGCACGTTGGTCACCGGGTCGTTGTCGTCATGATGCGATTGCGCCGCAATTAGCGTGGCATTCATGCCGGCCGACGCGACGCCAGCACCCAAGACGCAAATCGCGACAAAAAGCACAATCCTCTTCAAGGGGAATCCGTTCATGAAACGTTCTCCATTTCTGGGTTAAGGTCTCTAGGCCCGCAGGTATGGCAGACGGGCACCCAATAACTTGCTTCGCACAGGGAAAATTCTACCCAGTCGTTACGCAATTCAAATTCCATACTAAGTGATTGAAAATACTAGAAGCGCTACATCTGCCTGTGCAAAACATTTCATCCAAAGGCCCATTTCGTACACAGTCCAGCGCCAGCTTCTCGTTGACCCAAGGTTCAACTTAGTCCTGCTAAGGAACAAAGCTCCGCTGAACCTAACATTTGGCATCCCAGCTGCTCTTAATTTCTTGGGTCTGATTGACGGTGAACTCATGCCGTCCTACTATCCCAAGCAATGTCAACGCCTTCCATCACCGCAGGGCAGTTGCTCGGCCATTACCGCCTAATCGAAAGGATAGGCAGTGGGGGCCAGGGCGAGGTCTGGCGCGCTCACGACGAGAGGTTTGATCGGGATGTCGCCCTGAAGATCCTTTCCGAAAGGGTCCTGGCTAGCCAGAGCGCACGCGAGCGTTTTCGCCAGGAAGCGCGCGCTGTCGGGAGGTTGAACCATCCCAACATCGCGACCGCCCATGATTTTGGTGACCAGCCGGTCGACTA
>Ga0210383_10004623_pt1 | contig 12165 bp, 6 predicted proteins | sample IncBWC14OmetaG_FD_160072 | JGI IMG/M metagenome (GOLD analysis project Ga0210383, IMG submission 160072) | Forest soil microbial communities from Barre Woods Harvard Forest LTER site, Petersham, Massachusetts, United States - Inc-BW-C-14-O ...
CTGCGCTTTCCTGATAAATAAGTGGATTGAGATTTTCGCTCCTTTTGGGGACTGCTACCGCCCGCCGGCTGACCTGCGGCTGTGCAAACCGGAGTTGTCGAGACTAAGACGTATACTGGAAGACATCAAGAAACATAGTAGGGAACCTATCAGGAAACATGGAGATAAACCGAAGAATGTCTAGGAGATGCGCCGGGGTGCTTGCGGTAGTAATGCTGCTCGCGATAGCCATGCTGCTGGCTTGCAATAGCACGTATTCGGCTTCGTCGGACGGTCTGGTGATTGTTCCCAGCTTTGGTTCGGCCGCGGTGCAGTCCTTCAGCTTTAATCTGACCAACGGGCACGTTTCGACCGTCAATTCCGCGCCTCCGATATTGGGTCAACCCACGGCGATGGCCCTCGATCCGAGTGGTACCTACGCCTACGTGGCGATCGTCCCGAACTTGCCCCCCAACGGAGTTTTTCAAAGCCTAACGCAAAGTTCCATGGCCACCTACACGATCAACTCAGATGGCACTCTAGCGGCTACCGGCACGCCGCTTACCATGCTCACGCTCTGCCCCAATCCCTTGCCCGCGCCGGCGCCGTCCTATATCAGTTGTCCAGCACTGCCCCAGACAAACCCTAGCTTCAATCCCTTGGAGGGTAAACTTAATCCAGCAGCCGTCACTATGGATTCGGCGGGCGCGTATCTTTTCGTGGCCGATCAGCAAACAACCGACTACAACGGAAATGCTGTGCCGGGATCCATTTCCGTATTCTCCATCGGCTCCGGCGGCACCCTCACCGAGGTGACGGGCTCTCCTTTTACGGTCCCCGTCTTGCAAGTAGGTCCGACTACCATTGCGAATCTTACGGGCTTGGCCGTCACGCCCACCAAATATCCGGTGCTGAACACGCAAGCGGTGGCGAACGCCGAGTGCTCGCTGGTGCAGCAGCTCCCACCCTCGACGCCGGAGTACCTTTATGTTGCCGACGCTAATAACAATGTGGTTTGGGCTTTTACGGTGCAGTCAAACGGAGTTCTATCGTTCATTGTGAACCCCAGCAATGGGGTGATCCTGACTTTCCCCGCGGATTCGGTAACCACCGGGGTCGCGGTTGACCCTTGCAACCGCTTCGTCTTTGTTACCAACAACAGGTCCAACAACATAAGTGCGTACACCATCTGCAACGGCACCAGTCCCGCTCGGCCGTCGATTTGCGATAGCAACCAGTACCCGGAAGGATCTCTGGTCCAGGTCCCCGGTTCACCCTTCGGCCTCGGCGGAGGACCGTCCAGTCCGAATGGCCCTACCGTTTTGGAGGTCGACCCGCTGGCCAATTATCTGTATGTGGTGGATAACCAGTCGAACCAGCTTTCGTGTTTTCGCATCACTCAAGTCAACGGAGGCCTGGCGCCGCTCAGCACAGCCACGGTCGCCACGGGGATCAATCCGGCTGCCATCGCGATCCGTGCAGACGATAATTGGGTTTTTGTGGCCAATAACGAGACGTTGAATGGGTTCGGGGTCTTGTCGCAGTATGAACTGGCCCCCGCGACCGGCGTGCTGACTCCCTTCGGCACCGGCATCCAGACCGACAACTTTCCCACCGCGGTGGTCGTGAAATAAGCGGTCGTGAGAGCGGGCCTCTGTGGGCCCCCTTGTGTCCTCTGTGGTCGAAGCTTTTGCTCTTGCCGGAGGCTGAAGCAGAAGTTTCTACGTTGGCACCTTCAGAATCAAGTATCCGCCCACCAGGCTGAAGATCAAATCGGGAAACCACGCCGCCAGCGCCGGCGGAAGCTGGCTGAGGTCGCCCATGGCCTCGAAGAGCCGCGACACCACCGTATAGAAAACGGCAATCCCCACCGCGATCGCAACTCCCGTAATCGCTCCTTTTTTCCCGGATGAAAGGGAGAAGGGAATCGCCAGAACCGCCATGACCAACGTGATCACCGGATAAGAAAGCTTCTTATGCAGCTGCACCCGCAAGCGCACCACATCAAAGCCGCTCTGTTGCAGATCGCGAATGTAGCGGTGCAGCTCTTCGTAATTCATCTCGGTGTATTGCTTCACTTCTTTCTTGAAGTAAGCCGGGGTTTCGGCGAGTTCCGGGAAGGTCGAGACATCGAACAAACGATAGCCTCCCATGGCTGAAACCCGCAGCGAGCGCTCCCACCCATTTTCATAGACCCACCGGTTCATGCTGTCCGCCCAGTGCGCGCGCTCGGCGTGGATGCGCCGCGTGATGGTAAAGCTAACGGGATCAAGCTGAAAAATTGTTATATTGCCGAACTGATTCCGGTCGGCATCGAAAAACTGGTAGTAGTAAATGTCGTTGTTCTGACCGAATATCCATTTGCGATCGGGACGCAGGTAAGTCTGCGGCGGCTTGCCTTTGATCTGGTTGTGCAACGCCTCCTGCCGTTTGTTGGTGTGCGGCAGATAAAACTGATCGGCGAAAAACAGTCCCACGGAAACCAGCGCGGCCATTACCAGAACCGGAGCCACGAGCCGGTAGACGCTGATCCCAGTCGCCTTCACGGCCGTGATCTCATTCGACCGCTGCATGATTCCAAACGTGACCAGCACCGCCAGCAGCATGATCAGCGGCGCGACCGTATAGAGCAGATAAGGCGCCACGTTGAGCAAGTATTCGGCAACCACGAGTGCGGGAATCTGGTTGTGCAGAATGTCTCCCAGCAGCTCGAACAATGTAAACACCAACAGCAGCACCAGAAATGCCGCCAGGATCATCCCTAGATAGACGAAGAAATCGCCCAACACCGAATCATCCAGCAGCGTAGGGAACGTAGCCCGGAAAACCCGGCGGCGGGTCGATGCCCGTTCAAACGCGGTTTCCTTTCGCGTCCGCAGACGTCTGCCGTGAAGAGGTTCGAGCGGCTTGGGAGAGAGGCGTAACGATGCCAGCTCAAACGGCCGCTTATCCGCCCGCCACAGTAGAAAAATTCCGCCCGCCAGAAAAACCAGGTCAGCGAGCCACGCTCCGAACCATGGCGCCACTCTGCCTTGTTTCGCCAGCGAAACTCCAATGAGTGAGACGAAGTAATAGCCAAAAACCAGCAGTATGGTCAGCACGAACCCGCCCGATTTCCCGCTCTTCTTCGACGACAGGCCCAGCGGAATCCCCACCAAGGCCAGCACCAGGCACGCGGTTGGCAAGGCAAAGCGGCGATAGAACTCGATCCTGTACCAGCGCGACGAGGCCGCATCGCCATGCTGTCCCTGCTCAAACAGGGTCCGCGTGCTCACCATGCCGACGGGAACCGCCTCGTCGGTTTTGCTCTCCGACGCCGGCAGTTCGATAGGAATATCCATTTGCTGAAAAGTTGAAATCTGGTAGTTGTCCGCCTGCTTAGGATCGGTTTCGTGAGTCGACCCATCGCGCAAGTGCAGGTGAAGGTGGTCCGTGCCCTCGCTGACTACAATGCCTTCCTTGGCCAGCGTAACGCGAGGATTCGATGAGTCCGAAGTGTCCGCCAGGAAAACGCCCTTCCACACCGCGGCGCTCTGTCCGCTGTGCACATCCTGCACATAGAGCACTCTCCCGGGGAAGCCTTCGTAGAAAACCCGCGGCTGGATTTCAAACGATACCTGCGATCCCTTGAGCTGATCTTCGAGTCGCACCAGCGCGGCCTGGGAATACGGAGCCAGATAAATCCCATTAGCGAGCGCGAGCAGCCACGCGGCAATCACAAAAATCGAGAGCGCGCGCAGAAAACTCCAGATGCTCATCCCGCTCGCCCGCATCGCAGTGATTTCGCTGTCCGCGGCCAAGCGGCTCAGGCCAATCAGAATCCCCACCAGGACGCTCATGGGGATGGTGTAGGTCAGCGCAAGAGGAACCGTGAACAGGAAAATCTCCGCCACGCTGGGCAACGGCGCGCTGGCCCGAACCACCAGTTCGAGAATGCGCCCCAGGTCACGCGTAAAAAGGACGAACGTGAAGATCGCCGCCCCGATCAGGGCGTGCGCGACAACCTCGCGCAAGATGTAGCGGGTGAGAATCCGCATGGCAGACGCGCTTTAGCCGAGCATAGCATGCCTGCGGACGACGCGACGTCGAAGGAGACAGGGAGGAGCGAGGTCGAAGGCGAGCCGTGAATGTGAATGCAGAAAGCGGTGACAATGCAGAAAGCCGTGACAGGGAAGAGCGGCGCTTCAGCGCCGCATAGGGCGTCGTCTTTGGATAGGGCTTTAGCCCCCGTCCGCCTTGAAGAATAATGCCGCCAGCGGCGGCAAAGTAAGATTCAGCGAAAACGGCCGCGCGTGTGTGGGGATTTCTTCCGCCTGCACGCCGCCCAGATTCCCCATCCCGCTGCCACCGTATTCGCGCCCGTCGCTGTTCAGCAGTTCGCGCCAGTAGCCGCCATGGGGAACTCCCACACGGTAGCCCACGCGCGGCACCGGCGTGTAGTTGCAGGCGACCAGCACTGTGTCCTGCGGCGACTCGCTCTTGCGCAGCAGAGAGATCGTGCTGGTGGCATTGTCGTTGCAATCCACCCACTCGAAGCCATCCACCGTGTTGTCGAGCGCATGCAGCGCAGGCTCGCTGCGGTAAACGCGGTTGAGTTGCTCCATCCAGGCCTGCACGCCGCGATGAACGGGATACCGCAACACATCCCATTCCAGGCTGGTGTCATGTCCCCATTCGCGCACCTGCCCAAACTCGCATCCCATAAACAGCAGCTTCTTGCCCGGCTGCGCATACATGTAGGCAAACAGAAGGCGCAGGTTGGCGAAACGTTGCCACTCGTCCCCCGGCATCTTACCGATCAGCGACCCTTTGCCGTGCACCACTTCGTCGTGTGACAACGGCAGCACAAAGTTTTCGTGGAACGAATACAGCATGCGGAAGGTCAGCTTGTTGTGGTGATACTTGCGGTGAATGGGATCGTTGCGGAAATATTCCAGCGTGTCGTGCATCCAGCCCATATCCCACTTCATGCCGAAGCCGAGCCCGCCGAGATAAACCGGCCGCGAAACCATGGGCCACGAGGTCGATTCCTCCGCCGTGGTCTGCACGTCGGGATGCTCTTTATACACTTCCTGATTAAAGCGCCGCAGAAAATCAATGGCGTCCAGGTTTTCGCGTCCGCCGAATTTGTTGGGAATCCATTCCCCCTGCTTGCGCGAATAATCCAGATACAGCATCGAGGCAACCGCATCCACGCGCAGGCCGTCAGCATGATACTTGTCGAGCCATAACATGGCGCTCGACATCAGAAAGCTGCGCACTTCGCTGCGCCCGTAATTAAAAATGTAGGTCTTCCAGTCGGGATGGAACCCCTGCCGGGCATCCGCGTGCTCGTAAAGGTGCGTCCCGTCAAAGAACGCCAGCCCGTGCTCGTCGGAAGGGAAGTGCGAAGGCACCCAGTCGAGGATCACGCCAATGCCACGCTGATGCAGGTAATCCACCAGATACATGAAGTCCTGCGGAGTTCCGTAACGCGAAGTGGGCGCAAAATAGCCGGTGGTCTGGTATCCCCACGAGCCGTAAAACGGATGCTCCATCACCGGCAGAAATTCCACATGCGTGAAGCCCATGCGCTGCACATATTCGGCAAGCCGCGGAGCAGTCTCGCGATAAGTCAGCGGACGGTTGTTCTCTTCCGGCACGCGCATCCACGAACCCAGATGCACCTCGTAAATTGCCTGCGGAGCCCGCAGCGAGTTGCGCTCGCCGCGCTTCTGCATCCAGTCGCGGTCGCCCCATTCATAAGCCAGGTCCCACACCACCGATGCCGTGCGCGGCGGCTGCTCGTGCAGAATCCCAACAGGGTCGGCTTTATCCACGCTGTACCCGCCAGTCTGCGATTCAATGTGAAACTTGTAAAGCGCGCCCTGGGTCACACCCGCAATGAAACCTTCCCAGATTCCAGACGACCCACGCGGCTCCAGTCGATGCGATTTGGGATTCCACGCATTAAAGCTACCCACCACCGAGACCGACCGCGCATTCGGTGCCCACACGCTGAACAGCGCTCCGGCCAAGTCCTTCTGCGCGACCAGATGCGCTCCCATCTTGTCATGCAGCCGGTAGTGGCTGCCCTCATTGAAGAGATAGAGATCCTGTTCAGTAAGAAGCTGGGGCGATGCGATCGCGATCTTGGATTCAGGGCTCATGTAGGGCGCAAGATGTGCGCGAGACGTGCGGCCCTAGTGTACCGGAAGACAGCCCTCCTGCGCCGAAACGAGATGCTGGTGTGGGGACAGCCGCCCTCGGCTGTCCGGTCGAGCGAAGCTCGACTGTTTTTGACCCAACCGGCCAATCCGCCCCCGCCCTCACCGCGAATCCCCATGCTAGACTGACTCCTCCACTCATGCCCGCTCTCCGCGTCATCCTGCTCTGGCACCAGCACCAGCCTTTTTACAAAGACCTGGTCTCGGGCGAATATCGTCTGCCCTGGGTTCGCCTCCATGCCTTGAAAGACTATTACGGCATGGTCAAACTGCTGGATGAGTTTCCCAACGTTCACCAGAACTTCAACATCGTGCCCTCGCTGATGGTCCAAATTCAGGACTACGTCGCCGGCACCGCCCAGGACCCATTCCTCAGCGTGGCCGCGAAGCCGGCCAAGGATCTATCGGTCGGCGAACGCCGCTTCGCCCTGCAATATCTTTTTCAGGCCAACCCCATCAATTTGATCGGACGCTATCCCCGCTACCGCGAACTTTGGGAACGTTTCCGCGAGCACGGCGACTCGGCCGAGCGCGCCGAACGATATTTTCAGCCGCAGGATTTCACCGACCTGCAAGTGTTATCGCAAATCGCCTGGTTTGATGAGTTCTTTCTCGAAGATAAAGACGTTGCGGCGCTGGTAACCAAGGGCCATCACTATTCACTCGACGACCAGACCTTTGTCATGGCTCGTGAAAGGGAACTGCTGGGCAAGGTTCTTCCAGCCCATACTGCGGCCGCTCAAAAAGGCTCGGTGGAAATCTCCACCTCACCCTTCTATCATCCCATTCTTCCGCTTATCTGCGACACCAATGCCGGAGCCGCATCTTCGCCCGGCCTGCCGCTTCCGCAGAATCGCTTTCGTCATCCCGAAGACGCTCGCGAGCAAATTTTGCGAGGCCTCGATCTGCACCAGCAGGTTTTCGGCGTCCGCCCCAAAGGCATGTGGCCGTCCGAAGGCAGCGTGTCCGAGGAAGCGATCGCCATTGCCCACAGCCTCGGCATCCAGTGGATGGCCACCGACGAAGGCGTCCTCGGACGCAGCATCGGCGCATCCTTCAACCGCGATGGTACCGGCCGCTTGCCCGCGGACCGCGCCGAAAAGCTCTACAACATTCATCGTTACGAAAACGGTTCGGTGGCGATGAACCTGGTATTTCGCGATCACACGATTTCCGACCTCATCGGATTCGTCTATTCCGGCATGCCTCCAGCCGACGCCGCCCGCCACCTGATCGGCAACATCAAAGAGGCAGCCCGGCCGTTGTTGGCGCAGGGCCGCGACGCTGTCGTTTCCATCATTCTTGATGGCGAAAATGCTTGGGAATACTATCCCAAATCCGGCCGCGAATTCCTTCGCCGCTTCTACGACGACCTGCAACGCGAGCCCGGCGTGGAGGCCGTCACCATCTCCGAGGCCATCGCCCGCCATAACAACTTCAACCGCCTGACATCGCTCGTCCCCGGTTCCTGGATCAACGCCAACTTCAACGTCTGGATCGGCGCTCCCGAAGACAATCGCGCGTGGGACTACCTGCACAGCGCCCGCGACCTCTACACCCAGAATGCCGCCCGCGCCCCCGAAGCGCAGCGTAAGCTAGCCTTTGATGAAATCCTGATCGCCGAGGGCAGCGATTGGAACTGGTGGTATGGTCCTGAACATCACTCGGCCAACGACCGCGATTTCGACGAGCTCTACCGCACTCATCTTTCGAACGTCTATCAAGCGCTCGGCGCGACTCCGCCCGATTACCTCTCGCAGCCCATCACCGGTGTCGAAGTGCGCCCCGCATTTATTCCGCAGACCGCCTACATTCATCCTCGCGTCACCGGCGACAAAGTGCGCTATTTCGAATGGATGGGTTCCGCAATCTACACCGCCGACCATCGCGCCGGATCCATGCACGGCAAGCAGTTTCTGCTGGACGCGGTGTACGCGGGGATCGATGCAACCTACGTCTACGGACGTCTCGATTTCAACGGCGATCTTCCGAAAACCGACTTTGAACTCGTGGTTAACCTGGAATCCTGGGCGGGTTCCGAAACCCGGCCGCGGCGCGCCCTGCGCCTTGAGGCCGCAGTGCAACAAGGTCGTATCCGCGGCTGGACAGTGGAAGGCGGTACCGAAGAGCGCGTCCTGGCCTCGTCCACTCATCCCGACGACGCGGCCAAGTTAGCCCTGCTCCGCAATTTTGAATTCAAGTTGCCTCTGGTCTGGTTGCTGGCGAATCCCGCCACCGGAACTGGCGCGACGGCAAGCGACTCAAGGCCGACCACCCCCATTGCCGCAGCCACCAAATTGCGCCTGCGCTTCAGCCTGTGGCAGAACCGACTCCCGGTCGATGCCCTGCCCTTGGAAGGATGGATCGAACTGCAACTGTTAAGCGAGGGGGACCTGCTGTACGCAGTAGGGTAAGTAATGTGGACAGAATGGGGTTAGTAAATGGCGAAGAGCGAGGTAAGTAGCTTCAGCCCCGGTGGTCGCACCCTTTTCGAGTCTTCAATTTTCTGCGCGCTCACCTGGCCGCCGGACTTTACTGCCCACCGCTGGCCGGGGCGCTCGCCGCTCCAGAAACCATCAGCGGACGATTCAACTCCAAAGTCAATTCGGTCCCGGCCGGCAAAATCGCTGACCGATGCTTTTCGAGCCAGTGCGCCGTGGTCGCCGTCGCTGCCACCGCACCGCCAATCGCCAGTCCCAGCGGGCCTCCAGCCAACCCGCCGATCAGCATTCCCCCGGCCGTACCTGCGCCGGTCTCGATCTTATCGTCCTTATCGAAGCCTGATCCTTTAAACCGGCCCTCGGTATCTACATCGGAGCCGCGGCCCAGGTTTGTATCAACCAGCGTCGCATCCAGAAAATAGCGCTCGCCGTTAGGGAAGATCACGGCCTCCGGCAGAATCGCGATCGTCGGCTTGCCCGAAATGCGCCGCGGTTCGCTCACCTTGGTCACGCGACCTTCCACGGTCGCGCCCGCAGGAATCATAATCTTGCCGCCCAGCATGACCGGCTGACTGAGCTTGCCCTGAAAGGGATCTCCAGCCTTATTACTGAAAGTTGCCAGCGTCGTATCCAGCTTCACCATCAAGGCCGTGCCCGCCGGCACCGCCGGATTCGCCTGCGCCGCAGCCATCGCCGCCAGCAGCAAAATGCCAGGTAGAACCGTCAGTCTCTTCATCGCGCCTCCAGCAACTCCATATTGTCCACCTAACTCTAGTCCACCCCGGAACCGCACACAACCAGCGAACCATGCGGGGAACCAGCAGAGACAAGGGCAGAATGTGCGCGTGGACGATTCAGACATGTCATTCCGCCAGCGCGGGCTTTTCTTCGCGCGCGGAGGAATCTCAGTCTTATCTGCCGTGGAGCGCCAGCCTATGTGTCCTCCGTCACATCGCGGCCATCTCCATCCGATATAATCGTTGGTCCCCAAAACCCATAAAGGAAACCGATCGACCCTATGTCAAATATCGCAGCCATTCATGCCAGAGAGGTTCTGGACTCACGCGGCAATCCTACCGTGGAAGCGGAAGTGTTTCTCGTCGACGGCTCCATGGGCCGTGCCATCGTTCCCAGCGGCGCATCTACCGGGGAGCACGAAGCCGTCGAGCTGCGTGACGGAGATAACAACCGCTTCCAGGGTAAAGGCGTGCTCAAAGCGGTCGAGAACGTCAACGGCGAAATCGCCGAAGCCCTGGCCAACTGGGACGCCTTCGATCAGCGCGGCCTCGACCACAAAATGATCGAACTTGATGGCACCGAGACCAAAGGCAGACTAGGAGCGAATGCCATTCTCGCCGTCTCCATGGCGGCCGCGCGCGCCTCGGCTGCGAGCCTTGATGTTCCTCTCTACCGCTATCTCGGGGGCGCAGGCGCCAACACCCTGCCAACTCCGATGATGAATATTCTCAACGGCGGGGCCCACGCCGACAGCAACGTCGACTTCCAGGAATTCATGGTCATGCCCGTCGGAGCTCCTTCCTTTTCAGAAGCTTTGCGCTGGGGAGTTGAAGTATTCCATACGCTCAAGGGCGTGCTGAAAAAACGCGGCTACAACACCGCCGTCGGCGACGAAGGCGGCTTCGCCCCTTCGGTGAAGTCCAATGTGGAGGCCGTCGAAGTTGTGCTGGAGGCGATCACCAAAGCCGGCTACAAGCCCGGAGAAGAAATCGCCATCGCCCTCGATCCCGCCGCCAGCGAGTTCTATCAGGACGGCAAATATGTCTTCAAGAAGTCCGACAAATCCACGAAGAGTTCCGACGAGATGGTGAAGTTCTGGGCGAAGTGGGTGAAAGATTATCCCATCGTATCGCTCGAAGATGGCCTCGCCGAGAACGACTGGGACGGCTGGCAGAATCTAACCACAGAGCTCGGCGGCAAGATTCAGCTGGTAGGCGACGATATCTTCGTAACCAATATTCAATTCCTGCAAGAGGGAATCGACAAGCACGTGGCCAACTCGATCCTGATCAAAGTCAACCAGATCGGCACGGTCAGCGAAACTCTGGACGCCATCGATCTCGCCCGCCGCAACGGCTACACCTCGGTAATTTCGCACCGCTCCGGCGAAAGTGAAGACACCTTCATCGCCGACCTCGCAGTTGCTACCGGCGCCGGCCAAATCAAAACCGGCTCCGCCTCCCGCACCGACCGCATCGCCAAATACAACCAGTTGCTACGCATCGAAGAAGAGTTAGGCCCAACGTCAAGATTCCTGGGCCTGAGGGCGCTGAACTACAAAGGGTAGGCCGAGAAAGGCTGGTGTGGGGATTTGCTGGTGTGGGGACGGGCGCCTCGCCCGTCCGCGCGGAGCGCAGCTCCGCAGTAAGACAAATAAATCCCTATACAGAGAAAACTGAAATGAAGGCAGAAATTACAACCTAACGATCCAGCCTCGCCCTACCCCGTAGCCCCGCGCCGCCGCGGAAACATCTCTCCAATCCGCTTAATCTCCGCGCCCACCCCGCGCAGCTTTTCCTCGATATTCTCGTACCCGCGGTCGAGGTGATAAACGCGGTCAATGATGGTCTCCCCATCGGCGACCAGCGCCGCCAGCACCAGAGAGGCCGACGCCCGCAGGTCAGAGGCCAGCACCGCCGCCGCGCTCAGCGGAGTCTTTCCTTGAATCGCCGCTTTGCGTCCTTCGATCTTGATGTTCGCGCCCATGCGCACCAGTTCCTGCGCGTGCATAAACCGGTTCTCGAAAATATTTTCCGTAATCACCGACATGCCCTCTGCCTGCGTCGCCAGCGCCATGAATTGCGCCTGGCAATCGGTCGGGAACCCGGGATACTCCTCGGTGGTCATATCGGCCGCCGTAAACGGGTTGTCGCCCATCACCCGCACGGAGTCGCCATTGGCCTTCGTCTTGACACCCACTTCTTTGAGCTTCGCAAGCACCGCGCCCAGGTGTGCCGGATCGCAGCCCGTGACGTTGAGATCGCCTCCCGTCATCGCCCCCGCAATAATGAAGGTGCCTGCCTCGATGCGGTCGGGAATGATGCGATGCTTCGCCCCTTTCAGTTTGCTTACGCCGGTCACGCGAATGGTCGACGTTCCCGCGCCCTCAATCTTCGCTCCCATCTTGTTAAGCAACTCGGCAAGGTCCGCGACTTCCGGCTCGCGCGCGCAATTCTTCATCACCGTTTCGCCCTCAGCCAGCGTAGCCGCCATGAGCAGGTCTTCCGTGCCGGTAACCGTAATCTTGTCAAAAACAATTTCTGCGCCTTTGAGGCGATCCGCTCGGGCCTCCACGTAGCCGTGATCATGCGTGATCTTTGCGCCCAATGTTTCCAGCCCTTTGATATGCAGATCGATAGGCCGCGACCCAATCGCGCAGCCGCCGGGAAGCGAAACGCGGGCGTGCCCGCAGCGCGCCAGCAGCGGTCCCAGCACCAGCGTGGAAGCCCGCATGGTCTTCACTAATTCATAATTGGCTTCTGGAGCGACCAGCGTCTTGCAGTGGATGGTGGTACGATGCT
>Ga0210383_10004625_pt1 | contig 12162 bp, 10 predicted proteins | sample IncBWC14OmetaG_FD_160072 | JGI IMG/M metagenome (GOLD analysis project Ga0210383, IMG submission 160072) | Forest soil microbial communities from Barre Woods Harvard Forest LTER site, Petersham, Massachusetts, United States - Inc-BW-C-14-O ...
CACGTGTGAAAATCGCTGTCGACGTGATTCGCAGACTGAATTCCCTTCTTCGCGACGAGCCTCTTCTAATGGCAGACGTTAGCGGGCCCTACACGCTGGCCGCTCGCCTTACTCAACTCGATGCCAACGAAATACGGCACGGCGAGAAACCCTCGGAATCTGCTCTGGAAGTTTCCGCTTCGGCCATCACGAAGATCGCATCCGCTCTCGTCGAAGCCGGAGCAAATTTGATTTTCATCCGCGAAGAAATTCTCCCGCCCTTGTCGGCCGAAGAATGCGAGGCCTGGCTTTCCCTCCTCGCTCCGGCCTTCAACATTATTCGCTTTTACGAAGGCCTTCCGGTCGTACAACTCGGGCACGAAGCAGGTGCTACAAGTAATCTGGCGATGATTCAGCAGCATCAATGGGACGCCGTACTCTGCGTGCCAGCAACAGCAGATCCGAATCTCGAATCTGCCCGCACCGAAATTTCAGTCCTTGGCTTGGCGTTGCCACTCGCGCTTCTACAGGCCGAAGATTCCGTCGCCGGCATCCATTCGGAAATTACGAATCGCGCGCCTGTATTGCTGACCACCGACGGCGATGTCCCCGCCACCACAGATCTAAAACGCCTGATGACCACCTTCAGTTCAATCGCGCGCCGAACATGACGCCGACGCCGCACAAGTTTGCAGTGCAACGCTCACGTATTAGAATTGGTGCGATGCCTTCACACCATGTCTAATCCGGCTGCCCGCGACAATCCGATTGCCGCTGCTACACCACAAACCTCTATTGGCCGTGTCCGGCAGGTCCGCCTTCGTACTTCTGGCGTCACCGCCGAGCGGCGCTCAGACGGAACGATCTTAGTTCGCCCAGACGAGCTCCTTGGCCCGTATCCGAACGTCCTTACCGATCGCGTGGCCCACTGGGCCAAGTTAGCGCCCGAAAGAATCTGTGTGGCCAAGCGCGCCGATAATGGCGTCTGGCGCTCGCTAACATATGCACAGGTTTATGCCGCAGTCCGCAGCATTGGCCAAGCCCTCCTCAATCGCGGTCTCTCGACCGAACGGCCACTCGCGATCCTTTCCGAAAACGATCTCGAACATCTCCTCCTGATGCTCGCAGGCCAGCACACCGGAATTCCCACCGCGCATATCTCTCCAGTCTATTCTCTCGTCTCTAAGGATCTCGCTCAACTAAAGCACTGCCTCGGCCTTCTCACACCCGGGATGGTGTTCGTTTCGAATGGCGAAAAATATCGCCGCGCGATCGAGATTGCCGTAGGCGACGAAATAGAACTGGTCATCACAGAGGCTCCGCCGGACTCTCGAAAGTCGACGCGATTTTCAGAACTCCTCGCCACCACGCCGGCCGATACCCTCGACGCCACTCATGAAAAAATAAATCCCGACGGCCCCGCGAAATTTCTGTTCACCTCCGGCTCTACTGGCATGCCAAAAGCCGTCATTAATACGCACCGCATGATCTGCTGCAACCAGCAGATGATTGCGCAAGTCTTCGGGTTCCTGCAGGACGAGCCTCCTGTCCTTGTCGATTGGCTGCCCTGGAATCATACGTTCGGCAGCAACCACAATATTGGAATCGCCTTGTACAACGGCGGCAGCCTCTACATTGACGAAGGCAAACCAGGCCCGCCGTTCATCGAAGAAACAATTCGAAATCTGCGTGAGATTGCGCCCACGGTGTATTTCAACGTTCCCAAGGGGTACGAAGATTTGCTCCCAGCGCTGCGCGCAGACCGGCACCTTCGCGAGCATTTTTTCAGCCGCTTAAAATTGCTTTTCTACGCGGGCGCCGGCCTGTCGCAACCCGTTTGGGATGCTTATCGTTCCCTCGCTCAAGAAACCTGCGGCGAGCGCATCGTGATGGTCACTGGTCTTGGTTCCACCGAAACGGCTCCGATGGCTATTCAAGCTACGTGGGAAACCGACCGCTCCGGCGTTATCGGAATTCCAATCCCCGGCGTCGAAGCAAAATTGGTTCCGCACGGAAATAAGTTGGAAGCTCGTGTTCGCGGACCGAATATTACACCGGGCTACTGGCGCCAGCCGGAACTCACCCAGAAAGCGTTCGATGAGGAGGGATTCTACAAATTTGGCGACGCGCTTCGCTTCGTGGATCCCGTCGACGTAAACAAAGGTTTCCTTTTTGATGGCCGCTTCTCCGAGGATTTCAAGCTAGCGACCGGTACCTGGGTGAGCGTTGGTCCTCTGCGAACAAAGGTTTTGAGTTTTTTTGCTCCGTTTGCTCGTGACGTCGTCATCACCGGACATGATCGCGACGACGTAGGCATGATGATTTTCGCGGACCTCGAAGCATGCTGCTCTCTTGCTCCCGAACTCTCGCCGCGCGCCCCGGCTGCTGAAATCCTTCGTCGTGATGAGGTGAGAGAGCGATTCCAGAATTTGCTCGCAGCTTTCGCAGCGGAATCCACTGGAAGCTCAAATCGGATTAGTCGGGCGATACTTCTCGAAGATCCGCCGTCGCTCGATGCCCGGGAGATAACCGACAAAGGGTCCTTGAATCAGCGCGCCGTGATCGAGCATCGAATGAGCGTAGTAGAAGAACTGTATAAGCCGCAACCTTCGCAATTCGTTTTCCGGACCAATCCGGCCAAAGGAAAACAATAATGGCTACCGATAAGAGCGGTCTCTTCATCGCATACAACGATATCTGGCTTCTCGGCGGCGTTCGCACTCCGTTCGTCGACTATACCGGTGCACTCGGCCTCGTCTCGCCGATTGATCTCGGTATCAAAGTTGCCCGTGCTGTTTTCGAACGCACGAAAATCTCCGCGGCCGACGTTGGCTCCGTCATCGCTGGAAGCGTTGCGCAAGCGAGCTTTGATGCGTACGTGCTCCCCCGCCACATCGGTCTTTACTCCGGCGTACCGCTCGACCGTCCTGCACTTCTGGTTCAGCGCGTGTGCGGCACTGGAATTGAGGCCATCGGGCAAGCCGCCGACGCAATCACCTTGCACAAAATCGAACTCGGCCTATGCGTGGGTGCGGAGTCGATGAGCCGCAATCCAATCGCTGCCTACACTCACCGCAGCGGTTTCCGCATGGGTCAAGTCGAGTTCAAGGATTTTCTCTGGGAAGCGCTTCTCGATCCATCCGCTGATGTGACCATGGGCGACACAGCCGAAAAGATCGCGCGCGAATACAAAATCAGTCGTGAGGACGCGGACCACTTTGCTGAATCCAGTTTCTCTCGCGCTGTTGCTGCGCAGAAGGCTTGCTTCCTATCCGGCGAAATAGTTCCGGTGGTCAGCGAGACCTTTGAACTACAGAACTACAAGTCACGTAGTATTCGACCCCCGAAAGGTATCGAATCCATAACAGCTGACACGCACATTCGCCCTTCGCCGTACGAAGCGCTTGCGAGAATTCGTCCGGCGTTCGGTGGGGTGCAAACCGGGGGAAACAGCTCGGCGATTGTCGACGGTGCCGCGGCTGCGCTTGTCGCCTCGGGAGCCTACGCAAAATCCGCGTCCAACAAACCGCTGGCCCGCGTTGTCGCGGTTGCGACCGTGGGCGTTCCGCCAGAGATCATGAGCATCGGCCCTGCACCAGCAATCCGAAAACTTCTCGGCGGCGTCGGACTGTCGCTCGACGCGATCGATCGATTCGAGATCAACGAAGCGTTCGCTGCACAAGTAATTGGCGTTGAACGCGAACTGGGCCTCGATCGCAAGAAACTCAACATAAATGGCGGTGCCATCGCGATCGGCCACCCACTCGCCGCCACCGGCATCCGGCTCGCGGTCACACTTGCACGCGAACTTCAGCGCTCGCAAAAACGCTATGGGATTGCTTCAGCATGCATAGGCGGCGGCCAGGGCATCGCCATGCTTCTCGAAAATCCCAGCTGAGGTTCTTTGGGCTGAGGATTCGTGGGACCCGAAGAACTTTTAATGCCCTCGATAGATTTCGAATGGTGCCCAGTAGAAAGGCTTTTTGTAAATCGTCCCCGAGTGAAGCAGTGTGAGTTTTGCATGGCGCAACGCCGCGTCTGGTGCCGCGCCTTTCGAAATTTGCCCGTACATGTCGTTCATCAGCTCTGGCGTGGAGTTGTCATTTACTTCCCATAACGCAGCGATCACGCCGTGCGCCCCTGCTCGCAGAAATGCCCAGGAAAGGCCAACGAGTCCTTCCCCCGAATATGTTCGTTCTCCCGCCCCAGTGCACGCCGAAATTGTCACCAAATCCGCGCGCAGCGGCTGCGTCACAATGTCGCGCGCGTATAACTTATATGAATCCGCTTCCCTCGTGAGAACCACCGCGGAATCAAGAGGGCTCGTACGGCTCGCAGTTCCGTGCGCGACGAAATGAATAAATGAATATTGCGCCGGGCTACTGTGCAAATATGCACCCGCTGTCGCCTGCTGCCGCGACAGGACGGTCCTTTCCGGCGGCGCAAAATATCGTTCCACATCGCTCATCTCGCTGCCGGCCTGCGGGAGATCGGGGAATTCCGCGCTCGGTGATAGTGGATTGCCAATCAGCAGCAATTTTCTGGATTTCGCCGGTGGTGTGTTGGCAGACTCTGCGAGCAGCACCAGCGAATTCGCATTTTCGACAACCGCATCGTCGATCCAATAATGAAGATGAGGCGCGGGAGCCAGGAGCGTCTCGAAATTCAGGCTATACAACGCACCATCCGGCAAAACGATCACCCGGGACCCGGACGGAATCAGTTTCTGCGCTGGTGCCGCTAAAATTTCATACAGTCTCGATCCTTGCGCATTCGAGGTTTCCAGCACGTCCCGCGGACCAAGCAGCGCCTCCCGATAGGATTTAATCAGCGGCTCAATCTCTGATGCAGGCGGTAACGTGAATACGGACGTACCTCCGCGCGTGACGGCCCAAAGATACGAATGTTTTTCGCCGAGCCAATAAAAGAGCAATGTCGCGTCAAATCGCTGCGCAATCAATCGCGGCTGAAAGTTCGGAAGCGGAAAAAGGATTCTTGATTTGAGCCCGAGCCCTTCGGATAGAGTCTGCGCCCTGCTCACCTCCGCCACCTGCAGCGCGTCGTCAGTCCGCCCCTGCGAAATTAGAAATTCGATGTATTCGCCGTAAAAAGCAATTGCACTGGCGAGGAACGATAGCCGAAGTTCCTCGCTATCGATGGAAGATCTCGCTTTCTCTACCGTTGCGATCGAACGATGAAACTCATTGTCACCGTCCTGAATACGATTTTCGCCAATGTAGACGGATGCTAGGCGGGCCTCCCCTTCCCAGCGGAGCGACGTCTTTGCATTCGGGTCGCGAACCACGGAATTGAAAAACTGTTCCGCTTGTGCGTAGTTTTGTTTCGCTTGGTCGATGCGACCTTGGATAAGGGGGGCATAGAGCGCGAGATAGTGGCTTGGATGTGCTTCTACGAAAGGAAGAAACTCATCGAAGTGGTGCTGCGCCGAATCCAATTGGCCGGATTCCAAGTCCGCCAATGCCAGATTCTCCAAGCACTCTGCGATAAGCGCGTCGTCTCCGAGCTTCGTGGCAAGATCAAGCGCGCTCTCAAAGGTGTGCTCTGCCGAATCGTACTGATGCTGCGAAAGGTAAACTGTTCCCACGCTCATACGCCAATAGATGCGGTCGCCATTGAGGCCGGCTTGCGAAGCTGAATCCTCTGCCTGCTGATAAAATGCCAGAGCATTCTCTATGTCGCCCAATTCGAAATAGCTCCAGCCCAGGTTTCCGAGCGTCTTTGATTCGGAGTATTGCGTTTTGAGCGCGTGCGAAAGTGCGAGTGAAGCGCGGTACCAATCGATCGCCTCGTCATAGTGTTCCTGCCACATCGCGAGATTTCCTAGGCTTCCGAGTGCATTCGCTTCGACGTACGGTAGCTTGTGCCCGCGCGAAAAGGTGAGAGCCTCACGGAAATATGCTTGGGCTTCTGGATACTTCTTGCGATCGAGTTGAAGCGAGCCTTGAGAAAGAGCTATATCACCCAAAAGTTCGGGCTGATTTATGTCCGCCAAGGCCTTTGCTTCTGAGAAATCTGCTTCCGCCTCATCGAAAGCTTGGACATGATCGTTGGCAATCCCCTGGACCATTTTTCGGCGAACCTCAATGTCTGTGTTCGCGAAGGCGGGAGGGGGAGCTTCTCTTAGGAGCAGCAGCGCGTCGCTGTCCGAGCCGCGCATCACGAGAATGTGTGCTTTCAATACCCGAAAGCGCCAGACCCAGTAGGGGCGGTCTGAGTAAATGCGGGAGTCGTTATCGACGATTCGCAACGCATCGTCAATTTGCCCGCGCTGCATCAATTGCCGTACTTGGCCGTAAGAAACGTCGGGCGAAGTGTTCGTCCGGCACGCAGCGGTACACAGCACGATAGCGAAAAGAAAGAAATTTATGAGGGCGGATACGGCCGTCCGTTGCCGATGCTCTGTGCTGCTGTCACGTTCCCGTTTACGGGACAGCCGAGGTCCATACGCAGCATCGTCACCGTACGTTTGCTGTGCTCGACAATCACCTCGCCGATGAAGATCCTGCCAAATTCCGGGACTTCGAGGGCATGGCCCTGCCTCTTCAATCCGGAACCATCGATCTTCATGTCCTTGACGAGCGAGCAAATTGCCACTCCGCAAGGCTCAATGGAATCTCTTCGCTGCCCTGTTAGAAACGGATCGGCAGCTATTTTGCGGAATTCGGGGTTGCTTTGAAACTCATTTCTTATGGCGCCAAAGGTTGTAAGCCGAAGGAAGAGATCGTTGTCCATATCGATATGGACCTCGCATCCTGCGACCCTTAGGTTCTCAATACTGCTCCCAAGGATTGTGATGCGGGCCTCGTCGTCTTGAATGTTGTGAGTAGACGCAAGACGCGCCACTACGCGGTCTGCAGTCACCACGCCTAAGATATTCAAGTTTTCGACCGTCGCGGTTACCAGCGTCGAGTAGACTTTATTGTCCTCGCTGCTTCCCGACACAAACGTGTAACCAGCCTCGAACGAGACAAGATCATTGAACCGATATTTGTCGACACGCGCGTGGCCCACGCCACCAGTCGTGGGTAGCGACATACCCGCCTGCACTTCGATTATTTGATTGAGAGGCATTGCAATTCGGCCACTGAGAGCATGTCCGTGGGCATTGTAGAGATACGTCTTGTGAGCGGTTTCCTTCAGCATTGACGTCGCCTCCTGCGGTGGGACTCTTGCTATTTCTCGATTTCGAGGGTAAAGGGTATACGAACGAGGCCTATTCTAGCCGGAGACGCCTGTTCAGGCGAGCCCAAACCATACACAACCAGCACATGGCTACCTGGTGACAATTGTCCCGGTGGAACCAGCAACTGGACTGTTTGTTTCGCTTCTTCCGGAGACACGGTTACCGAAAATTCTTTCGCGCCCGAATCGTTCAAGAATTCGCAGAGGTACGAATTGAAGTGACCCTTCGGTGGAATATCGACAAAAAGACTGAAAGGTTTGTTCGCCGGTACAGAAATCGTCAACCGGTCTCCCCCGCGAGAGGCCAACGCGATCAATGAAAATGAAGGCAAAGTTTGAGGAGTCGCCACTTGCGAAACCTCAGACTTCAAACGCGGAATCGTGACAGCGTTCTGATAACTGGCGACCAGCAAGAGCGCCGCCAGCGCAGGGATCGCAAACGTCGGCCGCAAAACCGCGTCCCACCATTTACCGCCGCGCACTCTCTCAGGTTTCGCCACCGTTTCTGAGTCTGTCTCGGCGCCCCACACATCTCGCGAGTTGTCGACGAGCGCCGCGCCTGCCCGAATGTCCTGCGCGCACTCCTTACAATCGAAGAAGTGGTCCTCATACTGGTCGCGCAATTCCGCACTCAATTCTCCCAGTAAATACTTCTCAGCTGCATTTAGCCGAACCGCTTCTGAATGGTTCATTGTTTTCATCCTCCCAGTAGTGACTCGGGAGCGTAAATCGTTTCAATTCCGTTCGGATTGCTCGGCGCCCAACCGGCCGCGCGTTACTCCTTGATCGTAATGCACCCGAAAACTCTGCTTGGCACGGTGTAGCAACACCCTCAAATAACCGCGGTCGACGCCGAACTCCCTACAAATTTCATCTTTATCCTTGTCCTCAAAGAACATTGCGCGAAGCAGCCGCCGCTCCTTTTCGGAAAGCCTTGAAAGCACTTGCCTTACCTGTTCGCGCGTCTGCTTCGCCACAAGCATTCCGTCCAGATCAATGCTCTTGTCTGGTGGGTCCGGCAGCGAATCGTCCGCCGGTACATCTCGGGAAGACGACCGGTAATGCTCTTGTAAAACATTGTTGCATATAGAGTTAACAAAAGACCCAAGCCCCTCAGCGCTGCGAACGCCGCCCGGATTGCGCACAGCCTTCATCACACGCACAAACGTCTCCTGACGAATGTCCTCAACCGCCTGTGACGATCGCAGCCGTGACCTCAGCTTGATTAGGAGTAGCTGGCTGAAATATGAGACGAAGTGCTGCTCCGTCGGGAAATCCCTGTCCCGGAGCCTCTGCAGGTAGGCCTCATCGAACGCGAAGAATTCCACATGCCCCTCAGGAGTGCGCGAAGTATATCCCCCTATGAAATCAAGCGCAACGGAGCTTCCCCCACGACGGCAGAACCGGAAACACCGGCACCTGGGCTAATCATTCCTCTTCCTGCAGAAAGTCATTCCCGAAGTGAAACGATTTGCGCTCTCAGCACACTACTCCGAGTGATGACCGATACGCTGGCTATGCAAATTCACGATCGATCTCGAACAAATGGCATTGCTCGAATTTCTCCTGCCCCCGGGCGCATCCCGGATCGTCCTTCCCCGAACGAACTAGGGTGCGCCTTCCTCCCCCAAGCGAACTGTCATCGCTGCGGCGAGAACCAAGAGGAAACAAGAACAGGAGAGCAAACGAGAATGCGCCATGCCATAGAAACAGAGTCCGTAGATATTGAAGGCGTAATTTCCAACTCCGATCCATGGGAAGCGAGAACAACTTTGGCCCCTGACAGTCCGCTGGGATTTCGAACCTTGAATGCACGATGCGTCGAATTCATCGCGCAGCCCGGAAAGATTCGCGAATTGCGAAAATGTATTCAAGGACCCCTCGTGGACTATTTGAAAAAACAGCGCGGATTCTCGAGCGTCATCATCCTCAATTCACACAAAGAGCCGCGCCTCATCCTCGTGATGAGCCTCTGGAATGCGGAGAAGGATGCCACGGGAAATCGCTGGGAGACCTCCTCGGCCGTGATGAAGATGATTGCCCCATTGATTGACGTTTGTTCGAGAGTCCAGACGTATGAAGCGTCAGTTCCCGCGCCTGACACCGGCGTCACCGCCAAATCGGCAAGCGCCGCTCCGATATGCTAATGCCGACTCTCATGACCGAATCGCAACGCGCCAACGAATCCACGCAACATTCAGCAGAGCGCAGCGCGCTCCAGGACACCAGGGCCATGAATGAAAATTCTGTAAACCAAATTAACACCACGGAAGGAATCGCGCCGTCGGCCAACAAGTGGATCCGTTGCGACACGCCTCACTGCGGAAATCCGGCCGTCGGACTTCTTGCACTTCGCTTTTTCTGCCTCGGCCATTTCATCGCGCAGTGCTACGAACAGCTCGAACGTTGCAATTCGAATCCGCTGAATGACGCGGATGTGGTCACATCCGTCTCTGTCGATCGCTTCCTGCGGCAATGCGTCGCTCAGGCTGGAGAGCTGGTCCGTCCCATCCGGGGATTCGACAATCTCGATCGCGCACGGCTTTTCGACATTTTTCTTTGGGCGTCGGATCTCGTTGAAAAGAGAAGTATCTTCAAATCGGCGATCTCAGCCTCATCGGAAGTTAGTCACGATTCCGTGAGTCACACCTCCGACTGCCCATTCAAGAAAGCCGCCGGGGAATAGAGTGCAGAGCTACCTGATTTCCCTCGTGACGAACGAAAGCGTCCGCACGAACTTCAAAGCTTGTTCAATTGTTTGATAGCTGGAGCGAGCGCCTGCCTGCTTTGAAAGAAATCCGCCCACGGATCGTCTCGTTTGGCGCGTTGCGCGAAGTTACCAATATTGAAGGTCGAAGGAACCAGCGACGGCTTCACCTCTGCCCACGACAGCGGGGTCGAAACCGGCGCTTTCGGTTTTCTGCGGACCGAATAAGGCGTCACCACCGTCTGCCCGAATCCGTTGCGGAATGGATCGAGGTATACACGACCTTTCCGGGCAGCGATCGAATGTTCCGTTGTTAGTTCGCGCGGGTACGAAGCTGCCATGCCTGCGAAAAACCCCTGCGCGAACGACTTTACCTCGTCCGCGTCCGGCCCCACACGAATCGGAATGAATATATGTATTCCGCGGCTGCCCGAGGTTTTCGGAAACGATGCCAGCTTCAGCGCGTCCAGCCCCTCTTTCATGTGCAGCGCGGCCCGCGCTGCATCCGCGAATTCTCCCGAGTCTGGATCTAGATCGAAGCAAACCCAATCAGGCTGTCTTGGTGACATGGCGCGTCCTCCCATCGCATGGATGGCGATGCAGCCCAGATTTACAAGCGCGATCTGCGTCTTGAGCGATCCGCCGACCACGTAGTTCGTAAACGGCCTGCTGTGGCCTTCGTTTTTGATTCTCTTCGTCGGTGTGTCCGCGGGCATTCCCTTCGGCAGTTCCTTCTGATAAAAACATTCACCTCCCATGCCGTCTGGGCAACGCTCCAGCGTCAACACGCGATCTTTCACGTACGGCGCGAGCTTGGGAAATATCGATGCGTAAAACGCTGCCAGATCGCTTTTTGTGTAGCCTTCCTCTGGCCAGAACACTTTGTCGGGATTCGAAATAGCGAACGGCAGTTTCGCCGCACTCTTCTTCGAGGCGTCGTTTGAAACTTTCTTCGCGTTCTTCGGTCCCTTCTGCGGTTTTTTCATTTTTGCGGCTCCGGCAACAGCACTTCTTTCGGCTTCTTATCGTCACGCAAGCCCAGAAAAACCGGTTGGCGCAACTTCATATCCGCCGTCCACTCCTGAAACGAAATCTGGGCAACCAGCTTCGGCGCCAGAAACGTCACCCCCCGATCCTTCGGCGGATCTATGTAGGCAGGCCGCTGAACCACGAGCGGTTTAAATTTCTTATGCAGTGACGCGAGAGTGCTCTCATCAAATCCCGTTCCCACCTTGCCTACAAAATGCAATTTGCCGTTCTGATACGCGCCCAGCAGCAGCGCACCAAAATAATTCCGGGAGCCAGTAGGTTCCGTGAACCCGCCCACCACAAACTCATCTTCCTGGTGCACTTTTACCTTCAACCAATCTCGCGATCGCTTCTCCACATACCGCGACGAGAGATCCTTCGCTACCACCCCTTCGAAATCGTGCCGCTTCGCATCCCGGTATGCCTCCAGCCCATTTGTCGCAAGCCGTCGCGACGGAATCAAAACATCCCCGGACCCAATCGATTTCTCCATCGCAACTCGCCGCACTGTGAGTGGCTCGCGCCGCAGATCCTTTCCTTGCCGATAGAGGCAATCGAACACTGCATACACTGCGTCGCCCTTCCCTTTCTGCAACAACTGAAATCGCGAAACTTTCTTGCGGTCGAACACGACAACTTCACCATCCAAAAGCAGCGTCGACGGCTTTAACGCCCGAATTGCAGCGACAATTTTGGGAAAGCCTTTCGTCCGATCGACATCATTCCGAGAAAGAAGTTGCACGTTCTTGCCTTCTTTGTACGCAAGAATCCGAATGCCGTCGTACTTCTCCTCATAAACCCAGCCTTCCTGATTGAAAGGCTCGCTCACAAGCGTCGCCAGCATAGGCTGCACGCGAAATGGAATTCGATCGCTCAAGTTGCCGAATAGCTCCTGCGATTTGCTGCGAAGGATCGAAGTTACTTTCGCTTTTTCCTGGGCTGCGCTGCAGATCTTGGCTTCGTTGGCTTGGAGACTTTCGCCGGCGCCGATTTCCCTCCGGGATCACCGGTTGACGCTTCTTCCACGTTGCCGCCGCCGTCGCGCGCAATCTGCGCGAGAAGCCGTTTACTCAGTGCGGATTTCGGCTCCGTCACCGTTGGATCATTCGTCGACGATGCGAATTGATCGCGATGCTTGATTAACAGCCACGAAGGCTTGCTGCTTCCTCCAAAACCGTGCGTTCGAACCAGCACCCACGAACCCTTCAATTTCTTACCGTGAAGCGTGAATTTCAAATCGCCCT
>Ga0210383_10004629_pt1 | contig 12158 bp, 9 predicted proteins | sample IncBWC14OmetaG_FD_160072 | JGI IMG/M metagenome (GOLD analysis project Ga0210383, IMG submission 160072) | Forest soil microbial communities from Barre Woods Harvard Forest LTER site, Petersham, Massachusetts, United States - Inc-BW-C-14-O ...
GCGAGCGCGGGAGCTGGGCTTTGAGACGATCGCGTGCGCTTCGACCGGCAACCTCGCCAACTCGGTGGCGGCTCATGGTGCGGCTCTGGGCCTTGAGTCCTACGTCTTCATCCCCTCCAACCTGGAGGAGCAGAAGATTCTTGCCACGGGCATCTACGGGACCACGCTGGTCGGCGTGGACGGCAACTACGACGACGTCAACCGCCTGTGCACGGAGCTCAGCGCTGAGCGCGATTGGGCGTTCGTGAACATCAACCTGCGCCCCTACTATGCCGAGGGATCGAAGACGCTGGCGTTCGAGATCGCCGAGCAGCTTGGCTGGGAGCTGCCGGACCGCTGCGTGGTCCCGATCGCTTCGGGGTCGCTGTTCACGAAAATCGCCAGGGGCTTTGAGGAATGGACCGAGTTGGGACTCATAGAGAACCCCACCCGCCCGCTGCCGCGCATGAACGGGGCGCAGGCGGAGGGCTGCTCGCCGGTGGCGAGCGCGTTCGCCGCCGGCCACGATGTCTGCCGTCCGGTCAAGCCGGACACGATCGCCAAGTCGCTTGCGATCGGCAACCCCGCCGATGGTCCCTACGCGCTCGATCTCGCGCGCAACACAGGTGGCTCGATCGACGCGGTCAGCGACGATGAGATCCGTGCGGGCATCAAGCTGCTGGCGGAGACGACAGGCGTCTTCACCGAGACAGCGGGCGGCGTCACCACGGCGGTGCTCGCGAAGCTGGCGGCGCGCGGCGACATCGACCCCGACGAGCGCGTAGTGCTCGTGATTACGGGCGAGGGACTGAAGACTTTGGACGCGGTGCGCGACACGTTCGAGACGTACACAATCGAGCCGAGTGTCGAGGCATTCGAGAAGGTCGATGACCTTCGCAGGGCGGCGTCCTCGGTCGCTCGTGTGCCGAGCACACTTCGCTCTCTGCGTCCTAGCCCTGCTCGATCCTTGACCGTCTCGGGCGCTATCTGATGTCGGTGGTCGTGAAGATCCCCGCGCAGTTGCGTGCAGCCGCGGGCGGCGAGGCAGAGGCTCAGATCGACGGGGTCACCGTGCAGGAGGTGCTGGACGGCTTGTTCGCGCGTCACGAGGAGCTTCGCGTACGCATCGCTGATGAAGACGGCTCGCTGCGACGCTTCGTCAACGTGTATCTCGCAGGCGAAGACATCCGCTTCCTCGACGGTCTGGCGACGCCCGTCAACGACGGCGCGGAGCTGACGATCCTCCCAGCAGTAGCCGGCGGCTAGGACACCGGCTGGGCGGCGCGAGGCTGCGTCCTCGGTCGCTCGCGTGCTAGCCGCACGCCACGCTCCCTGCGTCCTTGTCTCGCTTGACCAGCGGCGCCCTAACGGAGTGGTGTTGAACTGAGCCGTGGCGATGCAAGTGACGTACAGTTGCGCTAGGTCTGCTCTGAGGCGCTCGAATGGGCCTGAACGCGCTCTGGCGCCTCTGTCTGCTCATCGACACGCGCTTCCAGGCGCGCGCGAAGCTCCGAGCCACGTCCCGCGGCGACCGCCCGCGCAGCACGGGCATCGGTTAGCTCTAGGCCCTGAGCATGGGCGTAGTCGAGGAGATCTTGGCGCTCATCGCTCTCGCGCGCGGCGCGTAGGAACAGCCAGCAGAACAGGCACAGCGTGAGGATCGACTCCTCGACCATCATGATCGCCCCTGCGATGTTCTGGTCGGCGAGCGGCGAGATGCGGAAGTGGGCCTCTCCGCTGAGGTAGAACGGGTAGAAGATCGTTCCTGACCACAGGAAGATGTTGCCCAGCACGGTGCCGGCGAGTCGGACTGCCACGATGTAGATCAGCTTGCCGAGGTTGCCGAACCAGCTCGGGGTTGGCAGTGGCCCGAACAGGCACATCCACATGTTGATCCCGAAGCCGAGGAACATGGCGTGCTCCAGCGCATGAATGCTCGAGTGGCGCAGCGCCGCTTCATAGAAGACCGGCAGATGCCATGTGTACAGGTCGATCACCCATAGCGGGAAGGCGACTACTGGGTGCGAGAGCACACGCAGGCGATCGAACAGGCGGATACGCAGGATCGGCGCGATCAGCGGCCCGGTGAGGCCGAGCACGATCAAGAGCGCGGCGATGTCGCCCAGGAGCAGATGCTCGATCATGTGCACCCACAGCAGATCCTGGCTGGCATGACCGAGCGAGGTGAGCGCCGCGCCGATCACCACGAAGCCGCCGTAAAAGCATGCTTGGCGCCAACCGGGCACGGGTCGATCTGCTTCCGCGAGCGTGTGCGCGCGACGAGCATAGAGCAGGCCGAGGATCGTCAGCGGGCCGAGCTGGAACGCGGCAGCTATCCCGGTGGAGGTGGCGAGCGGCAACGCGAGCATTGCGCGTCAGGGTACGCAACCGCAGCGATCGGCGAGCCTGAACCATGCCCTTGCATAGACTGCGGCTGGCATGAGCGCTTCGGCCCGCCGCAAGCTGGCACTTCTGCTCGCTGGCCTGAGCGTTGTGGCGCTCGCGCTGCCGGCTGACGCTCTGGCGCACGGGATTGTGGGGAAGGCAGACCTGCCGATTCCCGTGTGGTTGTTCAGCTGGACCGCCGCGATTGTGCTGGTCGTCTCGTTCGTGGCGCTGTCGACTTTGTGGATGCGCCCGCAGTTGCAGGAGCCATACCTGCGCAGGCTATGCACGCTTCCGCGGATGCTGGAATGGCTGGGAAGCCTGGTGGGCGTGGGCCTGTTCGCGCTCGTGCTCTACAGTGGCTTCGCCGGCGCGCAGGTCACTCAGGCTAACTTCTCGGTCACGTTCATCTACGTGATCTTCTGGGTCGGCCTTCCGGTCGTGAGCGTGCTCTTCGGCGATGTCTTTCGTGCGCTGAGCCCGTGGCGGACTTGCGCGCGCGTGCTCGCGGTACTCATCCGCCCGCTCCGGCGCGGGGAGTCGGTCAAAGCGCCGCTGCGCTACCCCGAGTGGCTGGGGCTGTGGCCCGCTACCGCTGGGGTCGTGGGCTTTGCGTGGCTTGAGCTGATCTACATCGAAAAAGACAACCCGTCGACGCTGGCGGCGCTGTCGTTGGGCTACTTCCTGGCGATGGTGGTGGGGATGGCGCTGTTTGGCGTGGAGGAATGGAGCACGCAGGCGGACGGCTTCGGGGTGTACTTCAACCTGCTCTCAAAGCTGTCGGCGCTCGTGCGCTGCGAGGACGGTGCGATCTATCTGCGCCGTCCGCTGAGCGGCGTGACTGGTCTGCAGATCCGGGCTGGCACGGTGGCATTCATCTGCGCCCAGATCGGTACGACCACGTTCGACGGGTTCTCCAACGGCGGAATCTGGCGCACGAACGAGCCAAGCCTGCAGAGCGCTGTCGAAGGCGTCGGCTTCAATCCCACGCCGGCACAGGAGCTTGCCTACTCGGCGGGCCTCGTGTTCTGCATCCTGATCATCTGTGCCGTCTACCGGCTGGGCATCGTGGGGGTGCGCAAAGTCAGCGACCGCTATGACAGCGCCACGCTCACGAGGACGTTCGTGCATACGCTCGTGCCGATCGCCTTCGCATATGTGTTGGCGCACTACTTCTCACTACTGCTGTGGCAGAGCCAGGCGATGGTCTATCTGGCGTCGGACCCGCTCGGTAACGGCGCGAACATATTCGGCACGAGCAACTACCAGATCGACTACCACGTGATCTCCTATGCAGCCATCTGGTACGTGCAGGTGGCTGCGCTCGTGAGCGGCCACGTCGGCGGCCTGGCGCTGGCGCACGACCGTGCGCTGGTGCTCTACAAAGACCCCGAAGAGGCGGTGCGCAGCCAGTATTGGATGCTCGCGGTGATGGTCGCTTTCACGAGCTTCGGCTTGTGGTTGCTCTCGGCGGTGGGCACATGACCAGCGAGCCGCTCCGCTACGGTTCGACAGCGATGGTCCGTCGCGCTCTCCTCGCCCTACTTGGCGTCGTCTCGCTCGTGTTCGCTCCTGCTGCCGCGGCGCTAGCGGCTATCGCGACCACGCCGGCACAGTCGAAAGAGAGCTCCAATCCGATCAATGACCAGGGCTCGAGCTACGAGTACCGCTCCAACATCACGGCGGTCGCGCCGAACGTAGGAGGCCTGAGCGTGGAAGTCCTCGAGTTTGCAGATCGTCTGCTGCTGCGCAACCACACGGGCAAGACGGTCACGATCTACGGCTACGAAGGGGAACCGTATGCGCGGGTGCTCGCCAACGGCACCGCTGAGCAGAACGTGCGTGCCCCGGCGACTTACCTGAACACGAACTTCTATGCGCAGGTGACGGTGCCGCCGATCGCGAGCTCTAGCGCAGCTCCGAAGTGGGAAGTAGTGGATCGTACGGGCCAGTTCGAATGGCACGACCACCGGATCCACTGGATGTCGCCGATCCCGCCGGCACGCGTCAAGAACAAGGGCACGCGCACGCTGATCTTCAACTGGAAGGTGCCGATCGAAGTCGGGAACACCAAAGGCGCGATCGCCGGACAGCTGTTCTGGACGCCAGAGAACTCCAAGGCGCCGCTGGCGGCGATCATCCTCGGCGTGGCGATCGTGGTGGGAGGCGTGCTGTTCGTGGTGTTCGTGCGTAGGCGCCGCGCCCACGCCACTGGCGCCGGCGGCGGTTCGGGAGTGTCGAGTGAGGCTTGGTGAAGAGCCCGCAAGGCGTGGTGTGGGCGTGCTAGATTTCCGAGGATGGCGCCGCTTGCCTGCTTGATGCACTGGTACATCTCGATGATGTACGTCGTGCCGGTCCTCGCGGTCGGCGGTTGGGGTTGGTTCAGCTCCAAGCGTATGGCTCGTCGCAAGGCCGAAGGCAAGACCGGGCGCCTTGGGCCGTCTGTATAGCCGCTCGCGGGGCTCGGGCACGGGACCCCACGGGCCTTTAGCCCCACATTAGCCTTCGCGTATAACAATTCGCCGGAGCTTGCGGCATTTCGTAATTTCTTCACGAGCCTTGAGGTTCGCCTGAGTAGCATTTGATTCGCTAACGGCATGACCACACAGACACTCATCAGCCCCACAGCTGAAGGCGTGACCGAGCGATTCGATCCGACGGCGTGCCTAGATGAGAGCGTTCGCCACCGCTCGGCGGCACTCGAACAGGTCGACTCGGGTCGCTACATCGAGATGCAGGGCGCTGAGCGGAAGCTGCTGATCCCGTTGAGTAGCGACGCGATACGTATCGGGCGTGGCTTGAGCGCGGAGCTACATCTCGACGAGGCCTCCGTGTCGCGACGCCATGCGATCCTCGTACCGCGCCCGACGGGAGCCCGCATCCTTGATGACCGCAGCTCCAACGGCACTTTCGTCAACGGCCGCCGCGTCCAGCAGGCCGACCTGCAAAACGGCGATGTGATCGTCATCGGGCGGGTCGTGCTGCGCTATCTGGAGCTTTAGCCCAAAGGGTATATGTTGCAGGGCGATGCAGGACGCAGTGGGCCCTGATGCCTTCACGCTCGAGCGCGCCGAGGTGCGTGAGGGTGTAGAGCTCGCTTACGTGCGGGCGGGGCAGGGCGGTTATCCGCTGCTACTCGTCCACGGCTGGCCGGAGACTAAGCGCATCTGGTGGCGCAACATCGCCCCGTTGGCACAGGCCGGCTTTGAGGTGATCGTCCCGGACCTACGGGGCTTCGGCGACTCGGGTCTTGCGCCTGACGGCTTCTATGACCTGGCGGCGCACGCACGCGACCTGTATGCGCTCGTGCATGGAGTGCTCGGCCACGAGCGCTTGAGTGCGGCGGGCGGCGATCTGGGAGGTGGTGTGATTCAGGACCTGGGTCTGCGCTTTGAGGGGTTCCTCGAGCGCCAGGTGCTGTTCAACAGCATCCTGCCGTTGCTCGGCGAGGCCTATGAGAACGCTGGCATCCCATCGGCTCCAGCGCTCGAGATGCGGATGGCAGGGGACTACTTCATCCGCCAGGGTCGCGAAGCGGACGCGCTTGCGCTGGAGCTCGACAGCCCTGAGCAACGGCGCCGCTACGTGGGGGAGTTCTACGGCCACCGCTTCTGGGCCACGCCTGGCGCGTTCTCGCGCCAGGACGTGGACTTCATGACCGAGCCGTTCGCGGATGCCGAGCGGCTGCGCGCCGGTTGGGGCAATTACGAGAGCGCGCTTGGGACGCGCGCGCTCTCTGAGCCGCCACGGTTCTTCGAGGTCAGTCCCGTCCCCACGCTCGCGCTGTATGGCGCTGACGACCATGTCATCTGGCGATCATTCCCAGAGATGTGCGAAGTGGCCTTTGGCGAGCTTGTGGGGCCATTCGTCATAAAGCGGGCCGGACACTTCCTGCAGTGGGAGCGCGCCGAGCTGCTCAACCGCACGATCGCGTATTTCCTGCGCGATCTGCGGCGGTGAGTCTGACTTTGGGGTAGCTGGATGCGCCTGTGCGCAAGCGATCAAGCGGCTGCGGTCAAGCGTCCGAGATGGCACGAATGCCCTCCAAACGTCCCAAAATCACGACAAATCTCCGTATGATGTGCAGGGGCGAAGCAGAAACAGGCAGACACGGATGATGCCTGACGCCGCTGAACGGATACAGGATGGACGACGACATGATTGGGGCGGCGTTTCGATGACAGCAGGAAGAAATGTTGCGCGAGCGCTTGCGACTGCGCTCGTGACGGTGACGGTGCTGGTCGTGGGGTTCAGTGGCAGCGCGATGGCCGCTGCGCCTGAACTCATCATCAGCCAGCCGCTTGCCGGGAGCTTCAAGAACAGCCCAACGCCGTCGTTCACCGGCATGAGCAACGACACGGCCGACCCCATCACGCTCAAGATCTACGTGGGAGCGAGCGTGGGGGAAACGCCGGTCCAGACGCTGACCCAGCTCGTGCCGGTGGAAGTCAGCCCAGGCGAAGCGACCTGGGGGCTCACGCCCGAAACTGCGCTGGCAGACGGGCAGTACACCGCGGTCGCCGAACAGACCAACGCAACCTCTGAAACCGGCGCGAGCACGCCGGTGACCTTCACGGTCGACACTACGGCGCCGGCCGTGTCAATCAACGCCCCGAGCTCTCCGACGAAAGAATCAGAACCAACGCTCACGGGTGGGCTTGGTGTTGAAGCCGGCGATCTGCCGAGCGTTAGCGTCACGATCTATGAAGGCAGCTCAACGGCTGGGAATCTCGTGGCGTCCGGAAGTGCGACGGTGACCGCAGCGACGTGGTCCTACATGGCGCCGCATCTTGCGAGTGGCACATACACGGCGCAGGCTTCCCAGAGTGATGAAGCAGGCAACATCGCCACCAGCGCCGCGGTCACCTTCCGGGTCGATACAACAAAGCCACTGGTGACGATGAATGCCTTGACGTCGCCGACAAAAAGCCCCGAACCGACGCTGACAGGGGCTGGCGGCGTCGCGGTAGGGGATGAGCCGACCGTGACGGTGACGATCTATCAGGGCACATCTGTTGGCGGGACGATCGAGGCTGCGGGAGGCGTGACGGTGAAAGGTGGAGCATGGTCGTATACATCGCCGCACCTCGCCGATGGCACCTACACCGCACAGGTGACCCAGAGCGACGAAGCCGGCAACGTCGGCGGGAGCACGGCGGTCACGTTCAGGGTAGACACGACGGCGCCCGCTGTGTCGATGAATGCGGTGATGTCGCCCACGAAAAGCCCTGAACTGACACTGAGCGGCGGTATAGGTGTTGCGATCGGTGACCTGGCAAGCGTGACCGTCACGATCCATGAAGGCACGACTCCGAGTGGGAAGACCGTTGCTTCCGGCAGCGCAACAGTGAATGCGACGACGTGGTCCTATGCCGCGCCTCATCTCGCGGACGGCACATATACGGCGCAGGCTTCACAGCGCGATGAAGCGGGGAACGTTGGCACGAGCGCGGTCACGTTCCGAGTGGATACGACGAAGCCGGCAGTGTCGATCAACCCTGTGCTATCGCCCTCGAAAGATGCAGAACCTTCAATGGGCGGTGCGGCGGGAGTTGCATTGGGCGATGGATCAACCGTTACGGTGAAGATTTACGAGGGTGCGACAGTTGGAGGAACCCTCGCACAGTTGACAAACGTGCCGGTGAGTAACGGCACGTGGTCATACGCTGCGTCTCACCTCGCCGACGGTACGTATACAGCGCAGGCTTCGCAGAGCGATGAAGCAGGAAACGTCGGGACGAGTGGCACGGAGACCTTTACGATCGATACAACCGCGCCGGCGGTAACGCTGAACCCAGTGGTGTCCTCCACTAACGATTCAACGCCTACCCTGACCGGGACCGGAGGAATTGCCACCGGGGACCCCCCGAGCGTGACGGTCATGATCTACGCAGGAGCCTCAGCGGCTGGGAATCCCATTGCTTCGGCAAGCGTGCCCGTCAAAGCCGGAGCGTGGACATACACGTCGTCGCATCTCGCGGACGGTACCTACACTGCCGAGGTCTCTCAAGAAGATGATGTTGGAAACGTCGGTACCACTGCACCGGTGACGTTCCGGGTGGATACGAAGGCGCCCGCGGTATCGATCAAGGCGCCAGCATCTCCGAGCAACGCCACGCAACCCACGATCACTGGCGATGCGGGAATCGAACTCGGTGACGAGCCGAGCGTGACGGTCACGATCTACGAAGGAGGATCCGTCAACAGCAGTAAGAAGGCGGCCTCGGGCAGCGCCACCGTCAGCGGTCAAACATGGTCATATCAGACGCCGATCTCGCTCGCGGAAGGCACGTACACCGCACAGGCCTCGCAAAGCGACGAAGCGGGCAACGTTGGCACGAGCGCTGCGGTCACGTTCACGATCGACACCACTCCGCCGCAGGTCTCACTGAAGACCCCCGCCGACGGTGACGAACTGTCGGTGTCGAAGCCAAGCTTCAGTGGGCTCGCTGGTCACGCCGTAGGCGATGAGCCGCTGGTCACGCTCGACATCTACGAAGGCGCGACGGCTACTGGCGAGCCCTATGCCATCGCAGTCATCAAGCCCGAAGGTGAACATTGGGCAAGCGACGCTACGGCTCTCCCCAATGGGGAATACACGGCGGTTGCCGAACAGCTCGACGACGCCGGCAACACGGGCAAGAGCAACCCAGTGACCTTCACGGTACACACCGTCCTCTCGCTGGACACGGCTGGGTTCGTCCGTCGTCAGGCCGGGCTGTTCACTGGTCCGACCCCGAGCTTCAATGGGATCGCGGTAGCCGCCAAAGAAGACACCCCATCTGTGACCTTGCGGATCTTCGCAGGCGAATCACCGTCTGGTGTTGTGGTCGAGGAAATGTCTGGCGCGGTCGGCGAATCGGGAGACTGGACCGTGGGCCCAGTCTCATCCCTGCAAGGCGGCACGTACACGGTACAGGCCGAACAATCGAGCTCTCACGAAAAGTTCTTTCTGAGTGCGCCGATCACATTCACGGCTGACGCCCAAGCTCCACAGATCACGCTTACCGCGCCGGCAAACGGCAGCTCGACGACGAGCACATCGCCGACTCTTAGCGGCTCTGCCGGCAGCGCTGAAGGCGACCTGGCGACGATTACGACCCACGTGTATGCAGGCGCGACGACCGCGGGCACACTCGTGCAGACGGTATCGGTACAGGCATCCGGCGGTAGCTGGTCCTCTTCCGTTGGGCCTCTGAGTCCGGGCGAATACACAGCGCAGGCCGAACAGGGCGACGATGTTGGCAATATCGGTGACAGCGAAGCCGTGACCTTCACCGTCACCCAGCTCAGCATGCCAGTGAGCGAACCATCGTCGCCGCTTGCGTCCTTCAAGTGGGTTCCGGGCGCTCCGAATGCTGGCGAGCCAGTGACGCTGATATCGACGTCCACCGACGCGAGTGCTCCGATTACGGGCTACGCATGGTCTCTGGCAGGCAACAGCGTATTTACGCAAGGCGAATCATCGCTAACCACATCCTTCGCAACGCCTGGGCTCCACGTCGTGCAACTGAGCATCACGAATGCAGCCGGACAGTCAACCGCCGTAGCTGAGACGATCCCGGTCAGCACCGCACCAGTGCCGCTGATGCAGCCCTTCCCGGTCGTACACATGGCGGGCTCCTACAACGCCAGGGGCGCCAAGATAACCGTCCTCTCGGTTCTTGCGCCGGTGGGAGCGAAGGTAGTAATCACGTGTCGCGGCTCGCACTGCCCAACGAAGTCGCTGGCTTTCCTTGCCACTGCAGGGGCAAAGAGCAAATCGGGCACCGCTCTGATCACCTTCAAACGCTTCGAGCGGCCGCTGCGCGGTGGCGTTGTGCTCTCGATTTGGGTCTCAAAGACGGGTGAGATCGGCAAGTTCACACGGTTTACGATCCGTCGCGGCAAGTCTCCGACCCGTGTGGACGAGTGCTTGAACCCGGCGGGAACGACGCCGATCGTGTGCCCGTCATGAACACATTCCGGATGCCAACGACGCCGATGGACGTGGGCTCCTCAGTTGGCTCCTATGCGCGCGCGGCGCTCGTGTCAGTGCTGGCAGGGGCGGCCGTATTTGCCTGTTGCTTTGCGATTGGCCGTGCCGAGCGGCCCGCGGCGGCACCCGCGGAACGGCTGCTGCCGAGCGTGCCGGCCGCGGCGGCGGGCTCGGCAATCCCCGTGGCGCTGAGCAGCGCCCCACCGATCAGCATCGAAGTTGTCAAGGTCAGCGTCCTGCCCGCTCCCGCCTTCACCGAGAGCACCGCGGCGAGCCGCACGGACGCTATACCGGCGTCGGAATCCTCTGGGCTGTCAACGTCGGTCTCGCCGGCCGCAACCACGACGCCCGCGCCGGTCACCGAAGCACCTGTCACCAGGACGCCCAGCAGCTCCAGCGGGTCATCTTCTGCTGGGTCGACGCCGGCGGCCGGCAAAGGCGGATCGTCGCCGAAGAGCAAGCCAGTCACCAAATCCGAAACGGGTGGCGGCACCTCGTTTGACAGTTCTGGCTGACCTCTTGGATAGGCCCCGTCGTAGCCTGCCCCGGGTAGTGATACCGATTCTCATCGTCGCTGCGATTGTTGGCTACTTTGTGGGCATTCACCGTTCCTCTGCACCATCGGTTCCTGCCGCAAGCCAGGCCCTTCGGGTGGCATCGGGAGCGAGCGTATTGTTGGAATATCCAGAGAGCTGGCGGCCTGCTACGTCCTCGCCCGCGCTGCCTGGGCTCACGATCACGGGGCCGCTGGTACTTTCGCCGGATGGGAATGCGGTGCAGGCAGGATTGCTCAGTGGGCAGCTCCCAGCCGGCGCGCCGAGCCCACTCCCGTTGTCGTTCCTTTCGCTCCTACACGTCGTCCCACACGTCGAAGTAGTGAACCTCACCCACCTGCAGGCATACCGGTTCAGCGGGCTGAGCGGCTATGACCGGACTCTCGATGTTTATGTGATTCCCACGGTCGGTGGCAGTCCCACAGCGCTCGTTTGCTACTCGCCGATCGGGGTCTCCAGCGATCTCAATCAGTGCAGGGAAATCGTCGCGAGTGCGACGCTTGTGGGCCAGGCGACCTACAGTCTTAGCCCCAATGCCGGCTATGCCGGCCAGTTGGCGACGGCGCTCGAAGCCTTGGACAAGGAACGTATGGCGATCCGGCGCGAGATTCACAAAAGCACCGCACTACGAAGGGTGAAGGCGCTTGCCGGCACTCTCGCCAATCGCTTTGCAAGCGCTGCCACATCGCTGACGGCGCTGGAAGCACCGCAAGCGGCGAGTGCCGCTCAGGCAGCACTCGTGACAGCCCTGACACAGGCACAGACCGCCTACCTGGCGCTCGCCAGTGCGGCTGGCTCAGAAGAAGCCGACCGCTATAGGGCAGCCGCAGCGGTAGTCAGCACTGCTGAGGCGGGTGTCGATAGCGCGCTTGAGAACTACGCGCTGCTCGGTTATAACCACACCTAGGTTGGCGGGCACAGCTGGTGCGTTCTCGTCAGCGCGGGTCGGCGCGGTCGAGATTCCAGTGGCGCGAGGTGGAGCACAGCCACAGCCACGGGTCCTGCTCGTCGTGTGTGCGGGGCGCGAGGTAGAAGCGGGTGATCGTGCGTTGACCGCCCTCATGATCTCCATACATCACGTCCACGCTGATCCCACGACCTGCCTGGATTGCATCGCTTAGCGGCTCGTGTAGCGGGTCGGCGCGATCGCGGATCGCTGCCTGCCAGAAGCTGATGTCGCCCGCGGGCACGTACAGGTCGCGCCCCAGCCGACGGAACTGCTCGCTGTCGGGTGAGATCGGTGGCGTGTCCGCGCCGGCCCG
>Ga0210383_10004630_pt1 | contig 12157 bp, 14 predicted proteins | sample IncBWC14OmetaG_FD_160072 | JGI IMG/M metagenome (GOLD analysis project Ga0210383, IMG submission 160072) | Forest soil microbial communities from Barre Woods Harvard Forest LTER site, Petersham, Massachusetts, United States - Inc-BW-C-14-O ...
CGGCGCGTCTGAGGGGGCTGCGTTTCGCGGCGGGACTTCGGGTGGCAATGCGGGAGGGTGAGTGAAGCGCATTCGATTCAATGGGTTGCTGGTTGGGGCGGGGGCCGCGGTATTGTGGTGTTTCGCGTCTGCCGGAGTTACTGGCGCGCAACAGCCGGCTGGCGAGGGAAGCTCGAGGGCCACAGCAACCGGCGCGACGACGGCATCGACACCGGCAAAAAATTCGACGACGCCATCGGCTAACCCGGCTGCTACTACGACTTCCACTAAGACCGCCGCTTTGGCGCCGGCGCAATCGACGTCTTCTGCCGTAAAACCTTCATTGGCTGATTTTGCGTGGCTCGAAGGGCGTTGGCGCGGGGATTGGGGATCGCGAGTTGCTGAGCAGACATGGCTCAGTCCAAAAGCGGGCGAGATGAGTGGACTATTCCGGCTTGTGGAAGGCGACAAAACCTTGGTGCTGGAATTATTTTCTCTGGCCGAAACGCCAGAGGGAATTAATTTCTACTTGCGGCATTTTACGCCGGAGCTTGTGCCGTGGGAAAAAACAGACGCGACGCTGCTGAAACTGGAGAGCGCCGATTCGACGAAAGCGGTTTTTGTGAATCCGGTAAATGGCGAACCCAAGCGCACAAGCCTGATTCGAGTGGATGCGGATACTTACACGCTGCGGTCAGAGATCGAGCCCGAGCACGGCGACCCGCAAGTAATCGAAATTACGTTTCAGCGAGTGAAGCCGCCTGCCGCCGCGCCTAGTGGCGGAAGTGGCGGACACCGGAAAAAACCATAGCCATTCCCAGCTTGTTTGCTGCGGCGATTACGTCAGCGTCGCGCATGGAGCCGCCCGGCTGAATCACCGCTATCGCGCCGGCTTTGCCTGCTTCTTCGACGCCGTCGGGAAACGGGAAGAACGCGTCAGAAGCGACGACGCTGCCTTCGAGCGAAAGTCCGGCGGTAGCCGCTTTGATAACCGCGATTTTCACGGAGTCTACGCGACTCATCTGGCCTGCACCCACGCCAACTGTTTGCCCTTCGCGCGCGAAAACGATTGCGTTCGATTTCACGTGCTTGCAAACCGTCCAGCCGAAAAGCAGAGCGCGAATTTCAGCATCGGTTGGCGCGCGCTCGGTTACCACTTTCAAATCCGACGGCTTGAGGTCGTGACGGTCCGGCTCCTGTACCAGAACACCGCCGGAAATACGTTTGATGTCGAGTTCGCCGGTTGTTTTTTCGGAAGCGGAATCATGCGGCATTTCGAGGAGGCGCAGATTTTTCTTGGCGGCGAATTTCTCGAGTGCTTCGGGATCGTATCCCGGTGCAACAATGCATTCGACAAACAGCTTCGCCACTTCCTCGGCGGTGGCGCCGTCGACCGTGCGGTTGAACGCCATCACGCCGCCGAATGCGGAAACCGGATCGCACGCGAGCGCCTTTATGTAGGCGTCGCGCAGCGATTCCTGCTCGGCGGCGCCGCAGGGATTATTGTGTTTGATAATCGCGACTCCAGCGCGGTGGAATTCGCGAGCGAGTGCCCACGCCGCATCGAGGTCAACCAGATTGTTATATGAGAGCTCTTTTCCTTGAAGCTGCTTCGCGCCTGCAAGCCCCGCTGCGGGACTTCCCGCGGGAACGTAGAGTGCGGCAGACTGATGCGGATTTTCGCCGTAACGCATCGCCTGGCGCCGTTCGAGAGCGATGTGAATTCGCTCCGGCAGTGTTTCGAGTTTGCCGATTGAGACTTCTCCGTTCAGGATGGACAAGCGTTCCAGTTCTGTCGCAATTTCGCCGTCATAGCGAGCGGTTCGCGCGTAGGCTTTGCGGGCCAGTACAAGGCGGGTCGAGAGACTCAGCTCGCGCTTCTCGCGCAGCTCTGCTGCAATCGCGGCGTAATCGGCAGGATCGGTGACGACGCCCACGCTCTGAAAATTTTTGGCAGCCGAGCGCACCATCGCTGGGCCGCCGATGTCGATATTTTCAATGAGCTCTTCGGCAGTGACTCCGGGCTTCGCCGCTGTGGCTGAAAACGGATACAGATTTACGACGACGAGATCGATCGGGCCAATTTTGTGTTCGTCCACCTGCTTGCGGTCTTCCGCTTTGCCGCGCTGAAACAAAATTCCGCCGTGCACTTTCGGGTGCAGCGTTTTTACGCGTCCGCCCAGCATTTCCGGCCAACCGGTTAACTCCGCAACGTCGCGCACGGCAATACCTGCATCGCGCAACAGCCGCGCCGTTCCGCCGGTCGAAACGATTTCGACTCCGAGCGCCGCGAGCTCGCGGGCAAACTCTGTCACTCCAGTCTTGTCGAACACGCTGATCAGTGCACGTTGAACGGCACGTGAGACAGCGCTTTTGAAAGATGTTTCGACGGCCACAAAAAACCTCCACGTATGAACGAGGCCGTCCAGTGTAAGCGTTCGGAGAAAATTACGGAAGAGGCCGCGTCAGGAGTCGTAGGCTAATTTCTTGTCAACGCTTAGAGCTGCTATGTCATTATTCCCGAAGCCGCAAAAATGAATTTGATTGGAGGCCTTCAATGCCGGATTCACCGAGAGCGAAACGAATCAGTCCCATGTTGGCGGTGGCCGATATGGAAGCAACCCTCGGGTTCTACAGCGAGGTCCTCGGATTCTCCGCGATGATGAAGTCCCCGGAGTACTCCATCGTGGAACGCGACGGGCAAACCATCCACTTTCAAAAGGCCGAATCTGAGGACGTGATGAATTGTGTCCGCGGTCATACCGAGATTTACATTGAGGTTTCCGGAATCGAGTCTCTTTGGGAACACGTAAGAACATTCAAGGGCCGATACAGAATGAGGCATCTGTTTGACCGCGAATACGGAATGACCGAGTTTCACGTTACGGATCCGAACGAATGCCTGGTGTTTGTGGGGCAGCGCACGTCATCGAAGTGATTTCCTACCCATACGCGCAAGAAATTGTGGTGGAACAAGAAACTCATCTGCCGAAACATCGCAAGGAAGGAACTGCGGACGCAGTTAGTTCGAAATACGCGCTTTCAATTTCACGCGGCCTGCTTCCACGCTGACGGAATATTCAATTTCGTGGCCGCCCTTGTTCTTCAGGTCCTGCGTCTTGTCGCGGACGAAGCGCTCAAAATCCTTCAAGCTTGGCGCACTTGCTTTGTCACCCGCTGCCGTGCGCGCTTCGATCAGCTTTTGATACAGCTGCTGCACTTTCGCTTGCTCGTGCTCAGGGTCTGAGAACGACAATGCAAACGCAGCCGAACTCTGCCGCTCCGCTTCCGCGCGGGCAGCCGCATCGGACGCAGCGACAGCAGCGGCAGCCGCATGTTGCGTCGCGACAGAAGAAGCCGTCTCCGCATCCGCTCGTTTCTGGGCGTGAGCATCTTCTCGCCCTCGTTGCGCTTCGATCGCTTTCGCCGCGGCACCGAAATGGCGCAGGCTTACCGCTCCTTCTTTCTGCATCAGCTTCTTGCGCCACAAATCCTGATACTTCGCGTAGGTTTGCGTCAGATTGTTGTAGCGGAATCGCTGGCTCGAGCTTAGTTCGGCGACGCGCTCGGCGTACCGGCGCACAAGGGTGTCGACGCGCCACTGCGTGTCTGTGGGAGGCCGCGAACGTCCGCCGCCGAAGAATTGTTCATACTCAATCTTCAGGGTTCGAACATCGCGTTCGATCTGGTTAAGATCTTCGTCGATTGTGGCCATGGCGATTTTGCGGAACAAACCACTAGAACAACTTACGGTAGAATCTCCAGCGTAGAGTGGGGCGCGGGCAGCGTCAATGTTCCCGTTGGAAGGCTTGTCGCAAGAGAAAGCCCTGTACGTGGGGCCAGCAGGTGCGCAAGGGCGGCCGGTAATAGGAGGCTGAACCGGCCCTTGGAGCCCCTCGTAAGAGCCTCAAATCACTGCCTTTGGAACATTGATTGCCAGCCTTTGCAGCGCTGTGGTCAAATACGGGAGCGATGAACCCATCACCCGATCCCGCGGCGAAATTGCGACGCGAACGCGAGCCGTCCTCACGTCTGCGCGAGATTCCGTCCGTTGACGAGTTGCTTGGCCGGCCGGACCTGCTGGCGCTAGCTGAAAAAGTGGGGCGCGGCATCGTGACCCAGGCCGCTCGCCTTGTTCTCGCCGATGTGCGCGAAAAACTGAAACACGATCCCGCCGCCAGCGAATTCGATTCGGCTGCGATCGAAACGCGCATCGCGGCGCACGTGGAATCTTCACTCGCGCCCTCGCTTGTACGCGTAATTAACGCAACCGGCGTAATCCTGCACACAAATTTAGGCCGCGCGCCGCTTTCTGCCGCAGCTGCCGCGCAAATCGCCGAGACTGTGACGCACTATTCAAATCTCGAATACGACATCGAAAGCGGCGAACGCGGCAAGCGCGACGTCCACACCTCCCTGCTGCTCGCAGAACTTGTTGGCGCGGAATCCGCCATCGTTGTGAACAACAATGCCGCCGCCGTTTTTCTTATTCTCAACACGCTTGCAAAAAGTTACGAGGTGATCGTCTCGCGCGGCGAATTGATTGAAATCGGCGACGGCTTTCGCATTCCGGATATCATGTCCGAAAGCGGCGCGGTGCTGCACGAAGTGGGCACCACGAATCGCACGCGCATTCGCGATTACGAACGTGCATTCAACGACCGCACGCGGATGCTGCTTCGCGTTCACCCATCGAATTTCCGAATCACAGGATTTGCGGAGCGCCCCACTCTCGACGAGGTTACGGCGCTTGGCCGCCGTCTGCAGGTTCCTGTGTACGAAGATCTCGGCTCGGGTTGCCTCGCCGACCTCGCGGCGAACGGAATCAACGAGCCCGTGGCGCGCGCGAGTTGCGATGCGGGGGTTTCGATCGTCAGCTTCAGCGGAGATAAATTGCTTGGCGGGCCTCAGGCTGGCGTGATCGCCGGCAAACGCGAATTTGTAGATCGCATCCGCCGCAATCCGCTGTTTCGCGCGTTGCGCGTGGACAAGCTGACGATTGCGGTGCTTGAAGTGACCCTCAAAGCTTACTTGCGCGGCGCACTCGACGAAATTCCAACGTTGAGAATGATTCGATTGTCAGCCGATGAGATCGCTCGCCGGACTGCGCAATTCACTGATGCACTCCGAGGATCGCTGGCTTCGGGGCACCTGAATGACCGAGTCACAATCGAAACGCGACCGGGATTTTCAGTGATCGGCGGAGGATCGACACCTGACCAGCAACTTCCTACGCACTTAATTTCGATTTCATCGACGCGCCATTCCGCCACGGCGCTCGAAGCGCGGCTTCGAAAACCCGCAAGCGGACTGGCTGTGATTGCACGGATCGAAGACAATCGCCTGCTCTTCGATCTGCGCACCGTCTCGCCCGACGAAGACGCCACTCTAGCCGCCGCCATCATCGCGGCGATCGCCTGAACGGGCCGCTGAGAAATTAGAGGATAAGCGTGCTCGCCTTCGTCGTCAAAAATCAGGCGCTGGCCACCACTCACAAACCCGTTCCAAAACTCCGCAACGGCTGGGCGCTCGTCCGCGTGCGCCTCGCTGGAATTTGCAACACCGATATTGAGATACTTCGCGGCTATCACGATTTTCGGGGGACGCTCGGTCACGAATTTGTCGGCGAAGTGGTGGATGTGGGCGGTGTTTCGCGCGCGTCGAAACACAAATGGCTTGGTCGTCGCGTGGTTGGCGAAATCAACATCGCTTGCGCTGCGCTCGGATTTCGCGACAAGTGCGCATTCTGCCGCCGCGGGCTCAAAACTCACTGCAAGCGCCGGAAAGTCCTCGGAATATTGGGCCACGATGGCGCGTTCGCGGAATTCCTTGCGTTGCCGCTTGAAAATCTTCACGCCGTACCGCGCAGCGTCACAGACGAACAAGCCCTATTCACGGAGCCTCTCGCCGCGGCATGCGAGATTCTTTCGCAAATTAAAGTGAGCGAGTTTCGTTCGTCGCGAGGTGCAGCAGTCCTCGGCGACGGCAAGCTCGCGCAGTTAATCGCGATGGTCCTTGCATCGACCGGCATGCAGGTGACGCTTTTCGGTAAGCACGCCGAAAAGCTGGCGCTCGCACAGAGCAGTGGAATCGCGACGCAACAGATTCGAGGAGATGCGAGCGATCTAAAGCGCAAAGGAATGCGCGAAAGTTTCGCGCTCGTAGTCGAAGCGACCGGCTCGCCGACCGGATTAATACTCGCAATCGCGATGACGGAACCGCGCGGCACGCTGGTGCTGAAATCCACGTTTCACGGCGCGGCGGCGATCGAAACCTGGCCCATCGTTGTGAAAGAGTTAACCCTGCTGGGCTCGCGCTGCGGCCCATTTCAAAAAGCGCTAACGCTGTTGCGTACAGGTAAGATCGATCCGCGCCAGCTTATCTCGCACACATTTCCTCTCGCGGAAGCAAAAGAAGCTATGAAGTTCGCACAACAGCGAGGAGTCTTGAAGGTGCTGCTGAAACCGTAGTATGGCGCAACGCGCTACACTCCCCGATCTCCGCCTACCGTTTAGAGGGTGTTGGGCACTCAATTTCCGATATAGAATGCGGCACGTGCTTACAATTGAACCGAGGAAACCGTAGTGAGTTGCCGCCGCTTGCCCTGGCTGGCCGGTTGTTTGGTGCTCGCAGTGGCTTGTGGTTGCGCGCCGAGAAAGACAGCGGAACGAAATTCTGAAGTGTATGTTGCTGACACAAATTCAGTTGGATTTAATATTGAGCCTCTGCCTGCGGGAGGCGGATCGGCGCGATGGCTCGCTACTTACTCCTCGAACGGGAAGACGGCAAGATTCGAAATCGAATTGACCTCATCGACCCCGCTTGAGGACGAGGAATCGAAGCGCTTCAACATCAAGAGCGGAAAAGGGAAACTTGTCGCTGTCCCACTATCGGATGCAAGCGTTCTGCTGCTTGACCTCAAGAAAGCATTGGAGGCCAAGACGGTGCCAGGAAAAGTTCAGAGAGCTGACAGCGTTTCTTTTGAGTTCGTGAGCTTTGGGCAGCACCTGTCACAGGCCTCCGGAGGTGGTTTTGCCGAGCAGCCGGTCGGGAATTGGACTCCAATGAAAATCTTTCTAGGCGAGGGAGCGAATGAGGGCCAGGTATTCTTGAACCTCAATCCAGTGATAAAAATGGGCAGCTTTTCGATCAAGGATCCGGAATATGGGGATCTCGTACTCGCACAACTTGCTAAGGTGCTGTGACGTTCGTTCCTTTGCTCCCTCGACTTCCTGGAGCGGCCCTACAACCTGTTAATTACGCTCGCCACGCATCCCGCTCCAAATCCATTATCAATGTTCACGACGCTGACGTTTGATGCGCAGCTATTCAGCATCGCGAGTAGCGCCGTCAAACCGCCAAAACTCGAACCGTAGCCAGTGCTCGTTGGCACGGCAATCACGGGCGCGGAAACCAAGCCCGCCACCACGCTCGGAAGCGCGCCTTCCATTCCGGCGACGCAAATAATCACGCGCGCTTCGGATAATTTCTCGCGGTGCTCTAGCAGCCGGTGCAGACCGGCGACTCCCACGTCGTAAATTGCCTCGGCGCGATTGCCCATCGTTCGCGCTGTGACGAGCGCTTCTTCGGCAACCGGAATATCGCTCGTCCCGGCCGTGACAATCAGAATCAGCCCTTTGCCGTGCAGCTTGCGGCTGCGCTCGATCGAAATTGTTCCGGACAGCTCGTGAAATTCCGGGCGCACTTTCGCAGCGCGGGCAAATCTCTTTACGGCTGCGAACATTTTCGCATTCGCGCGGGTGATCAAAATATTGTGCGACGCTTTCGCGCGCAACATCGCGCGCACAATTTCCGTGACCTGCTTCGGAGTTTTGCCGCGCGCGAAAATCACTTCGGGATGGCCCTGCCGCAGCGAGCGATGATGATCGACTTTCGCGAAACCAAGATCCTCGTAGGGAAGCTTGCGGAGTTTTTCCACCGTACTATCGACGGTCTGCTGCCCGCGTTTCACCGCTTCCAAAAGATTTCGAATATCGCGCTCGTCCATCACTCGCCTTTCGCCGCTCGATTCTAGCATTCATCGCGATTTGAAATGGCGCGCGCCGGCAAGCGCTCGTTGCGCCAGCTTAGAACTGTGCTAGAGTTGCGCCAGTTCAAGGGCCCGCAGCCTGCCTATCGAGCAGGCATTCAATTTCGAGACATTTTTTCAATCGGAGGCACAACGATGTGGCTACTATGGACAATCATTATCGGTATTCTCGCCGGATTCCTCGCTGGTAAAATCGTAAAAGGTTCGGGCATGGGCACGCTGATGGATCTGGTCGTCGGAATCGTGGGATCGATTCTGGGCGGCTGGATTTTCACGCTGCTCGGCCTCGCAGCGTACGGGCTCATCGGGCAACTGGTGATGGCGACCATTGGCGCGATCGTGCTGCTGCTCATCGTTCGCGCTATTAAGAAATAACAATTGGCGCGCTATGTTTGCGCCTCCACGAGATTCCGTAGGGGCACGGCATGCCGTGCCCTCTCGATCTTGACCAACACTCGAGCCGCCGCACTCAGCCCTCGCGGATATTCTCCCCCACCTTGCAAATTTCTCTCATTCTGCATAGGCTCGAAGCCCGATGGCAAAATCCGTAGAGCACACAATTACAATCGGAATTACGGGTGCGAGTGGCGCGGTCTATGCGCAAAAAATTCTGCGCCTGCTCGATGCCGATCGACGCGTCGATCGCGTTTTCCTGGTGACCACGGATGCAGGTCTGCGCCTTCTCGCTACGGAATTGAATATTGTTGCCGCGGACGGGAAGAAACTTCCCGCGCTTCTCACCGGGACGCCCGCGAAAAAAATCGAGTACCTCCAAAATAAAGATATCGGCGCGAGTATCGCTTCCGGCAGCGCGCTCGTTGACGGAATGGCGATCGTTCCGTGCTCGGCCGGAGCGCTTGGCGCAATCGCCGCAGGAATTGCGAACGACCTGCTTACGCGCGCTGCGGATGTTTGTCTAAAGGAGCGCCGCCCACTGGTGCTGTGCCTGCGCGAGACGCCGCTCAATCGCATTCATCTCGAAAATATGGTTCGGGTGCATGATGCCGGCGCTATCGTGATGCCGGCGATGCCCGCTTTTTACTACGGGCCGAAAACGATCGACGACATCGTCGAGCAATTTATGTTTCGCGTTCTCGCGCAGCTTGGCCTCGCGCAAGAGAAGCAATATCGCTGGAAGGGCGGAAAACCTTAGAAACTGTTGCTGAATGGCCGACGCGACTCCCCTTCCTCTGCCGCAGCATCCTCTGGCCTTCCGCGAACAACCGTTTGCACTCGCCTTCGCACCTACCTAGAATAGAGATGTTCGCACGCGGCAAATAACTACGACTTATATGTCCAGCCAAACGATTCCCACGCTTACGAAAAAAGGCCGGCTCCGAACCGTGCTCGAAATGATCAAGTTCGAGCACTCCGTGTTTGCGCTGCCGTTTGCGCTTGTCGGCGCGCTTCTGGCGGCGCGCGATGCAGGCGGATACCCTACACGCTGGCAGATTTTTTGGATCATCATGGCAATGGTTGGGGCGCGCTCCGCGGCGATGACGATCAATCGCATCGCTGATCTCGAATATGATCGGCGCAATCCGCGCACAGCGAATCGCGCGCTTCCTACCGGCGAGCTGTCGGTTGGATTCGCGTGGGCATTCACGCTCGCGGGCTCAGCACTGCTTGTGATCGCTGCGTGGCAATTGAATCCGCTGGCGCTGAAACTTTCACCGGTGGCGCTGGCTGTGCTGTTTTTTTATTCCTACACGAAGCGATTCACCACGTGGGCGCACTTCGTTCTGGGATTTTGCCTGTGCATGTCGCCCGCGGCGGCGTGGATTGCGATTCGCGGCTCGCTCGACTGGCGGATGCTGATTCTTTGCGCTGCGGTGACGCTGTGGGTGGGCGGATTCGATGTGTTGTACGCCTGCCAGGATATTGAGTTCGACAAAACTGCCGGGCTTTACTCGATTCCGAAAAAATTCGGCGTAGGTGGCGCGTTAATTATTGCGCGCGTGATGCACATCGTGATGGTGAGCCTGCTTGCGTGGCTGGCCTGGAGTTTTCAACTTGGCTGGCCAGCGTGGGTGGGAATTGCAGTTGTTGCCGCGCTTCTCGTCTACGAGCATTCGCTTGTAAAACCGAACGATCTGAGCAAAATCAATGCTGCGTTTTTCACTGTGAATGGCTATATTAGTTTGTTGTTCCTGTTGTTTTGGGGAGCCGCTGCAGTCGTGATGCGGCCCTGAGAACTGGACATGCAAATTTCGAGAGAACTTAAAATCACGGATGCGCGGCTCGAGCCGGTAGCGGCGAGAGTTATGGCCGGTGAGCGTTTGCCCGCCGAAGACGGCGTCGCGCTCTACCAATCGCACGATTTGCTGGCGGTCGGCTGGCTCGCGAATTACGTTCGCGAGAAGAAACATGGAAACATCTGCTATTACAACGTCAATCGCCACATCAATCCCACAAACGTCTGTGTGGCACACTGCCGTCTTTGCGCGTTTGGCCGCTCGCCTGACGCACCCGGCGCTTACACTTTTGCGCTCGAGGAAATCTATAAGCGCGCCGCGGAGGGTGTGGCCGAAGGCGCCACGGAGTTTCACATCGTTGGCGGCCTGCATCCCGATTTGCCGTTTGAATATTATTTGGAATTAATTCGCGGGCTGAAGCAGCGGTTTCCTGAAGTTCATCTGAAAGCATTCACGATGGTAGAGGTGGGCTACTACGCGCGCATCTCGAAGCTTTCGATTCGCGACACGCTTCTGGCGATGAAGAATGCTGGGGTCGATTCGCTGCCGGGTGGCGGAGCTGAGATTTTTCACCCGCGCGTTCGAAAAGTCATCTGTGACCACAAAGTAAGCGGGCAGATGTGGCTGCAGATTGCGCGTACGGCGCACGAAATCGGCCTGCGTTCAAACGCGACAATGCTCTATGGCCACATCGAAACGGCAGAAGAGCGAGTGGATCACCTGATCCAACTTCGCGATTCGCAGGACAAGACGCATGGCTTCGTCACTTTCATTCCGCTCGCATTTCATCCCGCGAACACAGCGCTTTCGCACCTGCCCGGGCCCACTGGAATTGACGATTTGAAGATGATCGCTGTGTCGCGGCTGATGCTCGATAATTTCGACCACATCAAGGCTTATTGGGTGATGCTGACGCCGCGTATCGCGCAAGTGGCGCTGCGATTTGGCGCGGACGATCTGGATGGCACGGTGGTGGAAGAAAAGATTTATCACGACGCGGGCGCGACCACCCCCGAACACCTCACCCGCGTTGAACTGGAACGATTGATTCGCGCAGCGGGCCGCGTACCGGTCGAACGTGACACTCGCTACAATCCAGTCGATCGCGTCAAAACACCGTTCCCTGCAACAGCCGGCGCCGCCCGGCGGCCCACCGACGGTTTCATTCCAGAAACATCTCTCACGCTGAACATTTAGCAGAAGTAACGGCGGACGCCCGACCCTCGGAGCGCACCTACACCTCTACATACAGCGCTAATTATTCCTCTGGATTTTCTGAAACGCCGAGGACCTGCACCTGGATGGAACGATCGCGAGGACCGTCGAGTTCTGCGAGGATGATGGATTGCCAGTAGCCGAGAGCGAGTTCGCCATCGCGCACCGGCACCGAAAGCGTGTGCCCCAAAATCATTGCGCGCAGATGAGAGTCCGCATTCTGGCGATTACATTCGGACAGTTTGGGATCGTTGTGCCGCCAGTAATCGATGCGACCGACGAGGCGTTCGAGGAACGATTTAATATCGTCGAGAAGAGCCTGCTGAAATTCATTTATGAAGACAGCTGTGGTGGTATGCAGAGATTGAACCAGCACGAAGCCCGCTTTCAGGCCGTGCTTTCGCACCACTTCATTTAGATCCTTGGTGATGTTGATGAGCTCCAGCCGCTCGCGGGTCTTGTAACAAATCGTCTCCAGATACATTTGCAACGCCGCCGTTTTCGGGCGAGCTTCGGGGATTGTCAGGGCCTTCTTAGCGGACGCGGATTTCATGCTCAGGATTCCTTGCTTGGGCTTAGTCACAGGCACACTAATTGGATGCTCGAAAACCGTTTGAGTTGCACTGGTCGGATTATAGCGGTGTGTCCGGAAGCGCGTCTATCGCTAAGATTCCATTTAGAAGTCGAAGCGATACCCCAGTATCATCTTGGCGATCAG
>Ga0210383_10004634_pt1 | contig 12150 bp, 5 predicted proteins | sample IncBWC14OmetaG_FD_160072 | JGI IMG/M metagenome (GOLD analysis project Ga0210383, IMG submission 160072) | Forest soil microbial communities from Barre Woods Harvard Forest LTER site, Petersham, Massachusetts, United States - Inc-BW-C-14-O ...
CTCAAATAAGCGCCCCACCGGGGTCACCACGAATTTGTCTTCATGCGCCAGGTACAAACTGTTCAAGCAGTTGATCAACTGCGCGCAATTCGCCATCGCCACCTTCTCGGGGTTCCTATTAAAAATGTCCAGCGTCATTCCGCTGAACACCGCATCGCGCAGCGTCGGCATCTGCTCCAGCAAATCGCCCGGCGTCGCCTCGCTCCCCGGCCGGTACCACGGGCCCCACTCATCCACCACCAGTTTCAGGCGGTGCTCCGCGTCAAATTCGCTCATCACCTGCCAGTGTCCCGTGATCAATCCTTCCATCCTCTGCCCTTCGCGCAACAATTCATACCAATCCACCGAATCGAACTGCACCGCATCTCCCTTGCCAGCCACCCAATCTTCCGTCTTCCCACGGCTCAGGTTCCACGCGTAATGATGCAGCGCCATCCCGTAAATCCGCCGCAACTCGCTTCGCCCCTTGCGCAAAGCCTCCGTCAGAAAATCTCGCGTCCAGCTCCAATCGTCCGTGTTCGGTCCCGAAGCGATCAGGCTCAGCCGCTCGCCTCCGTATCGTGGCAGCCACGTCGAATAACGACGGAATTCCACGGCGTATTCCTGCGCGGTGAATTCACCCCCGCAGCCCCAGGATTCGTTTCCCACGCCCCAATATTTCACGTGAAAAGGCTCCGCGAAGCCCGCCGCCGCCCGTTCGTCCGCCAGCGTCGTGCTCCCCGCGGGGGAATTGCAATATTCCACCCAATGTTGAAACGCCGAAGCCGGCAAGCTTCGCACATTCGCGGCCAGATACGGCTCCGCGCCAATCAATTTGCAAAAGTGCGCGAATTCGTTCGTGCCCACGCGGTTGGGATCGTAGCGATGATTTTCTGGCGCGTCCTTCGATTCGTCGTTGGCCCAGAAATTCGTCCGCCGCGGCCGTTTGTCGATTGGTCCAACGCCGTCGCGCCAGTCGTAACTGTCCGCGAAGCATCCGCCAGGATAACGAATCACCGGCGCCTTGATCTTCCGCATGTGCTCGACAACGTCTTTCCGCAGTCCATTGATATTCGGCACGCGCGATGGCTCTCCCACCCAGATGCCGTCGTAAAAAACCCCGCCCAGATTTTCCGTAAAGTGTCCATAAATATTCGGAGAGATGGTCCCCAGCGGCTCGTCAAACAAAACTTCAATCCGCGAATCCGCCACCCGCGAATCCGCCGCCGCCCGCCAACTCATCTTTGGCGCCAGCAGCACCCCCGCGGCCCCAACCGCCCCCTGATTCAAAAACTTCCTGCGACTGATCATTTGGCCCTCGTAGCGCCGCGCCTTCAGGCCGGCATCTTGGGTTATCCGGATTGTGTAAGTCTCAAGTCTCTTTCTTTAGGGGGCCAGGGCTTCAGCCCTGGCATAAAGTCCGCTGAACGAATTGGGTTTCAACCCCTGAGGACTGCGCCGAACCATCCCCTACGCCCCCCACTGCAGGACCGTATACGACCGCGCCGGCACCTCAAACTTAGTACGCCCTCCCGAGCTCACCGGCTTCGGAAACTCCGCCTCCGTCACCTTCTTCGGCGCGTCGAAACTGTTGAACGCCTTCAAATCGCTTCCCGTTAATGTGCTGGCCCTCAGCACCCGCGCCGGCGCAGCGTCCTCCCAAACCAGATCCACTTCATGCGCGTTCGCCAGGTCGCGATTCAGAATAAACAACGTCACGTTTCCATTCTCTTTCGAAAAAGTTCCCACCACATCCAGATAAGGAACCGTCCCGATTCCCGTAACTTCGTAGGTCGGAGACTCCAGCAAAAGATTCAGCACGTTTCCGCGCGCCATCTGCAATCCCCAGCTGTACGGATAATAAATCGTCTGCCGGAACAGTCCATTCGCATTTGTCATGATCGGCGCAATCACGTTCACCAGTTGCGCCAGGCATGCCAGCTTCACGCGATCTGCATTGCGCAGCAGCGTGTTGATCATTCCTCCCACCAGCAGCGCGTCTTCCAGATTATAAACTTCTTCCAGCAAGTGCGGCGCTTCCTTCTCGTGCCCGTTCACGTCGTCGCCGCTGCGCGCGCGATACCACACGTTCCACTCGTCAAACGACAGCCACAATTGTTTTGGCGAACGCTTCCTTCCGCGCACCAGGTCGCACACCGCCGCCGTCTCCGCAATCTGCCGGTCCATCGTCAAATTCATCGCCAGATATTTCGCGCTGTCCTTCCCGGTTTCCTGCTCCGTGTTTCCGATGTACCGGTGCAAAGAGAGCGCGTCCACATATTCATAACACTGCTCGAGCACCTCGCGATCCCATTCCAGGTATGTCGGCATCATCGGCCCGCTCGATCCGCACGCCACCAGCTTCAACGTCGAGTCAACAGCGCGCATCTGTCGCGCGGCATCTGCCGCTCTCATTCCATACTCGCTTGCGGTCATGTGGCCGATTTGCCACGGACCGTCCATCTCGTTTCCCAGGCACCAGTGCTCCACCTTATATGGTTCCGCAATCCCATTCTTCCGCCGCAGGTCGCTCCAGCGCGTGCCCTTCTCCACGTTGCAATATTCCACCAGCGCCGCTGCCTGTTCCGGTGTGCCCGTTCCCAGGTTCAGCCCCATCAGCGGAAGCGTGCCCGCCGCCTTGCACCACCTCATGAATTCATCGGTGCCGAACTGATTCGTGTTGATCGCGTTCCACGCTTTGTCGAGCACCCGCGGGCGATCCTGCTTCGGCCCCACGCCATCCAGCCAGTTGTACCCCGAAACAAAATTTCCGCCGGGATAGCGCACGATCGGTACTCCCAGCGCGCGCACTTCTTCGATCACATCTTTGCGGAACCCGCTTGCGTCCGAGAGCTTCGAGCCCGGATCGTAAATTCCTTCGTAGATCGCGCGTCCCAGATGTTCCAGAAAAGATCCGAACAGGTTTCGGTCGATGGCCGCCGTAGTGCGTTTTGTGTCAACGTAAATTCGCGCCACGCTTCCCGCCGGTGGCGCTTGCGCCGGCAACATCTGGTTCAGCAGCAACCCCGCGGAACAGGTTGCACCCGCGGCAAAAGATTGCTGCAAAAAACGGCGGCGTTTTATTGGAACCATCAGGCAAGCCTCCCACGAATCGTTTTTGTGACGAAGTTTGCAGAGAGCATAGCACAAATGTACTACCCCAAAATCGTACTTTATGAAAACGATTGCTCGTTCAATACTTCATCGCCTCGCAAGCGGCTGCAAGGACATAGGTGGTTGGCGCCAGGCCAACAAGGCCACACTGGTCCCCATATATCCTTGAATTATGGCCCTATTTGCCCATCGCAAGCTGTCCTCACCCTATAGCCCACGCGGCACTTATCTTCCTTTTGTCGTTGACACTACTCCGCCATTGGCACAGCGTTCCCGTACTAAGAGTAAGCGTTTGCTCATTCTGGCCGTTTCTTAATGGAGGACCCCACGTCGCAACTCCGTTTGTTCCCAGCACCGGCCCAGGCTGGGTGCGCACCGGCCACCTCAAAGCCACCATTATCGTCCCGCCCAGTCGCGGCAAAGCCATCGCCCCCATGACCCGCGCCCTGCAGACCAAATCCCAACCCCCGCGAACACACCTTTACGGTCTCCGAATCCTTCCCCCCAGTAGAATCCCTAGAGCCCGCCTACGCCTCCACCAAATGGAAAACAGAAAATCGTAATCGTGCGAAACATCGGCGCGCTTCTGGGAGATCCACTCTGAGTCCGCGAAGGGTGGTTACTCGCCGCTGCCTTCACTTTCGCCTACGCTGAAGTACGTGCAGTCGGGGTGTTGGAAGGCCAGCGCGCTTACGCTGGCTTCGGGGTCCATCATGAAGCCTTCGGTCAATTGCACGCCGATGTCTTCCGGGCGCAGCAATTTCCAGATGCCAGCCTGGTCTTCCAGGTCGGGGCACGCGGGATAGCCAAAGCTGTAGCGCTTGCCGCGATAGCGCGAAGTGAACCGCTGCGCCATGGTCATTTCCGGCGGATCGGGGAAGCCCCAATCTTCGCGAATCCGGCGATGCAGCCATTCCGCGCAGGCTTCGGCGGATTCAATGGCCAGCGCCTGCAAGCCGTGGGATCTGAAGTAGTAACCATCGTGCTTGGCTTTTTCGGCGCGCTCGCGAATGCCTTCGCCGGCGCTAACGACGAAAACGGCGATGTGGTCGCGCTTGCCATCCTTCGGCGCCAGCACGTAGTCGCTCAGGCACAACTGGTCGCCGGTCTTTTGTCTCTTGAATCGCCATGTGTGCAGCGGTTCTTTGCCGCCGGGCGCGAACAGGTGCAGAGCTTCAGCATCGGGCTCGGTCTCAAAGAATTGCCACACCGCGCGAACCTTCATGAAGCCGGCCGCTTCGTTTTTCACTTCTTCCATTTCGTTGAAGAGTTCCACGGCCTTGCCCTCGCGCGCCGTCAAATCCTTCTCGAAGTTGCCGCGATAGCCCATGTGCCGCCCGAAGAGCATGAACGGATTGATATAGCTCCACACTTCGCGCAAATCGGGCACAATCCGCACCTTGCGATCGAGCGAAGCCACCGGCTGAATCGGCAAATCGCCGCGGACCTTGGGCGAACGCTGGACCGCGGGTTTTTCCAGAACTTTCACGGTGGTGGTGACGCTCACGCCATTCCCGGAAGCGGCATGTTGCGACAGCACTTTTTCTCGTGCGGCGGGATCCATCAGTTCATTCATCAGCCGCAGCCCGGTCATGGCGTCTTTCGCGTAGCACACCGCGCCGCCATAGCTTGGCGCAATTTTAGTCTCCGTGAATTTCGCGCTGAGCGCGGCTCCGCCCACCAGCAAGGGCACGCCGATACCCGCGTCTTTCAAATCGTTCGCGGTGATCACCATCTGCTGCGCGCTTTTCACTAGCAAGCCGGAAAGTCCGATGGCATCCGGATGATGTGACTGAAACGCCTTTATCAAATCTTCGGGGGGAACCTTGATGCCAAGATTCACCACGTCAAAGCCGTTATTCTTCAGGATGATTTCCACGAGGTTTTTGCCGATGTCATGAACGTCGCCCTTCACCGTGGCAAGAATCACTTTGCCGCGCTTTGCCGTGTCCGCCTTTTCCATGAACTGTTCTAGATGGTTGACGGCCGCCTTCATGGCTTCAGCCGATTGCAGCACTTCCGCCACGATCAGTTCGTTGGCGTTGAACAAGCGGCCCACTTCCGCCATGCCTTCCATCAGCGGGCCATTAATAATGTCCAGCGGCGCGGTGCCTTCGGCGCGCTTGCGCTCCAGATCCCCCACCAGGCCGTCGCGCGTGCCTTCGATGATGTAGTTCGCCAGGCGCTGGTCGAGCGGCTGGTCTTCCCTCTTGATCTTTTCCTTCTTGGCGGCGGTACGGAAATGCTCCGCGATGGCTGCGATATGAAATTGGTTGACGGCAGCCTTCTGCTCTTTGCTCTGCTGGCGCCAGTCCGAAGGAAGGTTACGCAGCAATTCGGCTTGCGTGTAGCCTGCGGGCACTTCCTTTGGCGCATGCTGGAATAAAAGATTCTCGGCCAGCCGCCGTTCGTGCTCGGGAATCGACGCAAAGCGCTCCAGCTTTTCTGTGTTCACAATGGCCAGATCGAGTCCGGCCTTCGTGCAGTAATAAAGGAACACGGAATTCACCACTTCGCGCGCGCCCGCGGGCAGTCCAAAGGAAACGTTGGAAATTCCAAGAATGGTGCGCGTATTCGGCAGCGCCTGCTTGATGAGCCGGATGCCTTCCATGGTTTCCACCGCGCCGCCAATGTAGTTCTCGTCTCCCGTGGCGCAGGGGAAAACCAGCGGGTCGAAGACAATATCCTCCGGCGCCAACCCATATTTTTTTGTCAGCAGCTCGTACGAACGCTGTGCGATCGCCAACTTTCGTTCGCGCGTGAACGCCTGCGCCTGCTTTGGGTCTTCATCGATGCACCCGACCACAACGGCAGCGCCATAATCGTGCGCAATCGGCACCACCTTCTCGAATTTTTCTTCACCGTCTTCCAGGTTGATGGAATTGATGATAGCTTTCCCCTGGCAATACGTTAGCGCTAGCTCCACGGCGGAAGGATCGGTGGTATCGATCATCACCGGCGCCTTGATCTTGCGGATCAATTTCTCGTAGAACACGGGAATATCTTTTTGCTCGTCGCGCTCCGTGCTTTGCAGGCATACATCCACGATATGCGCTCCGCCTTTCACCTGGCGCCGCGCAATTTCCGTGGCCTCGTCCCACTTTTCCTCCGCGACCATGTTCTTGAACAGCCGAGAGCCAATCACGTTGGTGCGTTCGCCGACCAGCAAAGGCCGCGTCTGGTCGTCCGCCTCGATGGTTTCAATTCCGGAGTACACCGCGCGGTGCGCCTCCTCCGGCCGTATGCGCGGTTTCTTGCCGTCCACCATCTGCGCGATGGCGCGAATATGTTTTTCCGTAGTGCCACAGCAACCGCCCACCAGGTTCAGCCAGCCGTGATTCACGAATTTTTCCAGCTGCGCCGCCAGCGTCGTCGGCGTTTCCAGATACTTTCCTTCTTCATCCGGCAATCCCGCGTTCGGATAGCAGGAAACGAACTCACCCGTCAGCGTGCTCAACGTGCGGATGTGGTCGGTCATGAATTCCGGCCCCGTCGCGCAGTTCATTCCGAACGCCAGCGGATGCGTGTGTCGCAGCGAAGCCCACATGGCCTCGACGGTTTGGCCCGCGAGCATCGAACCCATCGGCTCAATCGTCACGGATACAACGTACGGAATCGGCGCGCCAATTTCTTTCGCCAACTTCTGAATTGCCAGAATCGCCGCTTTGATATTTCGCGTGTCCTGGCAAGTTTCCACCAGCAACAAATCCGAGCCGCCTTCAATCAGCCCCTTCGCTTGCACATAATACGAATCGAGCAAGCCTTCAAATGTGACGCCGCCGGTTACAGTGATTGCCTTCGTGGTTGGTCCCATGGACCCGGCGACGAAGCGCGGTTTGCCGGGCGTGGAAAATTCCTGGGCTGCCTGGCGCGCCAGTTCCGCGGAACGGCGACTCAATTCGTGCGCATCCGCCTGCAAGCCATACTCTGCCAGCACCAATGGCGTGCTGCCGAAGCTGTTGGTCTCTACAATGTCCGCGCCGGCTTGGTAATACTTGCGGTGAATATCCAGGACCACGTCAGGCCGCGTGCGCACCAGGTTTTCGTTGCAACCTTCGAGCGCCGCACCGCCAAAATCGGCCGCGGAAAGGTTGCGCTGTTGCAGCATAGTACCCATCGCCCCATCCAGGACGAGGATGCGTTGTGTCAACAGCTCACGAAGCGCCTTTTCCGATTCTTTGAGATCTCTCATTCCACCTTGGTCCTTGCGCCGTCCGCGGCCAAAATGCCGCACCCGCTCTATCTACCTTATTTTACGTGGCTTTTCCTGGCGAATCGAATCCATTGGCCGAGCCGATTCGCGGGCTGAATGGGGCTGTTTCTTCGTTGAAGGAGCGCCGGTCCTGTGAGAGTACGTCCTATGTGTCAGTAACAACTCGTGAACATCGGTGCCCAAGGTCCTTGCCCGTTGGCCCTGCTTTCACTACCCTGAAGTACAGTGACTCCAGTGACTCTAGCTCCTCCAGCGAGTACCGCCGTGCCTACGAAACGCGTGTCGTCGAAACTAACCGTGTGTCTGCTTTCGCCGCACCCCTTGGTGCTGAGCGAATTTGAACGCCTGTTGTCCAAGGCTTCCCATTTCAAGGTGATTCCGAAGCAGCTGGATTCCACGCTGGCGCCCGACCTGCGCAGCCTGGAGCCTCCTAAGGCTCAGGTGTATGTAATTGATGCGCATGCGGCTCGCCAGGCTACGGGCGCCTTGTTGACCAATATTCTGGAACGCTATCCGGATGCTCGCCTGATCGTGGTGGGCGATTCCGTCAGCGATGCCACCAGCTTTTCGCTGCTGCGCCTGGGGGTAAAGGGGATTCTGTCTTACGCCGAAGCTCGCGACCAACTTTCCCGCGCGCTGCCGCTGGTTTCCAACGGCGGTTTCTGGGTGCCTCGCTCCGTGCTTTCGGGCTTCGTGGATTCGATTCTCAGCAGCCAGGGGCGCCGGCTGAAGACTGACGCCGTCACCAACCTGAGCCGCCGCGAGCAGGAAGTGCTGGATTCATTGCTGGAGAATCTGTCCAACAAAGAGATTGCCAGCAAGCTGAACATTGCCGAACGCACCGTGAAATTTCACGTGTCCAACTTGCTTAACAAATTTGGCGTGCGCCGCCGCGCCGATTTGATCCTACTTACGTTCCAGCGCCGGCTTGCCTCGCAAGGCTAGCGCGCGGGTCTGTTCGTAGTTACACGCACAGCCGCACACACCATACCTACGCCCAATAAATTAATTGTCGTTCCGACCGGAGTCTGCGGAGTGAGGAATCTGCTTTTCCGTCTGCGCGCAAAAGTCGCGAGAGCACAACACAACGGCGCCGACTGCCCTCAATCGCCAATCTGGTAGCGAATAATGCACCACAGCGCCTGCACGCCGTCTTTCCAGGTAATTTTCTTTCCTTCTTCATACGTGCGGCCGGCATAGCTGATCGGCACTTCGTAAATCCGCCAGCTGCCTTTGGAAATTTTCGCCGTGATTTCGGGCTCGAACCCGAAGCGGTTGGACTTGATCTGGATTTCCTTCAACACTTCCCGGCGGAAAACTTTGTAGCAAGTCTCCATATCCGTGAGCTTCAGGTTCGTGAAAATGTCCGAGAGTAGTGTCAAACCCTTGTTCGCCACGTAGTGCCGGAAATAATGCACGCGCTGCGGCCCGCCGAGGAATCGCGAGCCAAACACGACGTCGGCTCGCCCGTCGAGAATGGGCTCCAGCAATTTGGGATAGTCGCGAGGATCATACTCCAGGTCGGCGTCTTGCACTAACACGATATCGCCGGTGGCGGCCGCGAACCCGCGTCGCAGCGCCGCGCCTTTTCCCTGATTCTGCGCCTGGAAAAAGAAGCGGATGTCTTGCAGGGCGACAGAATCGCCGCCATCAAGCGCGGGCGCTTGGGTTTCGCCGTTTGTCTGTAGGTTGGCCATGTCCTGCAGGATGTCTCGCGTTCCATCCTTCGAGCAGTCGTCGACGACTACAATTTCCTTGCGCACATCGGTATCCATAACGCGGCGCAGAATTTCGAAAATGGTGTCTTTCTCGTTGTAAACAGGAATCACCACCGAAACCTTCGGATCGGTAAGGGAGGAGGCAGTCCGTCGGGTATGTGCCATATGGCTTGCAGCAATTGTATAAGGCGTGCTTATCGGCGTAAAGCCTGCGTTCTCTGCATGCCTATGGTTAAATAGAATTCATATCGGCCGGCTATGACCACTTTTTATATCGAACAATTCGGGTGCCGCGCCACGCAGGCGGATGGCGCGGCGATTGAACGGCAATTGCGCGAACAAGGCTGCGTTGCGGCGGCGGGCGTTGCTTCCGCGGATTTCGTGGTGCTGAATACTTGCACGGTGACGGCGGCGGCGGATGCGCAGGCGCGTGCCGCCATCCGCAAGATTCACGTAGCTAATCCGTCTACCCGCATCATTGTTACCGGATGCTATGCGCAACGCGCGCCGGAAGAGATCGCCGCGCTGCCGGGCGTCTCGCATGTGGTCGGAAATTCGCATAAGCCGGAAATTCCGGGGCTGTTGCGATCGATTTCCGCCGATCCCGTGGTTTCCGGGTTGGATGATCCCGCCTCGTATCATTCCCTCGCGCCGATTTTGCTTGGCGACATTTTTGCTCTTTCGGATGTGCTGGTGGCGCCGGTGCTCGGCGGGGAAGGGAATCACACGCGGCCGACGCTGAAAATCCAGGATGGCTGCAATTCGCGATGTTCGTTTTGCGTGATTCCGTTTGTACGCGGCAGGTCGCGCAGCTTGCCGGTGGCTACGGTGTTGGGGGAAATTCAGCGGCTTGCAGATTCCGGCTTTCGGGAAATTGTGCTGAGCGGTATTAATCTTGGCACATATGGCCGCGATCTTTCGCCGCGCGTGGAATTTCTGGATTTGTTGCGGCGCATTATGGATGAAACCAGCGTCCAGCGCTTGCGCATCAGTTCGATCGAACCATTGGATGTGACCCAGGATCTGATCGAACTGTTTTCGGCCACGGATCGCATCGCGCCCCACTTTCATATGCCGTTGCAGTCCGCCAGCAACCGCATTCTTGCCGCCATGCACCGCTGGTATCGCGCGGAACATTACGCGCGCCGCGTGGAATTAATTCGCGAACGACTGCCGCATGCCGCGATCGGCGCTGATGTGATTACCGGATTTCCTGGTGAAACGGAGCTGGAGCATGCAGAGACGCTGCAATTCATTGCTGCGCGCCCGTTCACATACCTGCACGTTTTTTCGTATTCGTTGCGGCCTGGAACGAAGGCTGCCGCGCTGTCCGGGCAACTCTCTGGAGAAATTATCAAGCGAAGGGCACGCCAACTGCGAGCACTGGGCGAAAGAAAGGCTGCGGAATTTCGCGAATCCCAGGTCGGGCGCATGCTGCGCGTCTTGACCCTCCATCGCGATCCCAAGGATGATCCAACGCAGACGCCCGCGCTTTCGGAAAATTATCTTTCTGTCCAGATTCCAGAGGCGTTGCCGCATAATCAGTGGCGGACGGTTACCGCGGGGCACGTCAAGGGCAAAAAGTTGATCGCTTTGCCGCTGGAAAGTCGTTCCCTGGATTACGCGGGAGATTCTGTCTAAGCGCGCTCATGCACATACTCGGCATCTCCACATTGGGACGAAGTTCGGCGGTGGTTCTGATCGACGATCACTCCGTCCTGTTCGCCATTGAAGAAGAAAAACTGAGCCGCCAGGATTCGGCGGACATTCCGCGCCTCGCTTTGGAGCGCTGCCTCCACGAGAATCACTTAAAACTTTCCGATTGCCGGGCGATTGCTCTGGCGGAACGTTCCGATCCTGCTTCCAAAGCGTCCCGCGGAGGCAAGCGGAAATGGCGCCCGGTGCGCTCGGCTTTGCAGGAAGAGTTGTTGCATCTTTTGCGTGGTGGCCCGCGTCCTGTTCATCTCGATCATCATTTCTGCCACGCGGCCAGCGCGTATTACACCTCCGGCTTTGACCACGCGTTGATTCTTTCGCTTGACGAAGGCGCGAATTCGCTGGCGGGCGGCGTCTTTGAGGGCGAAGGAGACGAGATTCGCCCGTTGCTCTCGCTGAAATTTCCCGATTCGTTTGGCTGGTTTTATTCGCGCGTGACCGAACTTGCCGGGCTGCGCGCGCACGAGGAAGAATACAAACTCCAGTGGCTCAGCAAGGATGGCTTGCCGGAATATTTGCCGGTGTTCCGCAAATTGTTTAACTGGAAAGCCAACGGTCTTCCCGCATTGAACCGCCGCTATTTTGAGTCCGGGCCGGACCATCGCGGAATTTTCGCGCCTCAGCTTTATCGCGAGCTGGGCCTTTCGGCGCGCGGCCCTGCGCCGAATGCGGTGGTACGCGCGAATCTGGCGCGCAGCGCACAGGATTATCTCGAGGAGCTCGTGCTGCAGCTTGCGGAAAATTTGCAGAAGCAGACTGCAACGCGCTCGCTGTGCCTGGCGGGCGGAGTTTTCCTGAATGTGTTTCTGGTACGGGCGCTGGAAATGCGAAGCGCTTTCAACCACGTCTATGTGCAACCGGTTTCCGGAAACGCGGGCACGGCGCTCGGAGCTGTGTATTTGTCTCGCAAGAAAATCAAAGGGTATCCCGGCAGAGCGCCGCTGGCCACGCTCGCTTTGGGCATGCAAGCGAGTTCGCAGGAAATGAAAGCGGTGCTGGACAATTGCAAAATCACCTATCGCTATCTTTCCGGCGAAGAACAATCCGTGGAGGAAGCCGTCGGGTTGCTGCAGCGAGACAAGATTGTGGCGTGGTGCCAGGGCCGCTCGGAGTTCGGACATCGCGCTTTGGGCAATCGCAGCTTGCTGGCTTCTCCGTTTTCCGAATATGTCGTCGAAAACGTGAATCAGTTCATCAAACATCGCGAAGGCTTTCATCCCTTCGCGCTTTCCGTTCCTGCCGAGTGTGCCGCGGAATATTTTGACGCGTCGCCTAATTGCCGCTTCATGGCCTCGCTGGGGACGCTGCGCCGGCCCGTGGCGGGACTCGAGCGGTTTTCGTTTCATGGCAATTCCGTGCGCGTGCACACCGTCGAGAAGAGCGACAATCCGCTGTTCTGGAAGCTCTTGC